>Ga0115012_10000370_pt1 | contig 25793 bp, 19 predicted proteins | sample TroAtlMetagenome_FD_88706 | JGI IMG/M metagenome (GOLD analysis project Ga0115012, IMG submission 88706) | Marine eukaryotic phytoplankton communities from Atlantic Ocean - Tropical Atlantic ANT10 Metagenome | ecosystem: Environmental > Aquatic > Marine > Oceanic | place: Tropical Atlantic...
GGCACCGGCACCGGCACCGAAAAAACCCACTCAAACTGCCGTTCGTGCCACTGCAGCGACAGCCAAGAAAACGCCGCCCACTTCGGCTAAGCCATCGACTGCTGCGAACATCGAGAAGAAGACTGTAGAGTCTCCTCGACAGCCCAGCATCGATCCAGACCAGGGGCTCATAAAAGCCCTCAAGTCCATTGCTGACGAAGACTTCGACCAGGCCTACAGGCTTCTCTCAAGTGTCCGAAAGGAGAAGCCCAGCTGCCCCGAGACCCTCGCGGCTTTGGGTTGGTCAGCATGGCGCACAGGGAACCTGGGCACCAACGCCTATGATGGGCCCGAAGACTTCCTCTTGTTGGCCCTGACGTTCGACGCCAACCATCCCAGGGCGCTGGAGTACTACGCACGCATCGCCATCGAAAAGGGCGAGACCGAAAACGCACGAAACCGCCTCCTTCAACTCCTGAAAGCCGCACCACAATCGGCATGGGCCGAGACCGCTTTGAGCGACCTGAGTCCCAAGGGTAAGAAGAGCGGCATGCGCCTGTGGCCCAAGAGTTAGCCATGAGCGAATTCAGCGACAATCAGATTCATCTGGTCGACCCAGACCCATCCACGGCCGAGTGGCTCCAGTCTCATCTGGCGGACACTGACGTCGTCGTGACTCACTTCCGAAGTGCAGACGAGCGGGAGAAGAACGCATCACGCCCCTGGCTGCTGATTGCGGATGGGGACACGGTTGGTGGTCGCCGTCTGTGCGACGACCACAAACAGACACCGCATATCAACGGGGGCGGTGTCGTACTCACATCGGGTGGAATTGCAGTCCCAGAGTTGCTTGACCACAGCTTCTTGAACACCGCAGCAGACCTCTATGTCCGCAGGCCCCTCGACAAGAGTCGGTTTACGCACCACCTGCAGGCACTCCTCGAAATGCGCATGGCAAACCGCATCGCCAAGCGCGAAGCTGAGCTCGCTGAGCGCGAGACCGAGGCTGCACTCCAACTGGCGAATGCCCAGGCGGAGCGCGAGGCTGCGATGGGAATGGTCGAGAGAGCCGAGGCCCAGATGGCTGAGGCCCTGGCCAAAGCCGATGATGCTCAGGTGTCCATTGCCGCCGCGGAGACTGCATCTGCTGAGGTCTCGGCTAAAGCCACGGCGGACGTTGCTGAGGCGGCTGAGGCACAAGCAGCAGCCGAGTCACAACGGGAGGCCGCCGAGCAAGCCCGTGACGATGCCGAGCTTGCTCGTGAGGCGGCCATCGCTGACCGAGACGACGCACAAGCGCAACGTGAACTGGCCCAGCAAGCACAGGCCGTCGCCGAAGAGGCACGTTCAGCGGCAGTTGCAGCACAAGCCGACGCAGAGCATCAACGAGATCAAGCGCTATCTGACCGAGCAGATGCCCTAAAAGACCGCCACAATGCCCTCGAGGCTCAGCGTGGAGCAGAGGCCATCCAGGCCCAGGCCGAGATGGACCGCGAGGAAGCGGTCGAGCGCGCAGGCAAGGCTGCCGATGCTCAGGCCCTTGCAGAGACCCAGCGGGCAGACGCCATCGCTCTCCAGGAAGCCGCGGAGCAGGCGCAGGCAACCGCTCAAGAGGCCGAGCAACACGCCAGAGACGCTGAGGCCAATGCCATCGCCCAGGCAGAAGCCTCCGCGAGAACAGCCAGCGATGCGACCAATGCGCGAGACAAGGCTAACAACGAGCGAGATCAAGCGCTGGCCCATGCAGCGCAGGTTCAATCTGATGCCGATGCTGCAATCACTGCAGCACAAGCCGCGGCGGCATCGGCCTCTGCGCAGGCACACGAAGATAGGGTCGCACGCGACCAGGCAATCGAGGCACGAGGCACCGCTGAGGCGGCCCAATTGGACGCCGAGCGAGCCGAAGCGACGGCCAAGCAGAAGCAGATTGAGGCGGAACAAGGTCAAGCAGAAGCTCACGAGCGACAACTTGAGGCAGAGGCGACTGCATCGGCGTCTGAGGCTCGGGCGGCGGACGCCGAGGCCGCAAAACAAGATGCAGAGACTGCACGCCACGATGCAGAGACTGCACGTCAGAACGCCGAATTGGCCCAAAGTGAGGCAGAGGCGCAGCGGACACAGGCTGAGGACGCTGCAGCCATTGCTCAAGGCCAGAGGGACGCAGCTCAGGCCGAAGCGGCACAAGCCTTGGCATCGATGAAGGCCGCCGAACAAGATGCTTCTGAGGCACGAGCGGAACAAGCCGAAGCCGAAATGGCCCAGCGGAGTGCCGAGGCGAGTGCCGAGGCCTCACGCCAAGCACAGTACGAAGCGGAGCAGTCCGCCGAGGCCGCAGACCACGCGAGACAAGAGGCTGAGGACGTCAGGAATCAGGCCAACCAAGCCCGTGACGCAGCCATCAGTGAACGCGACGCAGCGCTACACGCCCGGGACGAAGCCGATGCCGCACGAGCGCGAGCAGAGGACGAACAGGCCGCGGCACGGTCAGCGGCAGAAGAAGCCGAGACCGCCCGACACCAGGCCATCGCTGAGCGAGACCATGCCATCGCTGAGCGTGATGAGGCCGTTGAGGCGAGTCAGGCTTCGGAGAACATCGCAAGCGATGCGCGCGCCAAACAGCGCCTCGCAGAAGATGCCAAGGCAGAGGCTGAGGAACTGCGCACAGTCGCTGAGTCCACTGCAGCACAAGCACGACAGGCAGAACAAGACGCCGAGAAGCGGGCAGGCCGAGCAGCCGAAGCACAGGCCGCAGCCGAGCTCGCCCGAGACAAAGCAGATCAGGCCCGTTCCGACGCCGAGACGGCTCGAGACAACGCGCAGTCCGCACAGGAGTCCGCAGAACAAGATCGTCAAAGCGCACTCGTTGCTCAAGCTCACGCTGAAGAAGCGCGTGCAGGCGCTGAGCTGCTCCAGGCTCAAGCCACCGAGGCCATGGAAGATGCTGAGTCTGAGCGTGACATGGCTCGATCGGCGCAGGAGCGTGCGGAGCAGCAAGCAGAGAGCGCGCGAGAAGCAGAGGCTGCAGCCCAGTCAGCGCAAGAGACTGCAGAGCGTGCACGGGACAACGCCATCGCATCAGGCGAAGCGGCCACGGAGGCCGCAGACGCCGCGAAGGCTCAAGCAGAAGCCATGGCGGCAGCACGGGACGAGAGTGAAGCTGCCAGAGCGGCCGCTCAGCAGGCGCTTGAGGTCTCCGAAGGTCAGCTTTCTGACATCCAGACACAGCTGGAGAACGCTCGCAGCGTGGCGGATGATCTCGAGGTGAACCTCAGTCGCACACAAGAGCGCTTGAGCGCCACGCTCGAGGAACTCGATGGCACAACCAACGCGAAGGCCGCCCTCGAGCTCGCCCGTGACCAGGCCCTGGCGCAGCTGAGTGAGCTTCAGGCCACGGTCACGAGGCACACCGAGGAGCGCGACGCCTTGACCAAGCGTGCAGCCGATCTCGAGCGCGGTATGCGCGGCATACAAGCCGAGAAAAAAGCCCTACAGTCTCGCCTCGCGGAGCAAGAAGACGCCGTCAATGCGACCCGTATTCAGTGGGACCGCGAGAAGGGTGCCCTCGATGCGCTGGCCCAAGAGGCGCGAACTGAAAAGGAGCAGGCTCTGATGTCGCTCAAACAGTCTGCCCACCGGATCAGCGACCTCGAGTCCAAGAATGAAGCGCTCAAACAGGATGTCGATGACACCAAGCACCGTGCGGTCCGCATCAAGGCCGAGCGGGACAAGGCCCGGTTCGAGTTCGACGAGTTGAAGTCACAGATGAATCAGCTCTCAGAGGAGCGTACCCAGCTGGGAATCGCCCGAGATGAAGCGCTCGACCAGCTGACACTCTTCAAGGAGGAGCGAGCGGAGGCCCTCAAGGGTCAGGCCCAGCTTCAAGAGGCCCGCGACAAGGCGCTCGAAGAACTGAGATTTGCCGATGGAAAAACCTCCGAGACCACCGACGAGCTGCAGAAGAAGGTGTCTCGCCTGACCTCGGAACGGCAGGATCTCATTGATGCCCGCAAGGAAGCCGACAGGCGCCGCCAAGAGGCTGAGGATGCGATGCGTGGCGCCAAAGATCGCGGTGATCAGGAAGTCGCCATGCTCCTCAAGCGAATCAACCAGATCGAGGCTGATCTCTCGGTTGAGCGTCAAGCGCATGCCAAGACCCGACTCGCTGCCGAGCCCAGAATCGCTGCATGGAAAGCGTCGGCATCCGAGGTGGATGACCTCGAAATCGAAGACTGAGCACCAGCCAGTCCCGACCGTCTAAAACCCTTCAGGCGGCTTGAACAGGTAGTAGCCCACCGCTCTCCTGTAGTCCTCGCTGCCTGCCTCAGCGTAGTTGTCCGTGAGCCAGAGGTGGATGGTGTCTCCCACGACCTGGGCGGCCACGCTGGAGAGTTCCTTCTTGTCGCCGAGGTCAACAGCGAGTGGGTTGCCCGGGTGCTTGGTCCATGAGATGCCCGTGGTCGACGTCGCGACATTGAGCGTGCTCCTGATCGGAACCCTCGCACCACCCATGATGGTTTCCCAGGCTTCAGCGCCGACGTAGAACATGTACAGGGTGTCGCCAAGCTTCACGACCGCAGCGGTCGTAATGGCGGCGCGATCGTACAGCTCAGGCCCGGCCAGCAGCGCAGGTTCGCTGTAGACCTTCCAACTTGAAAGATCATCTGTGAGCTCAGCAGCAAAGAGGTCGAGTTCCTCTTCCTGCAACCCGAAATCATCCATCTGCGACCCTGACAAGTAGCCAGTGATGAGGCCGCTTTCATTCGCGTAGATGGCCGATGGCCAGCTGATGAAGATGTTGTCCGCGGTGGGCACGCCCTGCATCAGCGGCTCAGCAGCGGTGGGGAATGTCCACTCTACACCGTCCTTACTCTCCGCCGCACCCGTGCCAATCTCGAAGTTCGTCCCATTGAAAATGTAGCCCTGGTAGGCCAGCACATATCGCCCGTTGGCGTCATCCCGTGCGATGTGCATCGTGTTGATGCCGTCTTCATCCCAGCGTCCCGGGCGTGCGGAGACCACAGGGTTGGCCTCATGAGCGACCCAGTCCACACCGTTCTCAGAGACTGCTGTCCCAAGCCCCCAATCATCCAGGTACCCACCACCTGAACCGTCGGTACTCTCGTCCAAGCGGGCGACATACCAAATTTGATAGATGGGAAAGCCCATGACCAGGTTGGTGTAGAACCCGACAGACCCCGTCTTCATTGACGCTGAGTCGGGTGCATCTCGGAACCACATCTCGTCCGTGGCCTCGAAGACTGGGTTGCAGTCGTACATGCGCATGCCTTCAACATCCGTGTCGCTGAACTCGCATGGCATGAAGTCTTCCGGATTGACCGCGGGCTCCGAGCCAGCAATCGCACTCACCCCGTACTCCTTGCTGCAGCTCGCCAGCAGCACCACCACCAACGTCGCTCTACCAACCATGCTCATTCTCACACTCCACGATCTCAAAGGTGTCGCAGTCTTCGACCGCTTCGACACAGACCTTGTAGGACAAGATGTCCGCGCCGCCATCTTCCTCACCGAAGACACAGGCTGACTCACATTCGTCAACGGACGGGAACGAGTTCACCGCACACTCCGTGACCAAGACATCGCACAGCCCTGAGCAGTGCGTATCGGACGTCTTAGGCGGCGTCGCGCACGCGGATGTCAGAGCTAAGACCAAAGTTATGGCGCGCACAGCCACCTCCGACGCTCACCTTAGCTGAAACAAAGCGACTTGGTGAACCCTGTTCTTCGACTACTGTGTACCTTTGGAGTGCCAATGCGTGGGGCAACCTTACTTGGGCTGATCATTTTCGGATGTACAGACGGCGCAGATGGCGCTGGTGAGCCTCCTGGGGTCGAGCCCACAACCTGCGACGAACGGCCGGTCACGGTACCCCAGACAGACTTCTTCAGTGACATCTCTGCTCAAAGCGGCATCCAAGCAGGAAATTTCGACCCCGACCCGCCTGAGGGCATGGTCATTAATGACCACAGTCGACTCAGCTTTGCGGACCTCAACGGGGATGGCTTCGATGACGTCATCATGCACAGCCTGTACCCAAATGCCCGAAATGGCGTCCCGTTTGAGCACCTCATCTTTCTGAACAATCGAGATGGCACCTTCTCAGATCACAGCGACGCGTCGGGACTGCGAGACCTTCAGGCCGGCTTCTTCGCCTTCGCCGATGTAGACAATGACGGCGATCAAGATGTGTTCGCTGGGTTGGACCTCCCCGACCTCGGCACGAACCGGTCGGCGATACTGCTCAATGATGGTGACGGCATCTTCACACCGGTGGAGAACTCTGGCGTGAACGTGGTGAACCCCACCGCAGCCACTGCCGTGTTCGCCGACTTCGACGGCGACGCCATCGTGGACCTCTTCGTTGGAAATGGTCACACCAGCTACGCCATGGCGGACCAGGTCTTCTGGGGTCGTGGAGACGGGCGCTTTGACCTCGACACCGGTGCGCTGATCGCACCCCCGAGCCAACCCACAAATGGTGCCGTCGCCTGCGATATCGATAGCGATGGAGATCTGGACATCTTTGTGGGCAGCTATGGCGTGAGCGTGGCGGGCGGTCACAACCAACTCTGGCGCAACGACGACGGGCGATTCACCGACATCGGTCGAGAGGCCGGTGTCGCAGCCCTTCCCACGGGCAACCCGTACTCCGCCGCTGCAGACTACGGAGAGTCCGACCAGCCAGGTGACACGCCTGCGGACTGGATTGGGAGCAATGCCTTCGGTGTGGACTGCGGTGATGTGGACAACGACGGCGACCTCGACTTGGTCTTCGCCGCCATCTCTCACCCCTCCGCAACGGATGCTTCTCGCTACTGGTCAGACCCCACTACAATCCTGCTCAACAGCGGGGATGGCACCTTCTCACCAGCCAGTGGAGAGGGCCCACCGTTCAACGAGGGGGACATCGACGCGGGCTTCATCGACTTCGACAACGACGGCCGACTCGATCTCTCCATCACGCGGGACCCGAAGTACGAGGCAAACTACGACGAGGCCGAGCAGTATGGGTGGTTCGGGCTGATGCGGGGCCTCGGCGATGGAGATGTGGCGTCACTGGGCTTGCTGAGTGGCATCAACGTCGACCTCGAGACCGGCACCGACGCTGGCAAGAAGAAGCAGATGAAGGGTGGCCAGAATCACGCATGGTCTGACATTGACCACGACGGTGACCTGGACCTCCTCATCGGTGGTCGAGACCAAGGGGGAGGACGCCCCAACTTCCTGTACGAGAACACCCTCGGAAACCAAAACCGCTGGATCGCCATCGCCCTCCGGGGTGACGGCGAGGCCGTGAGTACCGATGCATTCGGCGCCCGTATCGCCTACACGTGGGCCAATGAGACCATACTCCGCGAGAAACACGGCAGCCGCGGGACCTACAACTCCGAAGACTCGCGATGGCTCCACATCGGCCTCGGCGACCGCGACTGCTCGGCTGACATCACCATTACCTGGCCAGATGGGGAGGTCGTCGAGCTCGAGTGGTCTGACCTCGGCGAGGGGCACTTCGTGACCATCAACTACCCCGACAGCATCCAGAAATAGGCCCCTGAACCTGCCGGATTGCGGCATAATCAGACCACGCAAGGAGACCACATGCGACCACTTAAGGCTCTGTTCCTTCTTTCAGCGCTCACCACCGTTGGCTGTGCCAAGGAAGACAGCAGCAGCGGTACCGATAGCGGTGGCGGCAGTGGAACTGAGTGCAGCGAAGACGGCGCGCTGGTCTTCCAGTCCTGCGCTGGATGCCACGGTCCCGACGGCAACTCGGGTTCCGCTCCGGCCCTCGTCACGGGTGTTCCATTGCTGTCAGACCAAGACCTCATGGACATCCTCATGAACGGCGTAGGCAGCATGGCTGCCCCCAACCTGACGCCGTGCGAGGAAGACGCACTGTTCACCTATCTTCGCGACACCTTCGGTGAAGAGGGCGGAGGCTGAACCACTCGAAAGAGGAACTGAATGGACCTGGTCAACACCACCATGCTCATCTACCTGGGCATCAATGCCTTGGGTTTGGTGTGGACGGCTGTGATCATTCAGGTGGGTGTCCCTGAGCAGCTGAGCATCCAGAACCGACCTCACAAGTGGTCAGTGCTGCTCGAGAGGCTGCCACTGGTCTTCTTGAACCAGGCCATCCTTATGGGCCTGGTGTGGACGTCTCTCACCCTCTTCGGAGACATCTTCACCATGTCGACTCCGGGGTTGGGCCTGCTGGCGCTTCAGATCGGCATCATCGTATTGCTTGATGACGCGTGGTTCTATGGCTGGCACCGCCTGATGCACGAGCACAAGGGCCTGTACAACCGCGTCCACCGGATTCACCACAAAGCTTACGCCCCGCTCCCAATCGAGTACATCTACGTCCACCCACTCGAATGGATGGTGGGCTCCATTGGACCGTTTCTGGGTCTCGTGGCTGTCCTCTTGTTGTGGGGAACAGTGCCGGCTTGGACGCTCTGGGGCTACCTGCTCGTCCGCAACCTCCACGAGCTCGACATACACTCAGGAATCATCTCACCGCTGGGTAAGCTACTCCCCATTTACGCTCCAGCCGAACACCACGACCTGCACCACGCCAAGCCAACCAAGGGCAACTACGCGTCGACCTTCGAACTCTGGGACCGCGTCCTCGGGACCTATTGGCGTCCGCGGTAGAACCACGGCAGGCTGACCACGGAGAGCGCCAAGAGGGGCCAACCGATGGCTGGTGGGAGGAAGAGCCCGCCCACACCCACACACACGAGTCGAGCCCATTCTGAGGGCGTGGCCCAGGCCCGCTCCTCGAGCAAACCAGCCCAGTTCATGGCCGTCCAGAAGATGTAGCTTGAACCAAGAGCCAGCTGCTTGGCCGGGGCAATCGCGGAGTAGGCGATGACGAAGGTTGTCGCAGTCCCCACAGGCATGAGGTGAACCAAGATGTATGCGGTCAGGCCAGGCACTGCGTTCGCGTCGTAGCCGCGCCCCTGAGATGGGTCGTCTGGCAGACGCACACCAGCAGGGGTCCAGCCGGGCTCTGCGAACCACATACGCACCTTGTCTGACCACTGCTCCTGAGCCGCTGCCTCCCGTGCGAGATTCACGATGGGCATGGCATTTGCGACGACAGGATTCCAGCTCCGAATGGGCTTCAGGACACCATACGTCACCGGCTCAACCTCGGCCTCAAAGGTTCCGAAGAGGCGGTCCCAGATGATGAAAATACCAGCGTAGTTCTTGTCGATGTATGCGGGATTCGTGCCGTGATGGACGCGATGGTGACTCGGTGTATTCATCACCCACTCCAGCGGTCCCAAGCGGTCGATGGCCTGTGTGTGAATCCAGTACTGGTAGATCAGATTCAGCGCATAGGCGCCGAGCCAGACCGGGGCTGGCAGCCCCAGCAGCGCGAGGGGCAGGTAGAAGGTCCAGTTGTAGGCCTGGGTAAACCACGGCTGCCTCAGTGCCACTGCGAGGTTGTAGTCTTCGCTCTGGTGGTGCACAACATGCGTCGCCCAAGCAAAGTTCACCCGATGAGAGAAGCGGTGGTAGGCGTAATAGCAGAGGTCCACCAACAGAATGCCAAGGACCCACGTCAGCGGGCTCGAGATGTCCCAGGAGAAGAGCGACCAGGTTCCCTGAACCCAGGCGTAGACGGCCACAGTGAGTACGCTCGACACCAAACCAACCAGCTGATCGCCCATCCCGCAAGTGAGCGCGGCGATGGCATCATTGAGTCTGTAGAGCGCCCTGCCAGAGCGCTTGGCGTGGACCCACTCCATCAGCATCAACAGGAAAAAGAACGGTACGGCGATGCCAATGGGGTTGATCTCAGCCACGCTTCACCGGAATTTGAAACCGCTCAATGTAGGCGGCGTATCGCTCGTGAATTCGCTCGGGGTTGAGTCCATAGCGCTCAATGCTGTACTTGTGAGCACCCTTCGCATCCTGGCGCTTTTTGTCCAGGTACCCATGGATGGACTCAGAAGGAATCTCCGAGAGACCGAAGTTGTCTGTGACCTGACTGACCACGCCAACCGGGTCCTCACACAGCGTCTGGAAGTCCACGTCAAAGAACATGTCCTCCCCCACTCGGTCACGCACAGCCATCGCGCGCTCAATGCCAATCAGGAACCGATTCTCTATGTGGCGACCGACCTCGATGGGGTCGAAACGGCCGTACATGAGGCGCCAGTTCAGAGAGATCAGCGAGCAGTACGATGCAATGGACGCCACCGGATCCCGATGTGTCCACACAATGGCTGCGTCCGGAAAGTTCTTGATGAGTGAGTCCACAAACCACAGATGGTCGGGACACTTGAGGACAAAGTCGCTGTGTGGCTGCCGCTGCGCCATCACCTGTAGGCACTGCTTGTACTCAGCGTATGCCTTGGTCATGTCGTGCTTGAGCAGCCACTCCCCGTAGCTTCGCCATCCACTGCCCATGTCCCATGCCATGACGGTGAAACCATTGGCCAGGAGCGGCCAGCACTCCTCAAGAGTCTCCGCTCTGATCTCGTGAACCGCAGCCATCTCTGGCAGAACCCAGTAAGCGATGCGAAGCTTGGCGTTCGCAGCACGGATACGGGCTTTCTTGTCCTTGACAGGGTCATCGTGGACGGGGACTGGGTTCATGATCTCCCAGAAAGGAAGCGCGCGTCTCTTGGAATCAAGCGCGAGCAAATTCTGTAGGAGCGTCGTGCCCGTCCGTGGGAAGCCGAGGATGAACACAGGACGCTTAATCGGATGACTTGAGACGTGAGGGTGGGTCTTGAGGTAGTCGGTCAGCCTTAGGCGATTGGTCAGACAGTGAAGCCCGATGTCTCGGGTCGAGATTCGTGCCAGCGAGGTAAGACCAGAGTGCTCGACATCATCCAGCATCACCCTGAATGGCTCGAGGAAGTGCTCCCCTCCCCAGTCCTCCAAGCCCGTGGCGCGCCGTGCACCGGCCAACAATGAGGCCTCACTGATCTTACCGAGCGAGAAGCCAAGCCGGTGCAGGACAGAGGCCCCAGCGTTCAGGGCCTTGAGGCTCAGGCGGTACTCCTCGCGCTTGACTGTGACTTCTGTGCTCATCGGCTCCCTCTGACCAGACCCTGTGTTCCTAACCCGGATTTTTCATCGTTCCGGTTGCGATTAGGCCTCTGACCTTTTACCTAACGACCGTTCGGAAAAAAATATGCATACCAATCGTCGACAATTCCTGAAGTTAGCTGGCACCGCCGCAGCCGTTGGCTGCGCAACCCCTTCGTCCAAAAAACGACGAGCGGAAGGCCCACCGCTGCCCGGTGGCAACCCCGGTAACACCGATATTGAGGTGGACACTGGGTGGCCAGAGGACACTGGCGACCTGCCCGATCAGGACGACGCCCCTGTACTCGCAGACCCAGGTCATGGACTCCCAGACTCCATCCCTGGCAACCTGACGACCAGCAGCCACGGTGACGAAGACCTCTTCTTGTCTGTACTCTCCGGTGAGCTGCCTGAGGACATCACAGGACACATCTGGCTGGTCCACCCGATGCCACCAGGCGAAGGCCATCCCGTGTTTGCTGGTGCAGGGCGAATTGTGCGCTTGGATCTCGGCCCGGACGGATTCAACGCGTCCCTCCGCGTGGCTCGAACACCGTGCTACTACGCCGACATTGCGACCGTTGGCAGCAGCAATGGCTACAGCACCATCGAGATGATTCGTTCATCGCTGACTCTGGGTGCCCGAAACCTCGCCAACACCGCTTTCGTCACCCTCGACGACGACCGCGTGTTTGTCACCTACGACGGAGGAAGACCGTACGAACTGGATCCCGCTGAGAACGCCCTGGCGACTGCCGTTGGCTGGAACAGCGAGTGGGTCGGCGCGATGCCGGGCTGGATGGACATGCTCATGCCTCATCCCTTCCCAATGATCATGTCCACCGCCCACCCTGCGGCCGACGGGGACACACTCTTCACGGTGGAGTACAACCTCGAGATCTTGGGCAACGCACCCTGGACAAGGGTTCTGCGCTGGAACGGTCGAGGCGCACTTGAATCTTGGTCCGTCAAGGATCAATTCGGGCGCGATGTCGCCATCGAGCAGAGCGTCCACCAGATGGTCGTCAGTGACGACTTCGTCATCATTGTCGATACAGCCTTTGTGGTCGAGCTCGAAGCACTACTGGGCGACAGCACCATGCGAGCGCAGTCGCCAGAGACAGTCATTTGGGTCGTCCGACGCGATGACATGGTCTCCAGTGCGGAGTCGGTGGTGGCCACGCGGGTACAAGTTCCGCTTGAGGTCACCCACCTCAGCTGTGACAAAGCCAATCCTGGCGGCGAGATCACGCTGTACCTCGGACACACACCTGGCTCGGACGCGAGCGAGTTCCTGGAGTTCGGCGACATCACTTACAGCGGTCAGACCGTGCGCAATGACCTCGTGGGTATTCCAGCGTCCCCCTCTGACCTCGGTGCCATCGGTCTCTTGCGCATCAACGGGAACACCGGCCAGGTGCTGGAGCACACTGTGATGCGCGACGAGCGCTTGTGGGGGGGACCGGCCCTGTGTACCGAGCCACCCGCGGACGCAGATGGACGTATTCGAACCCAGTACTGGGCGAGCCTGGGCATCTCACCCGAGCTTCGGCTTTCACGCATTGAAGCGGCCTACGCTGACCACCCCTATCGCCATGTGGACCTCGACGACCTCCCCGAGGACGCCTACCCGTCCACGCTGGTCAAGGTGGATACATCTGGCCCTGAGATCGTTGACAGCTGGGCTTTCCCCGCCGGACGAATGTGCCTGTCACCCCAGTGGGTTCCTGGAGGGACTGAGGGCTACTTGGTGACCACCATGGTCTCGGATGACTACGACACCGAGGGCTCAAGCGGGTGTGAAGTATGGGTGTTTGACTGCGCGAACCTTGGTCAAGGCCCCATTGCACGCCTCGGGCACACGGAACTCAACTTTCCATTCACGCTCCACACCGCCTACACACGCACTGCGGAACCACGGTCCTCAACCTATATGGTCAGCGTCCGTTCGGATACCGCCGCCGCGGTGGGCAGGCAGAACGACGCTGTCAAAAATCTCTTCGAGTCTTCGATCTACCCTCACTTCGAGTAAGCCATGCGACCGTTTCTTTTTCTCATTCTGACCGCTTGCGGCGGCAAGATCTCCGAGACGAGGTCCGACGACAATTCAGCCATCACTGAGCTGCCTGACGACCTCGGCGATGAAGAGACAACCGACGAGGATGAAGACGACGATTCTTCACCAAGTGACGACGAAGAGGACGCGGAGGACCCGCCTCCCGTTGATGACACACAGCCTGATGACGACGACGACACGCCCGACGATGGGCCCGATGATGACACCCCTGCTGTGGATGTGATCGACCTCAGCGTTGCCGGACCCACGGGTGTCTCCAGCTCAAGCGGCAGCCACACAACAACAGACGGCTGTGAACTCACCTATGAGCGCTTCACCCCAAGCGAGCCCACCACTGACGGCGAGGTCTTCGTTCTTCATGGCTTCATGCGGAGCATGACAGAGTTCTCAGAGATCGCTGAACACATCGCGAGCTGGGGGGTCACGACCACAACAGTCACCATGTGTCATTCCTCATTCATTGACGTTCAGCCCGTCCAAAATGCCGCCGATGTTGTCGAGCTTGCCGACCACCTCGGTGCCCCGAAGGTGGTGTGGATTGGCCACTCGAATGGCGGCGTCTCAGCCATGATGGCTGGCGCAATGGAGCCCGGGTTCACAGCGGCGGTGCTGGGACTCGATCCCGTCGAGGCCATCACCGGTGGAGGCGAGGACTACGCGTCTGAGATCGAGGTCCCACTGGCGGGATTGTTCGGTGAGCCAGACTCCTCCTGCAACAGCAGCAATTCTGGACTCCCGATCTTCAGCGCGGCTGCGGACGCGAACCTCCTCCGCCTGACTGAAGCCGATCACTGTAACTTTGAGGCACCCACCAACTGGGCCTGTACCCTGACCTGCGCACGTGACAAGGTCGTCCACTCAGACGAGATGATCACGAACAGCATTTTCAGCATGTCCACAGCCTGGGTTCTCGGGCACCTCGAGGATGACTTCGACATGGCTCCATGGTGGACCGCCACCGGTGCAGCCCAAGCCGAACTGCGAAGCACGGGCGCACTCAGTTCCCTGTAGACCCCACATCTTGTACCCTTGCATGAGAGGGTGCGATGCTGTGGTTGCTGATGTGGATGGCCATGGGGTGTGCGGATAGCACAGCCCCAAAGGCGACCGACACAGGCTTCCCGTCGGTGGAGACGGATGCTGACGCAGACACCGATGCCGATGCTGACGCAGACACCGATGCCGATGCTGACGCAGACACCGATGCTGATGCAGATGCCGACGCTGACGCCGATGCCGACGCTGACGCCGATGCAGATGACACTGGTGAGCCCCCGGAGCCGCGTCTCGACGCTCCACTCGTGGTGGGAGAGACTTCAGCGGGACACCCAACGCCGACCTGGCTCTGGACATGGGAACATGAGGCTGTGGCCGTACAGTGGCGGATCAACGATGGACCCTGGTGGGAGGCTGATCCCTCGGTCGGTCGGGTCACGGCCCCTGAGCCCCTGAGCGAAGGACTTCATACCGCAACCATACAACTCACCGACTCAGAAGGGCTTCGGTCGGAACCTGGAACCTTCGAAACCGAGATTCGCTTCTATGCCCGCGATGGGTACTGGGCTGGTGTAGAGAGGGCACTCACCACCAGCCCGCTGGGTCACGCGATGGGTGTGGTCGCACACAACTGCTACGAAGATGGCCTGAGCGAACCCGAAGACAACCTCGTCGCCAGCTTAGACCGCATGATCGAGGCTGTAGAAGACGGCGCGGACCTCATCGAATGGGACATCCGACAAGCTTCCGGCCAGTGGGTACTCGAGCACGATGACTTCGGCGGCTCTGACAGTGCCCGACTCAGAGAGGTCCTTGAGCGTCCCGAGATTGCCACCTGGGACCAGCCAATCTACATCGAGATCAAGGAGCGCGATCCGACGCCGATCGGCACCGAAAACCTCCTCGAGATGCTGCTGGATGCCGGTCTGGCCGTCAACGGTAGACCCCTTGTGCTACGCGCTTTTCAGGACGCACGAATCGACAACCTTCACCTCCTGCGAGAGCTCATCGATTCGGGGGACTATCCTCTGCATGCCCCCTACATTCGTCTGCATGTGCTGATGGATGACGACACAGCAGATGGGACCTCAGGGTTTCACTCACTGATCCTCAATGCTGTGGATTCTGGCTTCGATGGCGTTGAGCTCAACTGGACCACGCCAGACCTGTTCAACCTCGTGAACTACGCGCATTCCTGGGGACTTGGCGTGGGCCTATGGACGGTGCCTGAGAGCATGGGCGAGGCGTGGTGTGCGACGCTTCGCGAAGACATCGATGCATTGGTTGTGGACCACGATCTGGGTGACTGTCGGGACGTTGCTGAAGAAGAGACCCAACTGGTGTACCTGAACACCAACGACATGGATGATGAGCTGGAGGTCGTCTGGTACGGGGCCGGTGAGGACGTCTACGAGACAGCACTCGGCGATGAGTCACTCCCGGCCATCATCACGAGATCGATGGGCCCTGGGCTGTATGGTGACGCACTGCTGTTTGACGCCGACATGAGCAACGCCATGCCACTCTATGATGCAGACAACCCACTGGGAGAGGGGTTTTTACTCGCAGCCACCGTAGAATTCGACGACCTTGACTTGGCCCGCGACGAGGTGGTCGCCATCCTCTCAAAGGCCGATGCCGGTGGCTTCGCACTCGAGCTGGTGGGCGGATGGTTCAGCACCTATCTTCGATTCGGCGTCCACGTCGATGGTTCATATCACTACGCCGACGTCTCCATCGGAGACCTGGACCCCACCCATGCACACTTCATTATGGGAGCCTATGACGGTGCAGGCCGCGTCAGACTGTGGGTCAACAACAGTGACAGTGGCGTTGACGAATCTGAGGTACTCTCCGGTGGCGTCACCACAAACGACGTGCCGGTGCACCTTGGGGCAGACCCAGAAGGCCTCAGCGACACACGCTATCACTTCACCGGGCGAATCCAGATGGCAATGTTGCAGGCATGGAGAGACCATTGAGCACCACACCTTCAGTCGTATTCATCGGCTCTCCAACCCGCGACCTGGTGATTCGTGGCGGAACAACCCAGGAAGTCACAGGTGGTGCCGCATTCATCTCGGCCCTGGCCTGTCGCTGGGCCGGGGCCAGCACGGGCGTGGTGGCCCGTGTACCGACGGTCCTGCCGACCACAGCCGAAGCGGTTTTTGGAGAGGGTGGACTCAACCGGGGGGGACTGACCTGTGCTGATGGCGCCCTCCCTGGTTTCACGATCACGTACGACACCGACGATAGGGCAACCTATTCTCAGATGAGAATGGGTCTTGAGACAGACCTGTGTGCTGCAGACATTCCTGAGGGCTGGATGACCGCGGCCTGCAGCTGGATACACATTGCTGGTATCGGCGCGAGCCCAGCCCAGCAGTGGACCATGCTGAACAACCTCCGGGCCCGCTTCCCAGAATGGTGCGGGACCATCTCCGTTGGCACATGCCGCGCAATGATCGAGGCAGACCGTGAGCACACCCTGCAGTTGCTCGGGGCCGCAGATGTCTTCTTTCTCAACCTCGAGGAATTCGGCCTCCTCTGTCCAGAGGGTGCCCCTTCGGACACGATGCTCGTGGTCACCAAAGGGCCTGACGGTGTCGACATCTGGCGAGACGGCCAGGCAGAACACCATCCCGCCCAGCCGGCGCAAGTGGTGGACCCAACTGGGGCAGGAGATGCCTTCTGCGGAGGCTTCATTGGCTCGATGGTCACCAATGCAGCGGATGCCATACACACGGCAGCGAGCGCCGCCAGCCACACACTCGAAGGGCTCGGAGCCGCACCATTGTCGCACTGGGTCGCAGCACAGGTCCGCTCGCGTGCCGACGACGATGCGGAGCAGCTCGCCCGAATGGCGCCGTTGATCCAAGACATTGGTCAGGCCGCTGCCTTCGACTTTGCTGCCCCCCCTCACCTGCCCGCATCGCACCCGATGGCCCTGCAGATGCTGAGCATCGCCACGCTGCACCAGTTTGGATTCTGGACGGCCAGCGTCACAGGCGGATGGGAGGGTCCGATGATCGCTGAGCTGGATGGTCAGCGGTACAAGGGATCTGACTTCATCTGGGCCGCCTTTGCTCGCGCCGCCCGACATGACCCCGATGCGCTGAGTTTTGAGCGTATGGCCCAACAACACGATCTCTTCGCTGAGATCTGTCGGGCCGATGACGGCACCTGCCCGGTCCCTGATCTGGTCACGCACCAAGAACTCCATATGGCGCACGCCATCACCATGCAGCGCATCTTTCCAGGTGGATATGAATCGCTGCTCGAGCGCGCCAACCGCTCCCCTACTCCCATCGCTACATTCCTCAGCGCGCTTGAAAGCATCCCTGGGTACGACTCAGATCCTCTGGCAAAAAAGGCCAACCTCCTCGCCGTGATTCTGGCTGCACGCCCTGAACACTTTCTGGATGCGCGTGACCCTGAAAACATCGCACCCATCGTCGACTATCACATGATGCGACTGTGCCTTCGCACCGGCCTGGTGAAGGTACAGGATCCAGACCTGGAGCGACGGCTCAGCGAAAGAATGTGGGTCGACACGATCGAAGAAATGGCCATTCGCGAGGCGACCGGCCGTGCCATCCTGCGACTTGTCGAGGGCACGTCATGCTCCGTGGCCGATATCGATGGGTTGTTATTCCGACTCGGTCGAACCGTGTGTCTCGAGACGACCGAGCCAGAGTGTTCAGCCTGCCCGCTTGTCGTGGACTGCGGTCAGCATACCCAACGATTCCAGCCCGTCTATCGAACGCAGGCCTACTGAGCCCAGGACTTCACCTTGGGCTCAGGTTTGATGTCGCCCTTCTGGGCGCGCCTGACCAGCCCATCGATGGTCTTCCACGGCCAGTCCTTCTGGATCAAGTTGATCAGCCATGCCGGCAGTGACCCTCTGGGATCGGTGAAGACCTCGATTTCCACCTTTGTACGAGCCGCGTCCACCATGGTGAGCCGCCAGAAGGTGCGGTAGACCGTGGCGCGTACGTGTTCGTCCTGCTCAGGCTTGGCCGCATCCTCTACGCTCGTGTACTCGATGGTGAACACACGGGATGCGTCATCAAAGATGTACTGCTCCTGCATCACATAGTCCCGATCAGAGATGGGCCATGGCAGTCCATAGGACTCGTAGATCAGATTCTTATTCTCGCCGAGCGGCCGAATCACCGAGTGCTCGGTCATCAGATCAACCCACTCCACCGCGAGTTGAGGGGTCTTCAGCACCGTGATGAGCTGCCCAATCGGTACATCGAACTCACCCTCGCCACGAAAGGCAAAGAGCGCCGACTCCGGCATGGTCTTGCGCTCGACCTCTACGCCAGCCTTGGTACCCATCGCCTCCCAACTGGGGCCACCGCCAGCCTGAGCGGACTGAGCGCCCAGAGCAACTCCCAACAGGATCATCAAAGTCCGCATTGAACCTCCAAGGTGGCAGTTGTATCGCGCGAATCGGGTGGGGTCATCTGCTCCACAGGATAGAGAGCCAACATGAGCACCAAAGTCCTGATGGTTTGTCTCGGCAATATCTGTCGCTCTCCGCTTGCAGAGGGCATCTTTCGGCAACTGGTCGAAGACGCCAATGTGGCCAAAGACTTCATCATCGACTCTGCAGGCACAGGTGGCTGGCATGTCGGCAACTTGCCTCATGAAGGGTCCATAGACATCGCCCTCTCGCGCGGAATCGACATCCGCCAACAGCGCTCACGACAGGTTCAGGTCGGCGAACTCAGCGACTGGGACTGGATCATCGCCATGGATGAGTCGAACAGGTCGAACCTTCTCCGAATGGGGGCGCCAGAGCATCGGACCCGATTGCTCCTGAGCTTCATCCCGCCCGGCGACGACCGTGGTGTCCCAGACCCGTATTATGAAGGTGGCTTTGACCGGGTGTTCGACCTCGTTGAATCTGGCTGCACCCACCTCCTGGATTTCCTCCAAAAACAGGGTCGCTGAGCCCCTTATTGTGATAGAACGCCCCACTTGGAGGGACCATGGTTTCAGAGATTTTCGATGCGAGCCGTTGGCGTCAGGTGGAGGGGTTCAACTTTACGGACCTGACCTACCATCGCGCCATTGACCAAGGCACAGTGCGTATTGCCTTCAACAGGCCAGATTGTCGAAACGCATTCCGTCCTCATACGGTCGATGAGCTGTATACAGCGCTCGACCACGCGCGGATGTGGTCCGATGTCGGAACCGTACTTCTCACCGGCAATGGCCCCAGCCCCAAGGACGGCGGCTGGGCTTTCTGCTCAGGTGGTGACCAGCGTATTCGCGGCAAGGATGGCTACAAGTACGAGGGCGCTGAGGGCGTCGACAGGGCCAAGCTCGGCAGGCTCCACATCCTCGAAGTACAGCGCCTGATTCGCACCATGCCCAAGGTGGTCATCTGCGTGGTGCCGGGATGGGCCGTTGGCGGTGGTCACAGCCTGCATGTGGTGGCTGACCTGACACTCGCGAGCAAAGAACACGCCATCTTCAAGCAGACTGACGCGGACGTGGCCTCATTCGATGCGGGCTACGGTTCGGCCTACCTGGCTCGTCAGGTGGGTCAGAAGCGGGCGCGCGAGATCTTCTTCCTCGGTCGCAACTACAGCGCCCAGGACGCCTACGACATGGGGATGGTCAATGCCGTTGTTCCCCACGCCGAGCTCGAAGAGACAGCACTGCAGTGGGCCCACGAAATCAACACCAAGAGTCCGACGGCTCAGCGCATGCTGAAGTTCGCCTTCAACCTGGTGGACGACGGGCTCATGGGCCAACAGGTGTTCGCCGGTGAAGCCACCCGCCTTGCCTACGGCACCGATGAAGCACAGGAAGGACGCGACGCCTTTCTGGAGAAGCGAAAGCAAGACTTCACTAAGTTCCCTTGGATGTACTGAACCATGCGTTTTTTCCTACTCCCACTCCTCGCTGCATGCTCGAGCAAGCCCCACCCCGACACCACCGCCACAACGGTCGGCGGCGACTTTGGGGATCTCACCGTCTGGATCGATTCCGAGCAAGGTCTACTCATCACCCGTGATGAGACAGAACTGAGCTGGATTCGTCCTGAGCAGTTCCAGGTTCGCCAGGCCAGCGCCAGCTACGAGATGCGCTTCGGCTCGTTCTTGATCGACGAGAGTCCAGAGACGGAGTGGGTCAGCGGTCATCACATGAGTGATCTCAAGCCGTTCGGTGATCGCATTCAGTTCGCTGTACGAGACATCGATGAAAACGTCATCACCATGGGTGAGGTTGTGTCTCATGCTGACGGCCACCTCTCTGTCGAACTCGCCTCCGATGACAACCGAATCAAGGTGGGTATGGCCTGCGCTGAAGATGACCACTTGGTTGGCCTCGGCAGCCAAGCCCGTGACGTCGACCACATGGGGCGCGATGTCTTCCTCTTTGTCACAGAGCCTGGTGTGGGCAAGTCCGATGACAACGTACCGACCGGTGACTGGATGATCACAGGGCAGCGCTCCGCCGCCTCGATCTCTATCCCCGGCTGGGTGACGAGCCGAGGCACAGCCTGGCGTCTAGAGACCGATCACTACGCGAACCTTGATGTCTGCGCAGCAGATCCTGAGACCATGACGATCGAGGTCTGGGAATCCACCATGGAGCTCCACCTGTTCAACGGTCCAGAGCCCCTCGAAGCGCGCTCTGCGATGCTGGACTGGGTGGGTCGCCCCCCGATGCCACCCACATGGGCGTTCGCGCCATGGAATGACGCCCTGTTCGGCACGGAGAGCGTGCTCGCTTTCGCTGAATTTCTGCGGGAGAATGAGATTCCATCGAGCGCCATTTGGTCGGAGGACTGGCGTGGCGGTCACTGGCAGTCCTATGGCTACAGAATCGCCCAAGACTGGACGGTCAACGAGGAACTGTATCCAGGCTTTGAAGACATGAATGCCAGCCTCGAGGACATGGGGCTCTCATTTCAGGCCTACTTCAACCCGAACGTGAACTCTGCGGCGGACATCTTCGAAGAGGCCCGTGACTCGGGCTACTTGATCGCAGGAACAGACGGGGAGGCCCTTATGGTGCCCGGCGCCGAGGGCGCGCTCAATGAGCTTGGCATCCTCGACCTCACCAATCCTGACGCCTGGGAGTTCGCCAAGGAGCTCATGCACTTGGCCATCGAGCAAGGCGCTGACGGGTGGATGGCTGACTATGCCGAGTGGACACCAATCGATGGTGCAGTGCTCTACGACGGCAGCGACCCTGCTGCTGCGCACAACCTCATGCCGCAGCTGTGGCAGACCCTGAATGCTGAGGTCGCAGAAGAAGCCGCACTGGACCAGGGGATGGGCATCTACTATCGCTCCGGTCACCGCTCAGCGCCACGGACAGCCACGATGGTCTGGGCCGGAGACCAGCGAACGAGCTTCGACGATGACGATGGTCTGCCCACTGTCATCCCCATCGGACTGGGACTGGCTTCGTCGGGTGTACCGTTCTACGGCCACGACATCGCCGGGTACCAGTTCATCGGCAACTCGCCCGGAACAAAGGAACTGTTCTTCCGCTGGACCATGCTGGGTGCCCTCTCCCCCATCATGCGAACACACCACGGCATCAAGGTGAACGACAACTGGGACCTCGATGACGACGAGGAGAGCACCGCTCACTGGAAGCGGTATGCCGAACTCCATGTGCAGCTCTACCCCTACATTCGAGGACTGGCCGTCGAGGCCGTGAACAATGGCGCTCCACTCTGGATCCCAATGGGGCTGGTTCATCCTGAGGAAGACCACCTCTGGGGTGTCACAGACCAGTACTACTTCGGTCACGCGATGCTCGTCGCCCCTGTGGTGACAGAGTCAGAGGCCGAAGATGGGAGCACAACCCGCATCGTCCAAGTTCCTCCGGGCCGATTTGTACCCTGGATGAGTGACGATGACGCGGTCGAGGGCCCCACAGAGATCAGCATCACTGTCCCGATTGACGAGATTCCCGTCTACCTCTCCGCTGGAGGGATCGTGCCCATGACCGCAGAGCCTGCCCTCACCCTTCGTGAGACGGAAGGCATGCGAGACCTGAGCAGCACCGAGGGTGACAGAACCCTCTACGTGGCCCTTGGTGCGGATGGAACGTTCACCGAGGAGAGCGGTGCCGACTATGTGCTCGAGGGAGACGGTGTGACCGCACTGACGACTGAGATCACCGGTAACGGCACTGTCGAGGGAGAGGGCTGGACCCTGACCTTGTCTGGCCACCCCGACGACCGTGTGACGACAGTCATCGCGAAATAGCTGACTCAACCACGCAGCAGCCAGACCACCCCAACGACGAGCAGGACCAGGACGTACGGACCTATCCATGCGATGTGGGCGCGTCGGTCCATGGCCACCTGGGCCTCGTCCGGAATCTTCATCCAGCGATGTGTCAGGAGCTCTACCGTCACAGCCAACATCATCCCCACCAGCCCATCAACGAACCAGTGCTGGTCCAGTGCCATGGTCGAGTACCAAATGAAGGGAATGAGCATCAAGAATGCCCCCCCGACCAGACCATCTGCCCGGCGAATGAGCAGACCAGCCAGCGTTGCAACGGCCACGTGCATGGACGGTAGACAGTTCACGGGGGGGTCTATGCTCCGCAGGATGTCCAGCGCAAAGGTCCAGTAGCCCGTCACAGGGACAGGCTGACGCGGCACGGTGACGGGCATCAGGGTCCACAGGGGAATCGCGATGACGTACATCAACACAACGCTGATCACCCAGCGATTGAGGCAGCGTCTATCGACAAAGGTGCAGGCTGGAGCCCAAGACATGGGCAGCATGAAGATGTACAGCGGCAGCCACGCGAGAGAGAACGGCACCCAGTCGTCGATGACGGTGGGCAGCAGCAGCGCTTCTTGCTCGCCAACGTGGAGCCACCCAATCAGCAGGTAAAGCGCCATCAGGCCAACCATAAAGCTCACCGTGAAGACCACCCGATATCTGTGCCCTACCGGCTGTAAGTCAGCGTTCATCCAGCCATCTTAGCGTGTTTCGTCGTGCCACTGCCAAGATGGTTCCCTGAGGGTTTACGCCCGGTGAGGTGGGCAGGAGACTGCTATCGTTCACATAAACATTCTCTGCGCCATGCAGCCGTCCGTGCGAGTCTGCCCCACACCCAGCGGCTTCAGCCCCCATCCGAACAGTGCTGTGGAGGTGAATGGCTGAGAAGCTGGCCGTCTTGGGTGAGAGTACCGTCGCCAGCTGTTCTGCTTGTGCAGCCGACGTCAGGGGCGGCGCTCCAGTGAGTGGACTGTGAACCTCCGTGGCACCCGCAGCCAAGAGCGCCTGCGCCAGCTTCACCAATCCACCCCCCATGACGTCATAGTCATGTTGAGCGACCCGATAGCGCACCAGCGCATCACCGAACACAGGGGTTGTACGCACCGAACCTGAGCCTTGACCGCACGCCTTCACATAGAAGACAGCCATGCGCTCCCAATCCTCGAGGCTGCGCCGAAGCTCGCCAGCAGTGCCTTCGAGCCACATCGCAAGGTGTGGTGGCGCCGAGTACGAACATCCGATGGTGAGCCGTGGCTTGAACTCCTCGATCTGAACAACAGGGACACCAAATGCCGGAACATTCACTCGCTCGGGGAAGCGGGCCACAATTCGAACCATCGGGTTGAGCGTGAGCCCGTCGCCTACATGCGTCCAGCCACTGTTTCGGAGCAGACGTGGTGTCTGAACCGCCCCAGCACACACAACGACATTCTTGAAGTCGATGGTCACTGGCCGTCCGTCCGGACCGGTCCCTCGAGCGGCAGTTGCCCGACGCCCCCGCCGGAGAATCTTGTCGATACGCGTACCGGTCAGCACCCGCGCACCAGCAGCGACCGCACGAGGGACCAATGTCTCACTCATCGAACGACGCTCGCCCACCTGGTCGCCACCTGGGTAACGCCAGAACCGCTGAATTTCAGTCCAGCGCCAGCCCATCGCCTCTGCGCCCTCAGCGAGGCGGTCCGATGCTGGACTGAAGCCATCTGGTCGGCTGCTTACCCCAATCTGTTCCACCACAGCGTCGAGGTGCGGAGAGAGTTCCTCTGCGCTGAAGTCGCTGATCCCAAACCGGGTGGCCCAGTCATCCAAGACCGCATCGATGGGTGGGTGGTACAGGCCAGCATTGCTCTCCGAGGCGCCGCCGAGACACCGACCTTCGACGTAGCTCACCTTTGGTGACCCAAGCGCGACAGTCAGGCCTCCAGACCGCCACTTCTGGTCCATCTGAGCGAGGCTGTGGTCCTGCCGTGCATCAATGGGATGTTTCTCCCCCTCTTCGACCAGCACCACGTCGACGCCCGCCTCTGCGAGGAGGGCTGCCGTCATCGCGCCACCGGGGCCGGATCCCACAATGAGCGTATCGGTAGAGACGTTCATCCTGGATGCTCCCCACCTTCGAGGGACAGTGCGACAAAGACCCCCATTTTCCGGTGAAACTCGATCATGTCACGGCAGGGCCCCACGGGCATTCGCGACCATTCCTCGATTCGCTTTCGCTGCTTGACCAATGACGACCCCCGGAATCTGCGGCCTCCGCGAATGAGCCCATACCAATCAAAGGCCCACAACAGCACACGCATTCCGAAGCGCATCAGACCGGGCATGTTGTCGATCTTTCGCACGAGCACGGCAGCCGTGTCGTCAACCGGAACTGGATGTTCCCCATCCGCAAGCAGACCACTGACCAGTCCACGGACAACGGGTTCAATGTGCATACGGCCCCCAACACCGACATTGTGCCTGAGGCCGTGCGGAGTGCCAAGGTGGATCGTGCTATGAGGGGCCCGAGAAGGAGGGACCGTGTCCAACGAGCCCAGCGGATCCAACTTTATCCGCGACATTATCGAAGCCGACCTTGCCGCCAACACCCATGGCGGTGACGTAGTCACCCGATTCCCGCCCGAGCCCAACGGCTACATGCACATCGGGCATGCCAAGGCGATCTGCATCGACTTTGGAATGGCTGCCTCATACGGCGGGCGCTGCCACTTGCGCTTTGACGACACCAACCCGGTCGCTGAAGACACCGAGTATGTCATCGGCATCAAGGAGGACATCAAGTGGCTCGGCTTCGACTGGGGCGAGCACTTGTACTTCGCCTCTGACTTCTTCGACGAGATGGTCAGCCTGGCTGAAGGACTCATTCGGAACAAAAAAGCCTACGTATGTGACATGAGCGAGGAGGCTTTTCGTGCGATCCGTGGAACAGTCACCGAGGCGGGCACCCTCAGTCCTGGTCGCGAACGAAGCGTTGAGGAGAACTTGGACCTCTTTCGTCGCATGGCTGAGGGGGAGTTCGACGACGGCCACTGCGTCTTGCGTGCGGTAGGAGACATGACAAGCTCCAACATGAAGATGCGGGATCCCCCACTGTATCGAATCCGAAACGTGGCCCATCACCGAACCGGCGACAAGTGGTGTATCTACCCAATGTACGACTTCGCTCACCCGCTGGAGGATGCACTTGAGGGCATCACCCACTCGCTCTGTAGCCTGGAGTTCCAGGACAATCGAGAGCTGTACGATTGGGTGATTGAGAACACAGCCGTGACCACGCGGCCACGCCAGTACGAGTTCGCCCGCCTGAATTTGACCTACACGGTCACCTCCAAGAGAAAGCTCCGACAGCTGATTGAGGAGGGGCATGTCTCAGGATGGGATGACCCTA
>Ga0115012_10000371_pt1 | contig 25787 bp, 15 predicted proteins | sample TroAtlMetagenome_FD_88706 | JGI IMG/M metagenome (GOLD analysis project Ga0115012, IMG submission 88706) | Marine eukaryotic phytoplankton communities from Atlantic Ocean - Tropical Atlantic ANT10 Metagenome | ecosystem: Environmental > Aquatic > Marine > Oceanic | place: Tropical Atlantic...
CCCCAAGCCATGTAGAGAGCTGACCGTCAATGCCGTTTGCGCCGCGGTTCGCTAGCACGTCTTCCACCGGAACCACCGTCTGCGCACAAAGGTTCCACTCACGAATTGGGAGGCTATTTCCCAGAAAAAGACTATTACCAGTAGCAACATGAGAGGAAAGCACCCGCATCAAGCCGGGTTCACTATCTGGATAACGTTCGAGTAATTCCTCCAAAACTCCTCTCCGCTTGTTTGATCTGCAGAGCAGATCAAGGACGTCACCAACTGCTGGAGGCTTACCCATTCCCCTGAGCACATCATGCACCCTCCCAGCAATGACCTCAGAATCGCGTGCCAACCCGGATAAGCCCGTCCTGGTTACTGAGAGGACCTCAATTGCAGAATGGGTGTCTAGGTCTCTCCAAAAACGACCAACCGGAACATCTCCAAGACGAAGGACCTTTCCCGGAAGAGCGCTGTGGAGAATACCATCTCCGTCGGTAAGCGCAATCGATCCAAGGTGCTCCCTCAATCCACTCGTGGCGTCAGCCACTACCGGAGCTCCGAGGGCCTTGAGAAAGTGGAACGCTTCCTCTCGTTCGTCTTCTTCTAAGCCTCCAACCAGAACGACAAGCCCCCTAAAGGTGTGCTCCAGGAAACTCACAAGTGCAGTGACGGGAGGTCGGGGACTATGAGCTCTACCGACTTGCTCCGAGGGCACGGAAATAACCGGCACCTCCGCACGCTCCTCCAGGCAGACATTAAGATGCCAGGGAGACAAGCCACTCCAATTCTCAAGAGGGACTACACCTTCGCCACTCATGTCACTACACCCCTCCACATAATTACCAAAGAGTCCTACTTGTTCGATCGTCTGGGGAGCTCCACTGGCACGGTATCTTGGGGGGCGGTCACCGGTGATGACGATAAGCGGGCGCTGCTGGTAGTGAGCCTCGATCACAGCAGGCATAAGCTCGGCCACAGCAGTACCACTGGTGGTAATAACTGCAACAGGAGCCCCGGATTCACGAATGCGACCCAGCGCAAAAAAGGCGGCACTTCGCTCCTCAAAATGGCTCCAAACCTTGATTCCCTCACAACGAATGACGGATAGAACGAGAGGAAGGTTGCGCGCACCTGCACACACGACAAATTCCTTTACTCCTCGCCTTAGACACGCTTCCAGCGTGTGAGCCGAAATTTCGCTCATCGCCGCAACCCTAGATGCCCACACGAATCTCCTGCAAGCTTCAGATTGATTCCCTTGAAAGTTTCAAACCTGCCTATCCCTCTGCAAGCCATCTTACTTCTCCTCTCATTCCAATTAAACGCCAAAAACACTACGAACAGACTCACGCTTCAGACGAAGCTCGCGCCACTCATTAACAAGACGGCTCTCCTCAATAACACCACACCCCGAGGGCACCTCCACCTGCGGTCCCTGCCAGCGAATCATCCGAATCCCTACCAAGACCTCAAACACACCATCCCTGAACAGCCCGAATGGCGCCCCGAACCAACGTGGGCAACTCAGGCGATGGCGCCATGAAACCAGATCCCCAAGAGTCTCGGCGGTCCGAGGAAGTGGCCCGAGGGCAGGCGTTGGATGAAGCAGGCTTACCAATCGGTCAATCGACTCTTTTTTCCTGAGCTCAACATCGATGGCACTGTGATAGTGCACCAGCGGCCCCAGCTCCATAATGTCCCGGGAGTGCCGAGTGGTCTGTCCGAGGTCAGATAGTTTGGCGAGGAGAGTCTGAGCTACAAACTCATGTTCCCTGATTTCTTTTTCGTCCGCACCAAAAGCCTCCCTCTCCTCAACCCGAGCAGTCCCGGCGAGAGCCATGGTATGGAGAACTCCCCCGTTGAGCTCAAAGAGAAGCTCGGGACTGAGCCCCACTACTCCCTCATCTCCATCGATCCATCCATAAGGGCGCAGGGGCCCATTCCTTCGAGCTAATACTGACCCCAGCCCTTTGCAACTTCCCTTGCAAATCCGCCCGGTCGCAGTAGCCACTGGCACTGACTTTTCAATAGATCCACCCCGAATTGCCTGTGACACTTCTGCGAAAACCTCGGCGAAAGGTTCTACTTCTGGCTCTTCCCATACAATTTCAGGATGCTCTTCCCTCAAAAACTCCGGGGACTCACCCTCTTCCAGGATTTCAACTCTGGCAGGAACATGCCACGGCCGGGAGCATGAAAGAGAAAAATCGTTTCGATAGAAGGCTACCCCTCTCTCGGGAGGACTAGACAGACTCTCAAAGGGCCCTTCACCTACCAATAAGCCTCCACCAGAATCCCTGAATACAGCCGCGTTCATTGGGCGGTATGCAACGGCAACAACACCTACGCCACCGCATTAGCGATAAGATCACGGAAGCTTTCCGCCTCCAAGCTTGCACCCCCAACCAGAGCGCCATCGATATCCTCTCGGGCCATCAGGTCTGCGGAATTTGAAGGCTTCACACTCCCCCCATATTGAATGCGGGTTGCCTCCGCTACCTCCATCCCGAACTGCTCTCCAACGAGCGTTCTCACAAAGGCATGTGCTTCCTGAGCCTGCTCTGGCGTTGCGGTCACTCCAGTACCGATCGCCCATACGGGCTCATAAGCAAGCACGACGGTCGACATATCGTCATTAGAGAGGCCGGCGAGACCTCCACTCACCTGACGACGCAGGACTTCTTGAAGCTTCCCACTTTCCCGTTCCTCCAGAGTTTCTCCTATGCAGAAAATAGGGTGAAGATCCGCAGCGAGACACTTCTTCACCTTGGCGTTTATCAGCTGGTCACCTTCGCCATAAATTGAACGCCGCTCACTGTGCCCCAGGATCACATGCTGGACACCGGTTTCCTTGAGCATGGCAGTAGACACCTCTCCAGTAAACGCCCCTTTTTCCTGCTCAGAGGCGTTCTGCGCAGACAGGGCAACCGGAGAATCAGCCAACAATGCAGAAGCAGAAGGAATCGACACAAATGGGGGCGCAATCACGATGTCACATTCTCCAGCCAGCGCCTGAGCACTCGGAAGAAACGCTTCGATGAAATCGGCTGTCTCAGCAGGCCCCTTGTTCATTTTCCAGTTTGCCGCAATAATCAGTTTACGTGCCATAATAGTAATTTTCTAAAGGTTGCTTAAGGCTGCTACTCCGGGGAGATCCTTCCCTTCGAGCAACTCGAGAGAGGCTCCTCCCCCAGTTGAAATAAACGACATTCTCTCTCCGAGGTCATACTTCTTTACTGCCGTAACTGAGTCACCTCCCCCCACAATCGTGAGGGCTTCTGACTCAGCTGCAGCCTCGGCAACCTTCTTCGTTCCTTCCGCAAAGGAAGATATTTCGAACACTCCCATAGGCCCATTCCAGACGATAGTTCCCGCGGTCGCAATCTCCTCACAAAACTTCCCGATCGTATCATCGCCAATATCAATCCCTTCCCAATCCTCTTCAATTTCACCTCCGTTCGCATACTTCAGAGTAACCTTCGTCTCTGCACCCTCTTTAAACTCTCTTGTGACCCGGGTATCGGACGGAAGGAGTATTCTTACTCCCTTCGCCTTCGCCTTGGCAAGGATCTCCAAAGCCAAATCGGCCTTGTCGATTTCCAGAAGACTTTTCCCCATCTTGTGACCCTGCGCATGCAGGAAGGTGAAGGCCATTGCTCCACCAATAATCAGGGAATCCGCCTTTTCCAGAAGAGAGGTGATTACTTCGATTTTATCACTGACCTTGGCTCCGCCAAGAATCACAACAAACGGCCTTGAGGGTGCCTCCAGCTTGTCACAAAGAAACTCAAGCTCCCGTTCAATGAGAAATCCCATCGCACTTTTCTCGACATGATGAGTCACTCCTTCAGTCGATCCATGAGCCCGGTGGGCAGTGCCGAAGGCATCATTAACAAAGAAGGACGCGCTCCCGGCAAGATCTTTGGAGAAGCCCGCATCATTCGATTTTTCTCCCGCATGAAAACGAGTGTTCTCGAGGAGAAGTATTTCCCCTGCGCGCAACCCTTTTCGCTGCTCAAGGGCCTCCTCTCCTATACAGTCCTCAGAAAACAGGACCTCTCTTCCGAGCAATTGACCGAGCCTCAATGCCACCGGCCTGAGTGAGTAACGAGGATCTCGCTCCCCCTTAGGTCTTCCAAGGTGCGAACACAGAACCAGTCTCGCTCCTCCGTCAACAAGATGCCTTATTGACGGAAGGGCCCCTTCTATACGGGTATCATCCGTTATCTTCCCATCTTCCAGAGGGACATTGAAATCGACCCGCATAAGGACCTCGTGGCCCTCGACTGTAAGGTCTCGGATACTAATCTTGGCCATGCGCTGATTGAAATAGCGACCGGGGAGGCTCAAACATGAGCCCTTTACCCTGCCAGAAGAGCCATCGCATCTGCTGCCCGGCAGGAGTAACCCCACTCGTTGTCATACCAGGAACATACTTTGACCATATTCCCTTCAAGGACTGTGGTAAGACCTGAGTCGAAGATGGAGCTGTGGGGATTTCCAACAACGTCCGCAAGAACTAACGGCTCTTCGCTATACTCAAGAACACTCGCCATTGGGCCCTCGCTCGCAGCAGCCTGAAAGGCCGCATTTACTTCCTCTGCAGTCACTGAAACCCCATCCTTCAACTCTGCCACGAAATCAGTGAGAGATCCAGTTGGAGTAGGAACACGAAATGCTCCTCCATTAAGCTTCCCTTGCAACTCAGGAATAACGAGCCCGATGGCTCTCGCAGCTCCCGTAGAGGAAGGCACAATACTCACCGCTGCAGAACGAGCTCGCCGCAGATCCCCATGCGGAGCATCGAGGAGGTTCTGGTCTCCTGTGTAACTGTGAATGGTGCTCATGAAACCGCGTTCGATTCCCCATTTGTCATGCAAGACCTTGACCATGGGTGCGAGACAGTTCGTTGTGCAGGAAGCGTTCGAAACAATGTGATGCTCTCCGGCATCATAGAGATCATCATTAATTCCCAGACACATGGTGAGATCCGGATCCTTGGCAGGAGCCGAGATCAGAACTTTTTTTGCACCCGCCTCGAGATGTTTGCCAGCCCCACCGCGGTCCACAAAGAATCCGGTTGATTCAAGAACCACGTCAACATCGTTGTCTCCCCATGGTAACGCTGCAGGATCACGCTCTGCCGAAGCCTTGATGCGATGCCCATTAATCGTGAAAGACTCATCATCGTGACTTACCTCTGCATCGAAAATACCCTGACTTGAGTCATATTTGAAGAGGTGGGCGAGAGTCTTATTATCGGTGAGGTCATTGACCGCCACGACCTTATCCAGTTCTCCTTTCTCCGCCAATCGGCGAAGGACCATCCGACCGATCCGGCCGAATCCATTAATTGCATATTTAGACATAGCAGTGGTGGTGTTGCGCCCTGAATTAGGGCGCGGCAATTAACCAAGCACTACCCGGACCGTCAATACTAGCCACTCGATATTTACACTAAACCGGCTCCATCCGCCCCTGTGGACGGATCTTTTCGTGTTTCTGCTGCAAGCCAGAGCAGAATCCCACCTCGAAAGACTCTCAATTAACGTGCCTTTCGGACCGCAGGAGTCCGGGCAGTCTCCCGCAGGACTACTGCTCCAACAGGGCGACTTGGCGCCTCTCCATCATTCGTGTAGAGCACAACGTGAGTCCGATGCTCGGACCTCTGATTAATCTGCTGAGAGAGAACCTTCACCCAGCGGCCACTCTTATCCTTCACGGAGAGCTCGATGGGCACCTTATCAAACACTCCAGACTTACCCGCCCGAATGATACTTGTTCCGGGTTTCAGCAAACCTTTTTCGGCCCCTAATTGTAGACCCAAAGCAAACTTTGAAACGTTGACAATCCGAACACGACCCGCAGGGAACCCACTCGACCCCACATCATCCCTGAGAAAGAGGCCTTTGCATCCGTCCGTCCACTTGCCCTTGGCAGGATCACGCCAAAGAATTGCAAGACCTGCAGATACATTGGGAAACTTAAGATTGCACCATGCCTTTGAATCAAGACCGCCCTCTCCAACACCGCGAAGGGGCACAGCGCCGGGGGTCACCGCCATGACACTTGAAATCTGATTCAACTTCACCGCAATGGCCTCTCCCAACTCAACCCCGTCATCGCTGGAAAGCTGCAGCCGGCCGGGTGGAAGGGATCCCAGCGGTGGCGCGACCTGAACCCGCCGCCCCCCTTGAATCACCTCCCGCCACGGAGGTTCCTGTCCAACGGCCAGAATGCGAAGAGCCCTATCACGCTTTTTCTCATCTTGCGCAAACAAATCCTGTCCACAAAAAAACGATGCGGAGATAGCCGCGGCGAGCATGAAAGAAGCAGAACGATTGGTTTTCATGTAAGTGTGCCCCGAGATTGAAACATCCCGGGCGGCCGATGGCAATATACCATCTAGGTTACCACTAATCCCCGGTTCAGGTCTCTTTTTGAATCTGAAACCTTGTCGGCACAGGTTTACCATCGGCTCCTTCATCAAAACCTTCAAATCTTACACCTCTGAGACATCTCCTGCATCCTCACCCCCGGCCTCACTATCCTCCTCGGCCTCCTCGGCTTCTTCTCCGGACAGCACCTTGGCGATATCCTGCAAGCGCTCTTCTCCTCGCAAGGTCACCAGCTTGACCCCCTGAGCATTTCTACCGGTTTCACGGATCTCCGAACAGCGTATCCGGATACTCTGCCCACCCGTAGTCATCAGCATTAATTCGTCCTCTTCTTCAACAGCCACCGCCCCAACAACAGCACCAGTTTTCTCCGTTACCTTCATGGTGATAATCCCCTTCCCTCCACGGCTTTGGCTTCGGTATTCAGCGAAAGACGTCCGCTTCCCAATTCCATTCTCAGAGGCAACGAGGAGAGTGCTCTGATCGCTGACCAGAGCCAGACCTACCAGAACATCATCACCTACGGGCTTGATCCCAGCTACGCCAGCCGCATTCCGCCCCATCGGACGGGCCTGCTCCTCAACGAATCTCAGACTCAGGCCATTACGGGTGACTAGAACGATTTCATTATTCCCGCTGGTGAGCCGGACATCGATCAGCTCGTTATTCTCATCGAGCTTGATTGCGATAATTCCATCCTTCCGAAAATTCCTGAAATCGTGGAGCCCGGTCTTCTTCACTTTTCCGTTACGAGTGGCAAAAAGAACGAATCCCGCATCTTCCCGGAAGGTAATATCGTTCCCTTCTTCGTCGAGACGTCGCTCAAGACGCAACATGGCAGCAATTGACTCGTCCGGCTGAAGATTAAGCACGTTCTTTATACTCCTGCCCTTTGATGACCTGGAGCCCTCCGGCAGCTCATAAACCCTTTCTACGTAGACCCTTCCAGTATTCGTAAAGAACATCAGATAATCGTGTGCCTGAGCACTGAAGAGGTGCTCTACGAAGTCGTCATCATCGTCATTCGAGCCCCGGGTTGCCATTCCACGAACCCCCTTACCACCCCGACCTTGAAGGCGATACTCACCGGCTGCAGTCCGCTTCACGTATCCACGGTGACTTAACGTGCAAATCATTCCCTCATTTGCAATCAGGTCTTCAATCGCAATCTCTCCCTCGTCGGGTAAAATTTCACATTTGCGCGGGTTGCCATACTTTTCCTTAACGAGGCGAAGCTCATCCTTGATAATCCCTAGAACCCGGGACTCCTTAGCAAGGATATCCATAAGATCTTTGATTTCCTCGATAATCTGATCGTAGTCATTCTTGATCTTCTCCCTCTCCAGCGCCACAAGCTGATACAAACGCAGTTCAAGAATCGCATTCACCTGCCGATCGGTGAACACGTAGTTATCACCAGAGAGGCTAGGCTGCTCCCGAATCAAAACACCCAGTCCCTCTGCGGCTTCTCGGGTAAAAGTATAGCTTTTCACCTTCGCCCGCGCCTCATCGCGACTCTTGGAGTCGCGAATCATCTCGATGAAATCGTCTAGTCGCCCAAGTGAAAGCAGCAACGCCTCCAGAGTTTCAGCACGATCTTCTGCTTTTTCCAGGAGGTGCCGCGTGCGGCGCACAACCACATCCCGCCTGTGTTCGATATAGCAATCGAGAGCCTCTTTCAGAGAGAGCAACTTCGGACGCCTTTCATGAATGGCGAGCATGTTCACACTGAACGATGTCTCCATCGCAGTGAGCTTATAGATCTGGTTTACCAAGACCTGGGGACGAGCATCCCTCTTCAAAGTAATCTCAATACGGGTATTCTCATCGGTGAGATCTCGCATTCCGGAGATCCCTGTCAAAATCTTCTGGTTTACCAGCTCCGCGATTCTCAGCTGGAGTGTTGCCCTGTTGACTCCATAAGGCACTTCCGTGATGGTAATGATGGAGATGCCATTGTCTTTTTCATCCACCTCCATCTTTCCTCGCATTTTTACCGATCCACGACCGGTAGCGAAGTAGCTCTCAATTCCCTTTACACCTCGAATCTCGCAGGCCACCGGAAAATCGGGACCTTTTACAAACTGCATCAACTCCGGCAGGGTAATCTCCGGATTGTCGATCTGGGCGCAGAGAGCATCCACAATCTCTCCCAAGTTATGGGGAGGAATATTGGTCGCCATACCCACCGCAATTCCAGTACCCCCGTTGACAAGGAGGTTTGGGAAGGCTGCAGGGAATACTGTGGGCTCGGTAGTGGTCTCGTCGTAATTGGCTACGAAATCGACAGTTCTCTTATCGAGATCCGCCATCATCGCCATCCCGAGATGGGTCAGGCGAGCCTCGGTGTAACGCATTGCCGCGGGTGGGTCCGCTTCGGGTGAGCCAAAGTTCCCTTGTCCGTCGACAAGGATTTCGCGCATCGACCAGTCCTGCGCCATATTGACAAGGGTCGGATAAATGACTGCTTCTCCGTGCGGATGGTAATTTCCCGAGGTATCGCCACAAATCTTGGCGCACTTACGATGCGCCTTTCCTGGAGCCAGCCCCAGATCATTCATCGCGTAGAGAATTCGGCGCTGGGATGGCTTAAGTCCGTCTCGAACGTCAGGTAACGCACGGGAAACAATCACCGACATCGAGTAGTCCAGAAAGGACTTGGAGAGCTCGTCAGCAACGCTGATTGGTTTAATCTCGTCTTCGGAGGACATGGAAATTCTTAGGCCTGCTGATTTTCTTTAGACATCCAGATTACGCACGTTCAATGCATTATCCTCAATGAAGCGCTTTCGAGGCTCGACCACATCGCCCATCAAGGTGTCGAGCATGCGGTCAGCTTCAAGATTGTTCTCCTCGTCGAGCTGAACCCTTAGAAGCTGACGCGTTTCCGGATCCATCGTCGTGCTGTAGAGCTCCTTTGCGTTCATTTCTCCAAGCCCCTTGAACCGCTTAATGGTGACTCCCCTTCGCCCAATTTCCAACACCCTGTCCAGAATTTCGGGAACCGAGAAGAGAGGAACGATTGACTCCTTCTCACTTTCCCCCTCTACGATTTCGTAAATCGGCTTATCGAGGGAAAAGAACTGCCCGGTATCAATTCCTGCTGCGTCCAGCCGCTCCAGCAACCTCGCTACCGCATGACTCTCATGCAACTCATGGCGAACCGCTCTCCGCGAGACTCCATTCGTATTCAAGGTGCTGAATTCTTCTTCCTCCTCTGGAGACAAATCCCCAAAGAGTCTCAAATCCCGGTTCTCGTCAGAGAACTTCCGCAGCTCTGGCTCGTTCGAAAAGTAATGCACGCTCTCCTCATTGCCTTCCCTCACCCGCACCATGAACTCAGGCAGATGTCCGTCAACACGGGCAGACAGGTAATCGGAAAAATCTCCTCCGTTCCCCTCAATGCTGCTGGAATAACGTGATAAGATAGAGAGGGCGTCGAGAATTTCCCTCAATGCTTCTACTTCAACAAATTCTCCGCCACCTACCGGCCTCATTTGAACGTCGTCAGCTCCCAGTTCGATAAGGATCTTGTTGAGCTCAGCATCATCCTGAACGTATTCCTGTCGCTTTTTCCGAGTCACAAGGTAAAGCGGCGGCTGTGCAATATAGAGATACCCGCTCCTTACCAGCTCAGGCATCTGCCTGCAGAAGAATGTAAGCAAGAGAGTCCGGATGTGGGAACCATCCACGTCAGCATCAGTCATTATGATCACCTTGTGGTAGCGCACTTTCTCCAGATTGAACGCCCCTTCCTGTTCTCCGTCCCCTATTCCCGCTCCGATTGCGGTAATCATGCTTTGGATCTCCTTATTCTGAAGGGCCTTGTGGAGCCGAGCTTTTTCCACATTGATCAGCTTTCCTCTCAACGGAAGGATCGCCTGAGTCCTTCGATCCCGGCCCTGCTTCGCAGACCCACCTGCAGAATCACCCTCCACAATGTAGAGCTCACTCTTGGCTGGGTCCCTTTCGGAACAGTCAGCAAGCTTACCTGGCAAACCCCCACCCGAGAGAGCAGATTTGCGAACCGTCTCCCTCGCTTTTCTCGCAGCCTCTCTCGCCCTCGCCGCATTGACTGATTTCTCAATAACGGTCTTAGCGATTGAGGGATTCTCGTCAAAGTAGGCTTGAATACCCTCATAAACGATTGAGCTCACCACCCCCTCAATTTCAGTGTTCACCAGCTTATCCTTCGTCTGGGAACTAAACCGAGGCTCGGGTAACTTTACCGATATAACGGCGATCAAACCTTCTCTCACATCATCTCCACTGAGCGAGGGGTCCTTCTCCTTGAGCAGCTTGTTTCCCTTAGCATAAACGTTCACCGCTCTCGTAAGAGCAGTTCGAAAACCTGTGAGATGAGTTCCTCCATCACCGTTTGGAATGGAGTTCGCGAAACAGAGAATCTGGTCGTTGTAACTATCGTTATATTGCAGAACCACGTCTGCAAAGACGTCGTCTTTAGTTACCTTCCCATCATAATCTACTTCGATTTCTCTCTTTCCCTTGAGCACGATCGGGTCTGCGTGCACAAGCGCTTTGTTTTCACCCAGCTGAATAACGAATTCTTCGATCCCGCGAGAGTAGAAAAAGGTGGTAGCCTCTGCGCTTTCAGGGCGCTCGTCGACAAGGTCAATTGTGAGCCCGGGATTCAAGAAGGCCAGCTCACGGAGGCGGTTCCCAAGCCGGCTAAAATTGAATGTGATCGTATCAACGAAAATCGTCGCGTCAGGAAAGAATGTGATCGTTGTGCCTGTTTCCCCGGCACTAGCCTCACCCACGACTTTGAGCGGCTCAGAAGTCTTTCCTCTCTCAAAGGTAATCGAATATACTTTTCCATCCCGTGTCACTGCGGCCTTGAACCAATCCGAAAGAGCGTTAACGCACTTGGCCCCCACTCCGTGGAGACCTCCTGAATACTTATAAGCACCCTGCCCGAACTTACCACCCGCGTGGAGATCCGTCAGAACCAGCTCTACCGCTGGTATTTTGAATTTGGGATGAATATCCACCGGAATACCTCGCCCATCATCAGAAATGGAGACCGAGCCATCGGCGTGAATGATGACCTTGATCTGGTCACAGAAGCCTGCCAGATGCTCATCGATTGAGTTGTCCATCACCTCAAACACAAGGTGGTGTAATCCCCTCTCATCAGGGTCCCCGATATACATACCGGGACGTTTCCGGACCGCATCTAAACCCTCCAGTTTATCAATCTTGGAGGCGTCATATGCCTCCTCTTTGGAAACAGTAATTCCAGACTTTTCAGCCTCCGATTCAGGGTCCGGCATAGGTGCCCAAAAGGTGATCGAGAACGGCTACGGAGACAAGGTTCTTTCGCCCTCTTCCGGTGATTCCATGGTATTATTTTGACCCGTTTTAGCCGTCAAAATGACAGGCTGAAATCATCGGGTCAGGCCGCGCCCCCTCGAGGCCCTCTCCGCCCCTTATTCTGGACGACCATGAGCTGCTGCAAGATCAATTCTCCTAGAGCTCCAGGAGGCCTCTCTGCCAGTCCAGCAGGTGCTGAGCAGGATCCTCGTCCCATGCAATCTGTTCCAAAGCCGCTCGGGATGCGACAATGGATGGCTCTATTTCCAGATTTTCTGCTGCATCATCGCGCTTCCCTGCCAACTCGTCATACCGTTTCTCCTGAAGACTATTCCAGCGCCGCCCATTCCCTCTGATACGCTCAGGCCAATCGGAAGCTGATATCTTGAGAGCCTCATCTGTAGCATTCTTCAGTCGCCGGGCCCTCCCCCCCCTGACGTTGCGCGGAGTTTGAATCTTTTCTCCTCTCACCAGTCCATCCGACCATTTAATAAGGTCTTGATTCCTCGCAACCATGAATGGAGGGCGGTCCCATTCCTGCGCTTCACGGTCACGCCAATGCCAGAGAGCTCTCAGGACGCAAAGAGCCTGGGGATCAAGCTTTCCCGACCCTCGAATTCGCCATGGATCTTCCTTTTCAACCTCGCGACTCAACACCCGCTTCATCGCCGCTTGGCAACTCTCCACAAACCATGGGTAGCGCTCCTTTGCCTTTAAGTCATCTTCAAGAGCCTGAGCGAGAGGGAGAAGGTAGCGAACATCATTACTGGCATACTCTCGCATCTTATCGGGCAGGGGTCTTTGTCCCCAATTCTCTTTCTGCGACGCCTTACACAGCTTTACGTCGAAGAATTGCTCGACGAGATTCGCGTAGCTGAACCGTGGGATCCCGACGAGCCGAGCCGCTATCTGAGTATCGTAGATCATCCGCGGAAGGGCTCCGAACTCTCTACGTAGCAGGGTCATATCGAAATCCGCCCCGTGCATCCATATCCTCTGGGTCGCTAGATAGTCTCTAAATGGGGAGAGGTCGTTCACTTCCAGAGGGTCGACCAGAAAAACATCTTTCCCGTCAGAGATCTGTATCAAACATAGCTGTTCAGCATACCGGTGAAGATTATCAGCCTCAAGATCGATTCCGGCGTGCGTAGAATCGCAAGCGGGTAGCTGCTCGACCAGAGTGGCCAATTCACTAGTGGTAGTAATCATCGCGCACCGGAAGTTGGCCCTTCAAAGAGCGCTTCGGATTCCTGTAATGGGCTCATGATTCACTAGCTCTGTTTTATGAAGAAAAGGCACGACTTAAAGTCGTGCCTCTCCGCAATCGATTGAAAACAGTTCTTCGCCGTTCCTACTATCTCGCAATTTCCACCCTTACCCTGAGAAAGCATGCCGGAGCAGCGAGCTCACCTGGGAAATTGGAGAGATTTGTGACTTCGAGGGTTTCCTCGTTATCTACCGCAATCTCAAAGATGGGGTCGTCATCACCAATTGTTGTCCAAGTCCGCAGGTCCGTACTGTATTCGAAATAGTATTCAACGCTGGAGCCAGTGAAGGGCCGCTTCGTCAGAGTCGCGGTACAACTGCCAGCCTCCTCGTCCAGTGCATAGAGGAAAGCCGGTCTGTCATTGGGGTCTGCAACGTCACTCTGCAATGCATATTCAAGGAGGTTTGACGCTCCATCCCGGTCGAAGTCATAATCAGGCTCCCGCTCGCTGCTCGGCGTGGCAAACGGAAACCCGGTGTCGTCGCCCAGCCCACCAAGAATGGCAAAACCCTCATAGGTATCAATAAACTGCACTCGGAATGCCAGATCGTAGCTCCCTGCATCAATCGCGGTCTGACTGCTCAGACTCGCACGATTAATATTAAGCCTGATGTCCGCAGAATCGCCGGGGTTGAAGAAGAAGGGGCCAAGCTGGTAATGATTATCGAGTGTGCCAAGGATGAACTCACTACGGTCTCCAGTTACTGTCCCAATCGGATAAGGAGGAAACACGATGGTATCTTCCCTGGCTACCGCGTAAAGAGGCCCGAGAAGATTTGCATCTACAATCAGGTCAGGCGTAGCAGGTATCCCAAATCCTCCGAAATCAGGGGGACTTGACAAAGTGAGCTCATCAACTGCCAGCACTTCGCCGGCGTCGTATTTGTCCTGCACCCAATCCTCAAAGATCTGACCGATCTCAAACTTATCCCCTACGGCAATACTGATTGCCGGCAACTCGATAAGATCGATGCTGAACGTGTCACCAACCTCAAGCTGTCCGAAAAAGTCTGTTTCTGTTTCAAGATAGGCATTTGTTGGGAATCCCCAGTTCCGGATCGTATCTGAAGTGCCTGCAAGAGCTCCCGTCAGAAACTCAATTCGATAATCTGCTCCACGCACAAGATTTGAAAAGTCTGCAGGTGCATCTAACACATCGCTGGCCTCCACGAAATGACGTCCGATATATCCGACAGAGAATGTGGCGTTCACATTCTCAGGAGTCAGGACGAAGGTATCTCCAGTTGCGAGGGATGGCACTCCAACCACATCAAAGGGGAGCGGATCATCCCCGACTGTAGTCACTGTAAATTCGTCCCACGTCGTGATCGGAAATTGACTCGTCCCTGCAAGTTCGCCGCTGATGATATCAAGACGATACGTCTGCCCGACCTGAAGACAGTTGGGATCTCCGAGCGACCGGTTGGTCACGAGGTCGAAACCCGCACTGGACGTAATGCTGCCCGTCACGACGCCCGCAGTAAGATCGTTTGCACTAGGCAAAACGATCTCATTACTATTGAGCAGAGGGATCTCAAGGAGGAATGCATCAAGTTCGGCAGTTCCCTCCTCATCAAACCATACCGGAGCTGCGCCATCAGCAGCAACACCCCCGAGAATCTGAGCAAAATCGAAAGCGTTTTCCGGTGGATCAATAACGGGGGCTCCAACCTCCCAGTTCTGAGCGGCGCCAAGAACCTCTCCCGTGTCCCACTGCCACACACCTTCCTCTACGCTATCATTCAATCCGATCCACATCGAAGGCCATTCTCCGTCTATGGTATCAAATCCCGCGCCAATCAGCTGACCGTTGACAAAATCAAGCTTGTCCTGAGTGTTGAGAACTGCCAACCGGCCACCTGCAGCCTCAGCAGCTTCCTGTGCCTGGGCTCTGGTATAACCTTCCGCACGGGTAACAACCCTGAAGATTGCCAAATCCCCCGAATCACCAAAAGCGGTGATCGGATATTGTCTTCCTTCTTCCGTCCCAGCAAGCATCCCGGTCGTGAAGATCAGCTCGTAGATTTTTCCCTGTTCCAGAACCTCATCAAGGTTCAGATCCGTGGTAATTGTATTGAAACAGGACAATCCGGTCACTACGCCACGCCCCGCTGCATCCAGACTATATTTTACCTCTTCAACGCCCTCTGGGTTGAGATACTGATTGCCATTCAGTGAGAAGGTGAGGACGTCCGATTGCAGCGTGTTGCTTGGATTCAGACCTGTCCATTGAAAATCGTAAAAGGTCCTTGGATCAGCTTCCAACGCGCCGTCGCTGCCCCAGTCTTCGTTGGAATTACGCCAACCTTGGGCTACTGCACCACGGCCGGGCCAGGCATCAGGAGTCACAACGTGATCGATCCCGTAAATGATTGGTTCTGGCTCCAAATCAGCCGGCGCACTTGATGGGACAATCCCGGGCAGGCTAAACTTGTAGGGCCCCCACGGCACGTCATTATAATGCCTCTCTAGTTCCTGCGAGCCGGTATCATAGCCTCGGAGTGCATTGTAAATTGTCACCTCGTTATCGTCGATAATCCCGTCCAGCGCATTATACCACACGATCACACTCGAATCGTAGACATCGAAAATTCCCGCTATGTCTCCGTTAGAAGAACGGAGGAGCCTGGTAAAACCCGAGGGGGGGGCTGAGATAAGCCTGATGAGATCCGGGCGGAAGGGTTCAACCGTTGCTGCTGGGGTAATCGAAGCTACCGACCAGAACGAGCCCTGGTCATTGAGCCCGTCACCGTCAATGTCACCCTGCGCAATAAATCCTGTGGTGCCAATCGGACAGAATATGCTTGGGCCAAAGATACTGGGCCATGGCCCCGTGCAGGGACCGAGCTCCCAAAATCCATCTTGGAAAAACATGTCTGTCCGGCCTCCCAAATAATTGAGCGTTTCAGGCCCGGTTTGCCTCCACGCCTTCGAGTTGGCGAACACCAACGTCTGGGCCGATGAAACAACCGGGGCTACGACCAGCGCCGTAACAAGGAGGAATTTCGCTATGGATTTACGCATTGGCACCCCTTTTTCTCGGCCCAGATGCCCCTGTCTGCAAGAAGATTCTTAGATAGAATGTAGTCGCATTGTGCTCACACCCCCTAAAATAGAGTTCCGGAGCGAGCATCTCGTCTCCTTGCCGCTAAATCATACCCCGCATGAGGAGTTCTGCGTTCGTAGAATTTTTCGCCAGCTGCCTCAACAGGGTTTCCAGAGCCTCACCAATGGGTAGAGTGGTAAGTGCTCGTCTGATCTCAATCACGCGATTCATTTCCTCCGGGTGGTAGAGCCGGTCATCATTACGAGTTCCGCTCTGAGGAATATGAATGGCGGGATAAATCCGACTCTCCGCCAGTTCTCGATCGAGACGAATCTCCATATTGCCCGTCCCTTTTAACTCCTCGAAAATGATGTCATCCATCCGACTTTCTGTCTCAACAAGACACGTGGCAACGATCGTAAGGCTGCCTCCCTCTTCCACATTTCGGGCAGCTCCAAAAAATTTCCGTGACCTCTGAAGGGCCTGCGGACTCAATCCACCGGATCCAACTGGCCCACCTCCCCGCTGAGAGTTGTTATAACCACGGGCCAGACGAGTCAGACTATCGAGAAGAATAACAACATCTTGCCCAAGCTCGACCAGTCTTTTCGCTCTCTCGAGCACCAGATCGGAGACCTGCGCATGTCGCTTTGAGGGCTCGTCAAAGGTGGAGCTAAACACCTCGGCATCAACCGTCTCTTCAAAATCCGTCACTTCCTCTGGACGCTCATCAAGAAGGAGGACAATCAACTTAGTCTCAGGATGATTAGCTGAGATCGACTTTGCCATCTCCTTCAGGAGAATGGTCTTCCCTCCTCGTGGCGGTGCCACAATCAACCCACGCTGACCCTTCCCAAGGGGGGCCACTATGTCAATCAGCCTCACCGCCATTGCCGATGGGCGCTCAAGAACAAATCGATCTTCCGGGAACAGCGAGGTCAACTGGTCGAACCCCTTGGGGGCATCGAAGTTACCAGCCTCGCGGCCCTCAATAGTAAGAACTTCGAGAGCGGAAAGATATTTGTCGCGCTCCCGTGGAGCTCTAAGCCTCACCCTGACTCTCTGCCCCGCTCGTAGTCCATACTGCTTGAGTATATTCCCTCCAACATAGAAATCATCAGGGGCAGTTCGAAAGCTCCGGACGGGATCACGAAGCATCGCATAGTTCTCCTTGGCCTGTTCCAGGACCCCCTCTGCTTCCAACTCGGTTCCGTGCTTGGAGTAGAAGGCCAGTAATTCAAAGATCAACGCGCCCTTTCCTGCCGCACTGTTCACCTTGAGAGGAAACTCCGCAGCAGCATCTAACAGGCTTGAAAGAGAGCGCTCCCGAAATTCATTCACATCAATCCTCTCCGGCACATCATAGGAAGGATCGGGCTCTTTTTTAACCGGCTCCACCTGACCTTCCGGCTCTACCCTCGCTCCACCTGCGGCTTCCGCAGCACTCTCAACGACCACCTCAAGCTCTGTAGTCTTACCCTTTTCTTCCTCCTGACTCTTTTTCGCTACAGGCACTTTTTTCCGAGCAGTCTTTTTCGTAGTCTTTTTCGTAGTCTTTTTGGCAGTCTTTTTTGACGCGCTCTTCTTTGTAGGGCTTGCCTTTTTCTTGCTCACAACCTTCTTGGCTGCGGTTTTTTTCCGGGAACTTTTCTTTTTGGCAGCCATCTGAACAGTTAGTTGAGAATGTCTAGGGTCTCTAAGAAACGAAGAATCTGGCAGCGCAAGACCTGCTCCGGCCCTTCGTTCCAGAAAACCACGTCGGCACGGTCCACCTTTTCTGAAATGGGGAGCTGGGCGTCGAGCATGGCCTCTGCGAGGGCATCGTCGTGACCATCGCGGGACTTGAGGCGCTCTAGCTGGGTTTCACGAGTGGTGGCAACCAGCAGGGAGCTCTCGTATCCAAAGTCGAATCCGCTTTCAAAAAGAAGTGGAACGTCCGCAATGAACAAAGGCGACGCCTCACTGGTAGCAGTTTCGGCCAGCGACTCAAGACATTCCTCCCGTGTCAAGGGATGCAGGATTTCCTCCAGCGCAGTCCTGGAGCATTTATTACTGAAAACTTCTTCGCGCAATGCAGTCCGGCTCAAAAGACCAGAAACCCTGTCAACCACGCTCTCTCCAAGCGCCGAAACAATCTTAGCCTGTATAAGCTGATCATTGAGCAGGCGCGATACGACCTTGTCGCAATCGAAAACTACGGCGCTGGGACACCTCTCCAGCAGGAATCTGGCAAAGGTTGTTTTTCCCGTGGCAATGCCACCGGTCAATGCGAACGAATACATGAATGGAACACTGTTTAAAGTGCTGGTGAATGTTGCAGCTCTTCCGGGGGTGAAAACTCAAATCGGCACCTGATCTTAATTCTTTTCCTGGTCGAAAAAGAAAAAGCCCGGCAGTCAGACTGCCGGGCCTTGATAAATTCAGTTCGTCGCAACCAACTAGAGCGGAGGCAAAATCCCCTCAGGTCCTCCTCCGAGGTCAGTGCTGACTGGCTCGACGGGGGTTCCACTCGGGTCCACTTCATTAGGCTTCCGGTAATCCTTACCAGAGGCGTCGATAATATTCGCAGTGACGAAGATGATCAGGTTGCTCTTAATATTGCTCTGGGCGTCACTCTTGAATAAGCGGCCGATGAGCGGGATATCGCTGAGAATCGGAACTCCGTCCTCAACATCCTGCACATCTTCGCGCATCAGGCCACCAACCGCGACGGTATGTCCGTCGTAGATGGTGATTCCAGTGCTTACCCGACGGCTGGAAAAGACCGGCATTTCGATCCGGTTCTCGGTAATCGTGACGGTTACCGGGTTACCAAACGCATCGGTAGCCGGTGAGGTAATTGGGCTACCATAGTTGATGAAGCCTTCGAACTCCACGATCTCAGGCGCGAAGCGCAGATCGATGACATATTCGTTCGGCCCAAGGTTTGGCTCAATCTCCAGAGTCACACCTGTGTTACGGGTCTCAAATGCTGTGGGAGTCGCTGGGGTAACAGGGAAGCCTCCGGCTCCGCCACCACCTCCTCCAAGGAGGCCACCACCGCCCTGGCCGCCGAAGCCGCCACCAACTTGGTTGGGAAGTTCCGGTGGCTCATACTCGGTAGGATAAATGAATTCCCGGATGATCTCGATTGTCGCTTTCTGCCCCGGACGTGCAGTCACGCTCGGTGCAGTCATGATGTCGGTGCCCTTCTTCTGAGCGAGGCCTCTCATGATCATCTGAAGCTGGCCGCTATTGAAGAGCCCTGTGAGACTCAGTATCCCGGGCGCAGGACGGTTCACCTGCGCGCTACGGTTCGGGTTGTTGAGAACAGCGTCAATACTGTTCCGGGTCACCGCAGTGTCACCACTCCGGTTCGATGCAGTGACGATGTTTTGAACTGCCTGATTACTTGCAGCAGGAATTCCAGGGATATTCGTGAAGGCCACTGGGCTGATGAAGTCAGCACCGGTTCGGACCTGCCCATTGCCCTGTGTTCCCCCACCTGCGAAGAGCTCTTCCGAAACTACCCCACCCAATCCGAAGGGGGTAACGACCCAGTCAAAACTGAGTTCATCAGAATTTTCCTGCGCGACCTCGACGAACTTGGTGACGATCCGGATCATCTTGGGGCTTCCCCCGAGGATATCTTCAACCAATTGGTCAACTAGATCCAGATTCTGTGGAGTGTTGCTGACGATCAAAGTCGATGTGCTCGGAATATACTGTGCCGAAGATCCTGGAGGAAATTCGATCCCAGCGTCCTGAAGGATTTCCTTCAACGGGCGTCGCGGCGCCAGTGAACGGTTACCAAGGCCTTCGTCGTCGCCAGCGAAGGGATCCGCATCTGCGCCGCCGTCTCCGTCACCCCCAGTGCCAATATCATTGAGGAAGGTAGGAGGAACCTTCCACTTCCGGGTGAGAACATCTTCGCCCTCAGCAGAGCCAATGGGAAGGAGAGTGACCGCAAAATCATCCACCTTGAACCTCAGCCGCGCCTGCTCACAGATATACTGGAGAACGCTCGAGAGAGGGACATTCCGGAGCTTCAGCTCTTTCACCCGGGCCGAGCCGGGATCAATGGCTCCCAAGCCTCCCTCGACGTCAAGCTCGGCGTCAGGCGCTCCTCCACCCCCGATGCGGGGCTTCCGGATCACAAAGTTGATTCCCTTTTTCACGGGGTCCAGCTCCCACTTATCGAGCTCTGTCGCCCGCTGCCTCAGGAAATCAATCGCCTCTTCAACAGTGGTGTCGTCGAAATCCACAACCGGGATGATCATGTTCTTCAACTTGAACTCGATGTTCACACCTACTGGGGAGGGACGTAATCCACCTACAATGCTGCCGTCGAGTTCAATTGGAGGAGGCACTGCCATTTCCCAGGCGGCATCTACCTCTGCAAGCATTCTTGAACGAGCCTCATCAAAGGCGGTGCGGTAATGGTCCGACTTCAGCTGGTGAATCACTTCCATACCACGCCGCGCAGCGGAGTTGTATTGATCTACCTGCAGGGCCTTCTGATACTCTCGGATGGCGTCATCGAAAAGACCGAGATTCTTGAAGCCTTCGGCAGTGTAGAGAAACCGCCTGACCTTATCCACATTCGTGGTGTGGTCATAACTCAGAGCAGGATTCGTGCGTATCGGATCGTCAAGGTATTCAATTTCTTGACGCGCGCGCTGATTGTTTGGGTCGATCGAAAGAACCTGATTCAGTTTCTCTCTTGCCTCCGCATACTTTCCGGTCCGACGAAACTGCTGTGACAACGCCACTGTAGCGTCCGCCAGGTGCGCTTCCAGAACTCGTCTCCGTTCCGCGGTGGCAAACCCCCCTGGCAGAACCCCCAGAGCTTCGTTGTAGCTTGTTACCGCTGACTGATAGTCGCCACCCTGATAGGCCTCGCGGCCAGATCCAAGGAGCTCTTCGGCCTGACGGACCTTCTCGGAACGGCGCATCATCTCCCTCTTAGCCAAGTCGCTTTGAGAAAAGGCGACAGTAGGCACAAGGGTGGCGAGCCCTAGGGACAAGGTTAGGACACGAGCCGTGCGGTTGAGTAAATGCTTCGCTGATTGCATGGTGTGATAGGGCGGGTTTTGTGGTCGTTTAGAGCTCCTTTGTGAAGCTTTTTCTCTGAGATAGTGCAGAAAGGGTGAGAACTTAGGATTGACTGTGAGGGCTTATTCTGCCGCGGAGAGAGGCTGAACCTCCATGGTTTTGGTCGCTCCGTCCTCCTCCCACTCAATAATTACAGCTCCTGCGTCGCTGACACCCGTGAATTTGAAGGGTTTTTCAGCAGCATCAGGATCCAAAGGAAGGGAAAAACTGCTCCGCTCCTCTACCTTGAGGGTCACTGCTTGCTGACCGATGGCCGCGAGCGCGAGAACCGCGGTATAATCCCTGATGATAACCCCATTGCGTGAGCCTTTTTTAATGTCCAGAACATCTCCTTTTTTGGACCCGGCAACGTCCTCGATTACTGCAAAATTAGCCTTCTGCACGATTCCGGTGTTGGGGTTCTCAAACTCCCGCTGCTCCACATTCTTGAGCTCGTAGCGCATCTGGGCGCCCCCTTTGCTGAAAAGATTCGAGTCGTTGCCCTTTCCGAATGGGATATTTTCAGACCCAGTCCTGACACTCCTACCTCCGACAATCTCTTCGTGATTGAACTTGAAGGTATCCGTAGGCTTGACCGGACCAATCGTGCTATCAGACGAGTAGCTCAACCTGAATGCCCGCTTCTCCAATTCTACACATTGCAGTTTTGCAATCAGCGCCGGGAAACTTTTAGGATCATTCGGATCAGTGTTACCGGCGAACTCCTCGCCGTTGGAGAATCCATCCCCGTCCTGATCAAGACCCGGCGAGTTACTCCAACCCGGATCGATACGATTATCGAGCCACCACTGATTCGGAATTGGATCATGAACCATTGGATAGCTGGCATCCCCCAAGTCAATTTCTTCGCCAGTGGGATTCAGAAAGAGAGGCGTCCCTACAGTCAGCTCGATCGACCGCCCCTTCTCAGTAACTGGTCCCCCGAGGACAACCGCACTCGCGATCTCTGATGTGGTATCAGCGTAGAACTTCTGCTTGGGGTTCTCGGGAGCCTTAGCATCTTTATCCGATGAGGTCGTCCGGAAGTCCTCCTCTACATTTCCTTTTGCCATCCAGATCATAGCCCCTAACGCAGCGGCGATGACGATGGAGACAACCAACGAAACTTTGTCGTAACTTTCGGAAAGATTTGCCATTGAATGAATTTGGTAGTTTTTCGATCTCGATCATGTGGGCCCGACCGATAAGCCTCTGAGAGAGACTTCGTCAGACCTTGGAGTTGTCAGGAAGGATTCTTTTCTTCCTCTGCATCCGCTTCCGCGGCCTTGAAGAGAAGAATATCTAATTCAAGAAGAACGTTGATCTGCTCTGCGCCCAGAATCTGCCCAAGCACCCGACTGCCTTTGTCTCCCTCCGCCAGAGAAGGAGCCACAGGCTCCTCTACCACGCCGGGATCTTCTGACCCAGCGGAGCCATCGTCAGCTGGCAGCTCGTCTCCAAAGTCGGGAAAAGGATCATCTTCAGCACCTTCCTCCTCGGGCACATCAAATTCAACATCATCCTTGGCCGGGCTCTGGTCTCTTTTCTCGTTCTGGATCCGCATACTGCGCACCACGAAGTAATAGTCTGGATGACTTGTCAGGTCCGACATGATCTTCCGCATTACCGGCTCGCTCGAAACAAAGGAAATCTCAACTGGAAGGCTCTCAAATGGAGGTTCCTTCTGGCTGGTGCCTCTCGTAACCCGCCGTCCTCCTCTTCCCCGTGCTGCCGGCTCCGGAGCCTTGTCCTTTTCGACTGCCAACACCCCCCTGTGAACATTAAGCAATGCACTGGGCTTCGCCGCCGACACCACATCGAAGAGAGCCTTCATGGCAGACAGCTGATAGTTCAAATGCGCAGTCGCCCCCTCCTTGGGCAGCCCTCCGGTGTAGTTCTTGAAACCAAGGTAGAACTCGTCCCCTGGATATTCCACTCCCTGCGCATCAAACGCATTGGTGACCTCCACCCGCACCGCGTTCAGGTTCTCAATAAATTTTGGCGGCGATATCGCCTCGAGATTGTCGGGGCGGTAGGTTAGCATCTTGGCCTGAAGGCCGGAAACAGTTTGCTCGTAGTCATCAACCTGCTTTTCAAAGTCATCTGCATTATCCGGTGTCGGGGCAGGCTTCTTGGCCTGCAGCTGCCTGACGGCCCCATCAAGGCCCTCATAACTTTCTTTCGCCTCATCATACACCTTGCCCTTTTTGCTCCCGTGCGAGTATGACAAGCCGGCCACTCCGATCACGAGAAGAAGCAGAAAAGCTTCAAACGTATTATTCTTAATCCAAGATCCCATTAGTCTTTACGGTTCTGGTTTTACTTAACTCTCTCCCTATTTGATTTGGATGGGATTCTTCAGCGGCAGAATCATGACAAACTGCTCCGCCAGTTTATTCGGATCGGTAATCGTGTTGTTCAATACCGGCAGAATATCACCATCAGCCAGATCAGCACTACTGGAGTCAGCTGGATTCTGCTTGAAAGAAAACAGGGCTCCATCCTCACCCTGCTTCGCTCGGATTCTGTCCACGATCTTAGTCACTGCCTGAGCATCCGACTTCCAGAAGCCGGTAACCCTGATGACGTTAATTGCTTCCTGCGGAGGCTCGGGAGCTACAGGTCCTTTCTTCTTTCCTCGCCTCGAGGGAGTAGCCGCTGCGGAGGAATTCGATTTCAGGTTGTCCAGAGAGCTCTCCCCATAGGCAGCCTTGGAGAAGCCCTGCTTGACCCGTGCCTCCCCCGACTTTGGATCGCTGGTCTTATAAAGGCCCATCGGCTCAAAATCCGTAATCCAGACGTCCTGATCATTGAAGTATGACTGCACCTCGGTGAGAACACCTATCCATCTCACTCGAGCCGCCTGCTGATCCGCGTAGGCTTCAGCCAGGTCCGCCAGATCTTTCTGCCTTTTTGTCTGCCGTTCGATCTTTCCTCCTGGTCCTGCAAGTTTTGCCTTCGTCTGTGCCATCGCCTTTTCCTTGGCAACCGCATCGGTGGCAAGGACCCCCTTATTTGCCGCCCAAAACCCCATCGCGGTCATCGCAATGACCGCAGAAGCGATGAGAATGGGCTTCCGCTGAGCAGTCGCTCTTTCGGTAGCAACTGCGTCCGGAACCAGATCAATGCTGACCGGTGCCCGACCTACTCCTCTGAGCGCGAGACCAACTAGCTCACCAATCATGTGCGCTTCACGGCTGAGCCCTTCCACATCGATCGATTTGCCAACGGTGACTCGCTGGAGAGGATTAAAAATCTCAATCGGCATCCGCAGCTTCTCTTCAAGGAACTCAGGGAGATAGGAAAGATTCGCTCCACCACCTGCGAGATATACCTTGGTCGGCATGCTTCCCTCCTGCTGGCTACGGTAATAACTGTTCGTTCGGGCGACCTCTGCAGGCAACCGGTTCAGGGAATTACGGATCACGGTAGCAAGCTGGGCGCTTGCTTCATCGAGCTGGGAGGTATGACCACTCCCAAGAGAAACAATCCCGTTGCTGACTTTCTGATTCTCCGCTTCCGCGAAGGAGATATTGTATTCCTTTGCGATCGCGGTGGTGACAGATGACGAGCCCACCGCAATGCTGCGGGTGAACAGTTTGCTACCCTCCACGTATACAAGGTTTGTCGCTTTCGCTCCGACATCCATCAGAAGCACAGGAGAGTCCTCGTTCGGATAGTTGTAACGAAAGGCGTTGTAGAGCGCCATTGGGGCGGCATCCACTTCGCGAGTCCGGATCCCCGCCTGGGCCACGGTCTCATTAATTTCGGTCAGCGCGTCCCGCTTGATTGCAACCAGAACAACTTCTTTTTCAGGACTGGAGGACTCCATCCGAGCCCAGTCCCAGACCACTTCCTCGATGGGAAACGGAACATGCTGCTGGGCTTCAAACTTGACCAATTCCTCAACGTTATCCTCATCAAGAGGCGGAAGCTTCATGAACCGGGTGAAAACCGACTGCCCGGACATGGAGTAGCGAACCTTTTCCCCTCGTACCTTAAGGGCGGCCGCCAACTCTTTGACCGCAAGAGTAATTTGCGGGAGGCGCGTGAGATCCTGAGAGGGATCTGCAAGAATCGTCTGCGAGCCGTATGATTTTAAGATCAGCCCTCCGGACTTGGAGGGGTCAAAGACCGCCATGGAAATACGTTGCGATCCTATGCTCAGGGCAACTGTGCTCTCTGCGTCAGCCATGATGTATATTAAAAAAGGTTTTGGTAATACAGCCCGGTGGGCTGGTGGGGTTTAGAATGTGTGTGAGATGGATACAGCTCGCCTTTGGCCAATCTGCTCAAGGCTCTAGCCCGGCTCCGACTCAATCTCGAGATAACGATCCCACCAGAGAAACTTGAAGGGAGTTTCGCTTTTGTCGAGTAGTGGATACTTGTTGGTGCGCTGCATCGTTGGAGACTGCCACCACGGCTTACTGATGCTTCCTTGCGAGGTAAACCGGGCCGGGGCTGAGGCGCCAGCAACAGTAATTTCTCCACCCACAGCGGTGATTGAATTCTTACCTGCGCGTTCGCTTCCAGTCAGACGCTTGATCGTGGCCGGAGAAAGGTAACAGGACAGATAAAAATCCTCGTCGAGCGGGACGTTGACGTGAGTCACCTCTTTCTCCATCAGAAAATATTTTTGCCCGGCCTTATCGATCTTGTTTTCAACGGCCACAAACCAGCGCAC
>Ga0115012_10000376_pt1 | contig 25514 bp, 22 predicted proteins | sample TroAtlMetagenome_FD_88706 | JGI IMG/M metagenome (GOLD analysis project Ga0115012, IMG submission 88706) | Marine eukaryotic phytoplankton communities from Atlantic Ocean - Tropical Atlantic ANT10 Metagenome | ecosystem: Environmental > Aquatic > Marine > Oceanic | place: Tropical Atlantic...
ACCCTCTTGCATGAGGTCGGACACTTCTTGGGCCTAGACGAGGACGACCTTGAGAAGCGAGGCCTGGCCTGAGGTGAGCCCCGAGCCACACCTTATCGTTTCACCTCAAAGAGAATCCAGCCGTAGCCGTCCTCCCTGGAATGCTCCTCTAGCCGAACACCGCTGGATTCCCATCGCCCACCTGCTGACAAGAACGGAGCAATGACGGGAGCCTGTGTCCAGTCTTCCCTGAACCACAGCACCCAGTCGACGTTCTCAGACACCAGCCACTCTGCGAACGACTCTGGTTGACCGGCAGGGACGGGCACGTCGAACCAACTCACCATTTGTCTCGACGTCGGACGACGCCGAATCCAGCAGGCTGGAATGTTGTCGAGCACCAAGACCGAGTCTTCCGGCACCTCAGACTCAATCCACTGGGCCAGCTCCAGTTGTGGGCGATACCACGCCTCCGATCGTTCTCGCTGGCGCTCAGTCTCTTGAACATTCGAACCGACCGCCTGCAGGACACCACAACCCATCAGGACCATTGCCGCCCCACCTCCTGCGATACGCCCGAGCTTATCCACGAGTCGCCAACACCCGATAACGGCGACAGGGATGACGACTGGAACGATGGGACACAGCCACTTCCAATACAGGTTGTGACTCGGGTCATGCTGACCGACAAAGCCAATACCACCCCACAGACCCATCATCAGTACCGCGAGTAGAGCCGATGTTCTCACCTCGCCATGGGGAGCTCGCACGGCCATGATGATGCCGGCCAGAAGTCCAATCCAGATGAACCACCCGATCCGCCAAGGCATGAGCCAACCCAATAGCGCGACCGCTACCTTTGCCCCGTTGATCCACCACTGGCCGGGCGCATCCGCTTCGGCCCCCAACCCGGTCTCGACGTTGACCGCCACAGAGTGTGACCAGAACGCCCAGGTCCCATGGTCGAGATGACAATAGAGCGACCAGACCACGATGGCTCCCACGAGGGGTGCCAGCCCTCGAGTCATACGCGCCTTCCAGTCGACAGCACCGAGAGCATGGAGCGTCAGCACGGGCATCAGCACCAAGGCCGCATCAAAGCGAACAAAGAATGCCCCAGCTGCACACAGTCCCGCCATGGTCAGCCGCTCCCGCCCCAAGGCGGTCAAGCATCCCAGAAAGAATGCCGCGGCAACAGGCTCTCGAAGGCTGCTCGAGGCATAGAGCGCAAACTCAGGCTGGACGATCAACAAGATCGCAGCCACCCACCCCGCACGAACTCCTCCATGTCGGACGGCGAGTGCCACGGCCAGCCCCAGCGCGGTCACGCCACCGGCGAAGCTGACAGCCCTTCCAGCGATGACTGCATCACCCACGACCGCGTGAACCAGCGCAGCCAGTGCGTAGTAGCCTGGCATGTGGTTCATATCGTAGTGCAGAAAACCACCATCCAGTACACCCTGGATCATGGCGAGGTTTCCGTAGTCAGACTCTTCCCAGCCCGCGTATCGACCCATCAACCACAACCGCCAAAACGCCCCAGCCACGACCGCAAAGGTCACTGGCAGGACGCGAGGCCTGGTGAGGTTGGCGAGCATCAATGCGCTGCTCGACCTGGCGCTAGTCCAGGTCGTGGAACAACGGCTCCTTCTCGAGCGTCACGAGGAGCATCTCGATGGTACGGCGCTGATCATCGTCGATCTCATCAAACTGAACACCACATCCCGTCGGATTGCCATCCTCACCGGTCCGATGCCAGCGAACAGTACCGATCAGCGGCAGCGGCTCGCCCCCGTCCACAGCGACGGCCAACTCGACCTTCTCGCCCACCTCGGGAGGAGAGAGGGTAGACACAAAAATTCCGCCTTCTGAGATGTTCTCCGTGAAGCCCATGAAGAAGTTGGACTCACTCTTAATATTCACCTGAGCGTGCAGAACCATGCGCATTGCAGTTCGCTTTTCTGCTGCGAGGCGCTCACGCTGAGCACGGGCTGCCTGCTCAGCGGCTTCCATTTCTTCACGTTCTTTTTCTGTTGGCTCGATCCAGTCAGACATGGTCTCTCCAGGGGTTTGCTTGCCCACAATGCTATCGGCAATCACGGCCACTTGCGATAGGCTCACGGCCATGAACGATTCAGCGAACGATACCACTCCAGCCACAGTCGAGTCGACCGAAGGAAAGCGAATTGTTTCCGGGCATGCGATCGCATCGGACGGGGTGGAGCTTTACTGGCGTGCTGTCGGTGCCGGACCATGGATTGCATGCTGTAACGGTGTGGGTGTAAGCACGTTTTTCTGGAAGTATGTCACCGCGCAATTTGCAGACAGATACACGATCATCCTCTGGGATTACCGGGGCCATGGTCGGAGCCATCGCGGACTCAACCCCGCCGAGGCGGACATGAGCATCGAGCGACACGCCGATGACCTAAGAGCTGTACTCGAGTCTGCTGCGACGGCCATGGGCATGGATACGCCACCGCCGGCACTGCTACTCGGACACAGCATGGGATGTCAGGTCGCTCTAGAGACCCGACGACGCTCGCCTGACCTTGTCCACGGTCTCGTATTGATGCTCGGCACTGCGGGGAAAACGTTGTCGACATTTTTCGACTGGTCGCACTCCCCCAAGATCTTCCAGGCCGCCCACAAGGCACTGTTTAAGGCTGGTCCGCGAGCCAACGACTTCATTCGGCCACTCCTCGAGTCTCCCCTCGCCTTTTCCTTCGCCACTCGGTTCTCACTCGTTGACCCGTTCTACACGAAGAGTGAGGATTTCCTCCCTTACCTGGAGCATCTCGCGACGCTCGACTTCCGCCTGTTCATCGAAAACGTCTGCATGACCAACGAACATGATGCGTGGGACCTCCTGCCACACCTCGACCGGCCACTGTTGGTCGTCGCGGCCGAGAATGACAAGTTCACTCCCATGTGGTGCTCCGAGAAAATTGTAAGTGACACCCCCGGGGCGGAGCTCATGGTGCTCGCGGATGCAAGCCACGCCGCACTCATTGAGCAACCAGACACCATCAACCACCGTCTCGAGCGATTCATTCGCGAGCGAACGGGCCTCAGCTGGTAGGAAAGCGCCGCTCAGTCTCCGCCTTGAAGCGCATGACCGTGTCGGGCAGTGATCGATTCACCGCGTTTCGCATGATGGAGCTTGGAACAAACATGCCGATGTTGATGTCGATGAAATAGGTCGCACGCGTCCTCTTTCCATCATCGATGGGCTCGAGGTCCCAGCCGCCATCGTTCGACTTGAACACCCCTTCAAGTAGGTGCCATCGGAGGGCAAGAGGGTTGGACCTGTCCATTCTGAGGACATACCGAAAGCGCTTCACCAGCTTTAAGGTGAAGCGGATATCCCATGCATCGGGTTCTTCCCTGACCAAGGCGCAGTCTTCAATCTCTGGAATGAAGTCTTTGTAAGACGCAAAGTCAGCGATCACCGACAACACCTGCTCGGGTGTTGCGTCTATCTCAGTGGAGTGGCGTGCTGAGGGCAAGAAAGTTCCTATCGACGTCTGCGGCGACGCCGGCGTCCCTTATTATTAGACTTACCACGGCCCTCACCCTGTTGGTGATCAACCTTGGCAGTAGAGAAATCTTCTCCGAGCCATGGACCCCAGCGAACAGCGACCGCTTCCACCATCTCTCGGTGACGACGCATGCCTGGGTCTTGCTTGACGAGACGGAACGCCTCGTCCCTGGCGCTGAGTAATTGCCGATGATCAAGCACCGGATCAGCCCATCGGAACTCTGGCGGTGACTCGGCACCATCGCCGAGCAAGGCATCCCAACCCCGCTCTTTGAGATCCATCTCGGCAATCTTAAATCCATCTCGCTCAGCCGACAGTTGTGTCAGGCGCTGCTTGGCATCTTGACTGGGCTTCTCCGACATGACCATCAGGCACTGTCCTGACTCCATTCCTTGACCGACGTGTCCTCTGAGGCCGTGTAGACGCGCAAGCTCGTGATGGTCGGCGTGCTCCACGACGACCACATTGGCATTGGCGACGACGGGCGCTTCCTCGATGAAGGTCGTCGCAACCAGAACATCGATGCGTCGGTGTTGGAAGTCCTCGAACACCCGCACGCGGTCTTCACGACTCATTGCTGAGCAATAGACACCGATGCGCGCACCCTCGAGCGCCTCCGACTGAAGTGCTTGTGCATACCTGAGCGCATCATCGGGTCCCAGCAGGTCGCCAGACTCCCCGACCGGAAACACCACAAAAGCCTGCCGACCGTCATCAACGGCCTCGCGAACGGCTTCGTATGCCTCGTTGCGCTCCTTCTGAGGAAACACGACCGATGAGCAATGGATCCGATAATCGTTCGCGAGCATCGACATCCGATACTCGCCAAAGACAGTCAGTGTCAGGCTCGATGGGATGGGCGTGTCAGTGATCACGAGAAGGTCAGGTGCTGGGCCAGTCGTGACCAGGCTTGCCGGATCGACCGTCCCATACTCATTCCGCTCTTCGACTATGACCAGGCCCAGCTTTGCCCACTTGGGTGCCTTCTCGAGTAGAGCCTTGGTCCCAAAGATGACCTGAGCCTCACCACGGGAGATGGCGTCGAGTTGGCCTCGAGTCGCTGCCCCGGGGATGTATACCGGCGAGAAACCGACAGACCGAAAGACGCCCTCAGAAAACAGGAATCGGCGCTCCGCTGAGTCCGCGTCTGGCAGGATGTAGAGTACCTGCGCTTTATTCTGGACCACAACGGCAGCGGTAAGCATGGCGATGGTGGTTTTGTCGGTACCCACCTCACCTTGAAGCAACCGCACCATGGCGTGACTACTCTTCAGGTCACGCCGAATCTCCGAGAACACCGCCTCTTGGGAGTCCGACAGGTTGATGTTCTGCTGCACACTGAGATCACCGACTGCTCGGTGTAGCACCTTGTGAGCCATACCTCGGGCAGGATTGCGCCTCTTCGCCCGCCAGCCAATGCCAGCCTGCAGCAAGAGGAGCTCCTCAAAGGCAAGGCGTGCTCTACCCTTCCCGGCCTTATTCGATGGGAAGTGTGCATCTCGAAGCGCATCATCGAGGCCGACGAGTTTGTGGTATTCCACGAGCTTGCGCGGCAGGGGCTCACGAAGTTGCCCAGAGATACGCGACAGCGCAACGGCCGCCAGCGTTCGGAGGTCTCGGTCCTCAACACCATCAATGCCGTAGGTGGGCATCCATCCACTGCCTCGACCATCGATTCCGACAGGCTCCGCTTCAAACAGCGCCCAGCCGTCATCGCTCTGCTCGGGGACGCCGACCAGCGCGACCTCCATCCCATTAGTCCAATGCGACCAACCGCGTGGTGAAGCACCGACCCAAGTACATCGGATGATGCCACCGTGACGATTCTTGAGGCGCACCTCATAGCGTGCACCATTCGCAGTGAGTCTCACGAAACGATGCGCAACCTTGCCGCGCACCATCACATCGTCGCCGTCCTCGACAGAAGAGAGGGCGTCTGCGTCGAGTTCAGCAGCCTCACTGCCCTCTGTCAGCTTGGCTTGACGCACCTTCAGGTGGTCGCTCGGCGGGTGAGAGAGAAACTCACCGACTGTATTCATCCCAAGCTCGGCCAGTACCGCCAAGGCAGCCTCATCCAGAACACCGAGCTCGGCGATGGCCATGCCGGTTCCTTCAGGATGATTCCACTCCAGGCGTCTCGGCGCGCGAGGTCGCGGCGGGGGTGGAGAAGTCTTTGGAAGCTTAAGCCAAGCGTAGGGGTCGCGTTCGCTCACATCTTCAGTCGCGGCATCCTCAGGCTCGGCCGTGGCCGTGTCGCCATCCTCTTCCACCGCAACAGCCTCGCCTTCAGCATCAGCTTCCGAATCAGCGGCAGCCTGATCGGTGGTTTCGCCGTCTACCGCCTCCACGGTCGCGTCTGCTTCAGGGGCATCCCCTTCCGCTGAGGCAGTCTCCTCCGACTCCTTTTGACGACGACTGCGCCGGTCACGACGAGAGGGTTTGGACAGCTTGGCTTTCGGCTCGAGGTCATGCCGACGGGCACCCAATTCACCAACCGATACGAGACCATCGAGCAGTTCGCGCATCTCTTCGACAATCTTCGCCCGTCGATCGACGTCTGCACCGTCAAACTCATCCATGAGCGATGTCATGGACTCGAGCTGTGCAACCACGTCGCCTTCCGGTGCGTGTCGCTCGCTAATCCTACGGAGTAAACGCCCGACTGTCGCACCCGTGTACATCGACTTCTCGAGGCGGGTCGAATCCAACCCAACCCACTCAATGGTCCGCCGAACAGACGCAAGATCTGCCCATGCGGCTACGCCCAGACCGGGCTCAACCAACTCAGCCATGATGGCCCCTAAACGTAGAGAACTTCTGTGATGACCATCTGTCGGTCACCACCTGGAGCGCGGACGGTAACTTCGTCATCGACCTCTCGACCGATGAGCGCCCGCGCGATGGGGCTACGAACACTGATCAAGCCCCCCTTCACGTCGGACTCATCTTCACCCACGATGCGATATTTCGACTCTTCCTCGGTACTCAGGTCTTCGACCACGACCGTCACTCCGAAGACCACGCGGTCCGAGGCCTCGAGCTTCGTCACGTCAATGACCTCGGCGGCAGCAAGCTTGGCCTCCATGTCTCGAACCCGACCTTCGGTCAGACTTTGACGCTCTTTGGCGTCCTCGTACTCGGAGTTCTCAGACAAATCTCCGTGTGCCCGCGCCTCTTCGATGTCTTTGACAATCTGAGGGCGCACCACTTCCTTCAAATATTTGAGCGTTTCCGAGAGCTTCTTGTGGCCCTCAGGCGTCATTGGATGGCGCTGCATGATTACCTCTGAATGGGGATGGCTGATGGAATCAACAGACCCCCGAAGGGGTCCGGCTTCTTTCAGCACTGGAAACAACCCAACCAGTGTATCTGATCATCCCGCATGGGGCCCGTAGATGATGCAACCATCCCGAATGGTTGCGACCACCTGGCCGCTGAGCACTGTCCCATCGAGAGGCTCGTTCAAGCCCTTTGAGCGATAAGGTCCTTCGACTGTACGCTGAGCCTCGATGTCGAGCACCACGACATCCGCAACGGAGCGCTCAGACAGACACGCCTCCCGACCAATGACCGCCGCCGGCTTTACGGCGAGAGCGACGACCACTGTACGGATGTCACCGAGCGCGGTCAGCGCGGCGGAGAATGCGGTCTCAAGGCCCATCGCACCAGGCTTGGCGTGCATGTACTCGAGCTCCTTCTCCAGGCTCGTCATGGGCACATGATCTGCGGTTACACAGTCGATTGTCCCGTCTGCAACGCCCGCACGGACCGAGTCACGGTCGCCCTCCGACCTCAGTGGTGGAAGCAACCGAGTTGAGGTGTTGTACACAGAGTGGTCAACCGCTCGATCGGTGAGCACGAGGTGGCGGGCCGGAACAGAGGCGGTCACTTCAACGCCTGAAGCCTTCGCTGTTCGCAGGAGTTCAACCGATACGGCCGTGGTGACCTGACTGAGGTGAACCTTTGCCCCAGTGAGCCGAGCAAGCGCGATACCCTTGGCGACCCCGATTTCTTCGGCTGCTGCGGGAATACCCCGAAGGCCGATTTGTGTAGACACGTCGCCCTCATGCATGACGCCAGCACCTTCCAGATCGGTATCACCAGGGCGCAGCATCACAGGGACCCCAAACGGCCGTGCGTAGTCCAGTGAACGCCGTAAGAGCGCGGCATTCATCATCGACTTCCGGCCATCGCTGAGTGCAACTGCTCCAGCATCAACCATCAAACCCAGCTCGCTCATGTGGGCTCCATCGAGCCCGTGAGTGAGCGCCCCTGAGACCTCAATACGAGCGCCGGATACGGTCATGCACCGATTGAGGGTGTCCGCGATGGCAACAGGTGTGTCCAAGACTGGATCGGTCCGGGGGGATGCAACAATCGTCGTGAAGCCACCGGCCGCCCCAGCCTCGGAGCCGCTCGCGAGGTCCTCTCGCCATGTCTTTCCAGGGTCACACAGCTCGGCACCCAAGTCCGTAAACCCAGGTGCGACGACCTTGCCCGAGCAATCAATGACCGTGACGCTACCGCCAGCATCGGCTTCTCCGACAATCTGGCCGCCTTTGATCCACAGATCTCCGACCCCATCGACTCCAGTCGCTGGGCAGACAATACGGCCGCCCTTCAGATGAATGGTCTCAGCTGGCATGGTCGTCCCCTCCCATGGGCTCACCGCCCAACAGCAAGTACAAGAGCGCCATCCGGACCGCGACACCATTGGTCACCTGCTCCATGATGACGGAGCGCTCGCCGTCCGCCACCTCTGGCGCCATCTCTACACCCCGATTGATCGGACCCGGATGCATGACGAGGACATCGGGCCGAGCGCGTCGCAACCGCTCAAGGTCCAAGCCGTAGAAGCGACTGTATTCGTTGACCGACGACATCATGCCGGGCTGCAGTCGCTCTCGTTGAATTCGAAGCATCATGATGACGTCAGCTTCATCGAGAACTTCGTCGATGCTGTGCCGCACCTCAACGCCAAGGTGCGCCATCGAAGGCGGACACATGGTGCCAGGCCCGGCGACAATCACTTTAGCGCCCATGGTCTTCAGACCAAATATGTTCGAGCGGGCAACCCGTGAGTGATAGACGTCGCCGACGATGGCGACAGTCTTTCCGTCCAGATCACCCAGATGGTCTCTCATGGTCAGCATGTCGAGCAGCGCCTGCGATGGATGCTCGTTGATGCCATCTCCAGCGTTCAATACCGACCAGGGAAATTCCTTGGCGAGCATGTGAGGTGACCCTGCTGCTGAGTGGCGAATGATGATTGCATCCGGCTTCATCGCATCGATGTTCCGTGCGGTATCCATGAGGGTCTCACCCTTCTTGGTGGCGCTCGATGATGCCGAGAATCCGAGCGTATCTGCACTGAGTCGTTTCGCAGCGAGATCAAAGCTCATTCGGGTGCGAGTGGAGTTCTCCATGAAGAACGTCACGACTGTCCGACCCCGAAGGGTTGGGACCTTCTTGATCTTGCGCTCACTGACGTTCCTGAATCGCTCTGCGGTGTCGAGGATTTCTGTGATCTCGTCTTTGGACAAATCTCTGAGGCCGAGAAGGTCTTTACGGTTCACTGGCCACCCCCAGGGTGTACAACCACCTTGTCCGTGCCAGATTCGTCGTCAGCAAGCACGACCTCGACCTTGTCTCCCTTCTCTGTGAGGATGGTTCGACCGGCAAAGTCCGCCGCGATTGGCAGCTCGCGGTGGCCCCTGTCGACCAAGACCGCCAGCTTCACGCTTCGGGGACGGCCATAGTCATTCAGCACATCCAGTGCCGCACGGACTGTCCGGCCCGTGAACAACACATCGTCGACAAGAACAATGTCCTGGCCAGTGAGCTTGAAGGGCAGCTTTGTCTCGCCCAGGACGGGCTTCTCCAATCCGGTGTACAGATCGTCACGGTACAGTGTGATGTCCACCGTCCCCGTAGCGGGTCTGACCCCAGTGCTGGCCTCGATTCGATTTGCAAGTCGTTCGGCGATGGGACGCCCGCCCGTGACGATGCCTACGAGAGAGTAGTCAGTGGGCACACCGAGCTGCTCAATCATTTGCGTCGCCAACCGGTCGAGCGTCCGTCCCACCTCGACACCGTTCATACCGGTGGTGCGTGTCATGGACGCTTCCTCCAACCCTATCCCGGGTTCGGCACGCCCTTAGCGCGGCTGCCCTCAGCCGTCCACGGATTCGAAGTGCTCAGTGTCAAAGCTGAGCGTCCGGTACTCCTCGGAGAATGGGTAGTAGACATCGACTTCCCAGCTGCACTGCACGCGCACGCCATCGTGATGCTCAATCAGATCGCAAAACGAAGGGTCGAGGTAGTCCGAGAGGCCCCGATCCTGGATCAGCGAAGCCAGCTTGTCGACGCCATCTTCACGGCCAAACATCTTCCACGTGCGGGCGGTCGATTTCGTGATCTCTTTCATCTGCCAGTAGTCCCAGTAGTAGGGACCGAAACGGTGAGTCAACATCGTCCCACCCGCAAGCATCAAGATCAGGACCAATGTAAACCAACTCACTCCACCACGTCGCGAACGCATGTGTCCTCCAAGGACGCTACGTTTATTGGCTTTTTCTCTCGCTGCAACCGGCATTGTGAATGACTGGCGTCAGGAGTCGTCGCCGACCTTGAGCACAGCGAGGAAAGCCTCCTGCGGAATTTCCACACTGCCGATGGCCTTCATCCGCTTCTTACCTTCTTTCTGCTTGCCCAAGAGCTTTCGCTTCCGACTGATATCGCCACCGTAGCACTTGGCCGTCACATCCTTTCGGAGGGCTTTCACAGTCGTGCGGGAGATGACTTTATTTCCAAGGGCCGCCTGCACAGCAACATCCCACATCTGACGTGGAATGAACTCTTTGAGCCTTTTCGTGAGCCCTTGTCCCTTGTAATAGGCCTGATCCCGGTGACAGATGGTCGACAACGCATCCACATTCTCACCGTTGACCTTGATGTCCAGCTTGACCAAGTCGCCGGCCACCCAGTCTTCAACCTCGTAGTCCATGCTGGCGTAGCCGCGGGACACACTCTTCAGCCGGTCGAAGAAGTCAAAGACAACCTCAGCATATGGAAGCTTGTAGGTCAGCATCACGCGCCCAGGACCCGTGTATTCAAAGCCCTCCTGCAACCCCCGACGTTTCTGGCAGAGGTTCATCAGGGCACCCACGTGTTCTTCTGGAGCGTGTAGAACAACCTTCGCAAATGGCTCCATGATCTTGTCGATCTCTTGGGGTGGAGGCAGCTTGCTTGGGGAGTGAATCTCAAATTCTTCTCCGCTCTTGTCCCTCACCTTGTACACCACGCTTGGACTCGTGGTGATGAGATTCAGGCCGTACTCTCGCTCGAGCCGTTCCTGCACGATTTCCATGTGAAGAAGACCAAGGAATCCACAGCGGAAGCCGAACCCAAGCGCGTCAGATGTTTCGGCCTGGTAGTTGAACGCTGCATCATTGAGTTGGAGCTTCTCGAGCGCATCCCTCAGATCCTCGTGGTCCTTTGAGTCCACGGGAAAGATGCCAGAAAAGACCATCGGCTTGGCCTCTTCAAACCCATCCAGAGGCGTATCAGCGGGACGGTCCTTGAGCGTTACCGTGTCCCCCACCCGGGCGTCCGCCAGTGTCTTGATGCCAGCAATCATGAAGCCGACCTCCCCGGCCGCTAAGCTGGGCTGGTCGGTGAAGTCGGGGGCAAAGACACCGACCTTGGTGACGTCGTACTGAACTCCGGCGCCCATGAGGACGACCTTGTCGCCCTTCTTGAGCTCACCGTCAACAACGCGGAGCAAGACGACGACACCCACATAGGGGTCGAACCACGAGTCAACAATCAACGCCTTCAGCGGGGCTTCCCGATCACCCTCCGGTGGAGAGAAGTGGTGGACCACAGCCTCGAGAACAGCGTCCACACCGAGCCCAGTCTTGGCGCTCACCGGAAGCGCATGCTCAATGTCCAGACCCACACCATCGGCGATCTGCTCAAGCACGCCGTCCACATCAGCGCTCGGCAAATCCATCTTGTTCACGACTGGCAGGATCTCGGCGTCCTGCTCCAACGCCAGGTAGACGTTGCTCAGTGTCTGGGCTTCGACTCCCTGGGTCGCATCGACGACAAGAAGGACACCTTCGCAGGCCGACAGAGACCGGGAGACCTCGTAGGTGAAGTCAACATGCCCAGGCGTGTCGATGAGGTTGAGCCAGTACCGCTCACCATCGGAGGCGACGTACTGCATGACAACGGTCTGGGCCTTGATCGTGATGCCTCGCTCTCGCTCGAGGTCCATCCGATCCAAGTATTGTTCTTTCTGGTCACGCTCACCAATCAGGCCAGAGACCTCCATGAGGCGGTCAGCCAGTGTGGACTTGCCGTGGTCGATGTGCGCGATGATCGCGAAGTTTCGGATCTTGTCGATGGGAGGCTGCATGTGTTTCCGTATCAGGCCGGCGGGATGCGGCCGACTCCGTGGTACTCGAATCCCGCCTCATGGACCACTTCTGGCACCAAAACGTTTCGACCGTCAAAGATAACTGGCGAGCGCATCACTGCCTTCAAAGAAGGAAAGTCTGGATTACGAAACTCGCTCCATTCTGTAATCAAGGCCACGGCATCCGAGCCTTCAGCGGCCTGTTCTGCTGAATCAACAAAGTCGATGCGCTGAAACCCTTCGACGCCTGCCAAAGCCAGCTTGGCCTCCTCGATGGCTTCGGGGTCCGTGGCTCGGATCGACGCACCTGCGGCCAAGAGCTGGCCGATGAGAACCAAGGCCGGCGCCTCTCGAACATCATCCGTACGAGGCTTGAACGCGAGCCCCCAAATTCCGATGGTGACACCAGAGAGATCAGGCCCCAATCGGTCGATAATCTTCTGGCCGAGCACGCACTTTTGATCAGCATTGATCTCCTCGACTGCAGCCGGAATTCTGAGATGTACCCCAGCCTTCTGCCCCATCTTGGAGAGCGCACGAATGTCCTTCGGGAAGCACGAGCCACCGAATCCAGCGCCAGCAAACAAAAACTTCGAACCGATGCGACTATCGCTACCGGTCCCGAGCCGAACTGCCTCGATATCAGCACCCACAGCTTCACACAGGCGGGACAGTTCGTTCATGAATGAGATCTTGGTCGCCAGCATCACGTTCGAGGCGTACTTGGTGATCTCCGCAGACTGATTGTCCATGAACACAATGGGTCGGCCCGTCCGCACCAGGCCCCTGTAGAGACGCTGCATGACCGCAACGGCTTCCGGAGAGTCACACCCCACGACGATCCTGTCGGGATGTGTGAAGTCTTCGATGGCGGCGCCTTCCTTCAAGAACTCCGGGTTCGACACAACGTGAAAGGGATGATCGGTGAGTTTACCGACGCGTTCTCGAACCATGGCGGCTGTCCCAACGGGAACTGTTGACTTGATCACGATGGTCACGGGCCCGGTGACACTCTGCCCGATCTGGTCCGCCACAGCCCTCACAGCAGAGAGGTCGGCGCTGCCATCATCAGCTGATGGTGTTCCCACAGCGATAAAGATGACGTCAGCCGCCGCCATGGCCTCCGCCCCACCCGACGTGAACCTCAATCGGCCCTCACGGTAGGAGCGTCGAAGTATGTCTTCGAGTCCCGGTTCATAGATCGGTACGCGACCCGCATTCAGCATTGCGATCTTGTCGTCATCCCTGTCCACGCAGGTCACACGAAAGCCTTCGTCAGACATGCATGTCCCGACCACAAGCCCGACGTACCCCGTTCCGACAACACAAATGCGCATCAAAGTCTCCGTCCCTTCAGACTCGTTATAGTTGGGTTACCGCGCCCTCGACCGCTTGCCAACCATCGCTCAGTTCAGCACTCCCGCGCACCTGAGAGTTGACACGGTAAGCGTGAGGCGATAATCCGCGGGCCGCAAGCGGGCCGAGCCCGTCTCACTCAACTTTATTATTGGAGCAAAGATGGCTAACATCGCAAGCGCCATCAAGCGGAACCGGCAGAACGCCAAGCGCCGCGCCCACAACCGCCACTACCGAAGCACAATGCGTACCGAGATCAAGAAGGTCCGCGCTGCTATCGAGTCTGGTGATAAGGACGCAGCACAGGCCCTTCTCCCGGCGACGGTTGCCGTCATTCAGCGTGTGGCCCAGAAGGGAATCATCCACAAGCGGAATGCTGCACGCCGTGTGAGCCGCTTGAACAAGGCCATTCTCGCAATCGACTAACGTCGACATCGTATTTCTATCGAGCCCGGGTGGACAACACCCGGGCTCGTTGCGTTTTGTGAGTCGAGCCGAAGGTCCTACTGTGTCGTGAGGCTCATCAGGAGGCCCTCAAAGACCCGCCTGTCACCCGCCCTGGAGCGGTTCAAGTCACTATTCGCAGCCGCGATACGATTCAGCATCCTGGCCCCATCGATCGGGCGACTCCTGATGGCCGACTGGGCAAGCTCCAACTTCCGGTGTGGCATTCGGATGCCGGCACTCTTGGGATTCACCCGTCTCCGCATGCAGTCCTGAAGCGTGATGAGCTGTCGCATCTGCCATGCAATCATGGCGATCAATCTGTGGGATGCCTCGCCAGTGTCCAACATCCTGTGCGCAACAGCGAGCGCACGGTCAGGGTCACGTCGGACCACGGCATCGGTGAGATCCCAGATCGCCGCCTCCGCCACGAGACTGCAGACGGCCTCGATGGCCTCGACGCCAACCTCACCATCCCCACCAACAAACGCGATCACCTTGCTCAGTTCGGTCTGTATTCGTCCGAGGTCGGTACCCACCAGCTCGACCAACAATACAGCTGCTCGCCTGTTGAGTACACACCCTGACTCCTGGGCGTAGCCCATCGCGAAGCGAACAGGATCGGTCTCGCCGGTCTTGAATCGACGGACATCCCCGACCTTCTTGATGGCATTCTCCAGACGCCGGCCTCGGTCGACACCACCAGATGCCGGCGGTGTCTTGGCACCGCTGAGAATCAGCACCGTTGACGGGTTTGGCTTCTCCACGTAGCTCAACAAGCCATCCAGGAGGTCTACCGGAGCGGACTCCATCTCCCGAACGATGACCACCCGATGCTCAGCCATCATCGGCACTGTCTTGGCCACCTCTACAGCCCGCTCGGCGCCATCGGCTGCTGAGAATGTGGCGAAGTTGAAGCTCGATGGGACATCCCCGAACACCTGCCGAACAATGTCCTCTTCAGCGCGTTTCCGGCCCACGCCCTCGTCGCCGAGCAGGAACACCACAGGTTTCAACTCAGCGCTCATGGCTGGATTCCCTGAGGTGCGTTCGACAGCCACATCACCCCGTCTCGCATGAGTTGGTGAGCCAGGGCATCAAATGCAGCCGCTCGCGCCGCCGCACCCTGTACCGGATCAATCACTGAGTAACTTCGTTCAGACGAGAATTGAGCACTCCGAGAGCCTGACTGTACGCTCACCTGAAGGCGGGCAGTGTGCATCTGACTGTTGGGGCCAACGGCAGACGGTGAAGAGTCCGCGCGCAGAACTGCCACATTGATGGCTTGTCCGCCCGCATCGAGCACGCCACGCGCCGTCAATGCCTGACCAAGACCAGATTTAAGCGCGTCCTTTAGCCCCGGCTCAGCTGAAGAAGCGATCACTTGATGGACCTTAAACGGACCGGCAGCAGGCGGCGGACGGCCCACCTGACAGCCCACGAACACAACAAGCAGCAATAAAGCGCGGTTGACAGTGTGCAGTCCCACCAGGACAATCCTCCCATCCAGACCAAAAGGTTAACGGATCACACGAGAGTCTCCACAGTGTTCACGCCCATCATCCTCATGTCGACCACCTTGGCCTTGGCGCAAACCGCCCCACGTGCGGGTGAGCCGGCCCCAGTGGCCAAACGGGCTGGTACTCAGGAGCGGGATCTGCCGCTTAAGCGCGAGCACATGTTCGAGGGCAACGTTCGCGTTCGGTACATGGGCATCCCCGATGGGATCATGGACATCTGGTTCTTTGATAACGACGCTGACGGCGCAAACCCTTACGCTCGTCCAGACGCATCGGCCTTCGTCGCCGGAGCGGAATTCGTCCTCAAGAAAAAGCCTGCGAACTGGATCTTCTACTTCGAGTACATCGGTGCGATGGTTGAAGAAGGCTACTGGGACGACGTCGAGAAGCCTGCAGCCCATGACGACGGCGACTGGATCCGTCCAGACGGCTTCGGCATGCTCGCACTGGGCGCCAACTACGGCCACGAGATCTACGCGACGCCCTGGCTGAGCTTTCTATTTGGTGGCGGCCTCGGAATCGGCTTTGTCACCGGCGACCTCACCTCCTGGGGTCCTGGCGGAAGCCAACAGACGACTACCGAGGCACCATGCAGGACCGAATCGCCTGCTTACATCCGGAAGGACTTTTGTCCGGATGATGGCGTCAAGAGTGTGCCTGCCGTCCTTCCGGTCGTCGATATGACCACCAGTGCCCGTTTCCACTTTGGAGACCAAGCAAACCTGCGCGTCGACGTGGGTCTACACAACATGCTTTACGTGGGCACTGCATTCGGCGCAGTCTTCTAAGCAAGTCCAGCCGCCGTTTCGCCCCAGTGAGCGTATTTCGCCTTGCACCACACCGCAGATGTGCTATCTGCGCTGGTCACAATTTTCAGGCTCTTACACGAGCCACCCAAGGAGTTCACCTTGATTCTGGTCACCGTTCGAGAGAATGAGCCGTTTGAGAAGGCCCTTCGCCGCTTCCGCCGTAAGGTTGAGCGTGAGGGTATCCGTAAGGACATTAAGAAGAACAGCTTCTACCTGAAGCCAGGCGAGAAGCGACGCCTCAAGCAGCGCCTCGCAGAGAAGCGCCGCCGTAAGGCCATGCGACGTTCATTCAAGCGCCGCTAGTTCTTAATCTTCCCATCGTGCATCGAGCCCTGCAGCCAGCAGGGCTTCTGCGCGTTGGATCGCACGTTTGTTCTCTAGAATGTCCGGATCGTCTGCCACTATCGGGGACGACACAACCTGATTGAGCAACCGGCTCCACTCCTCAGTATTCCCCTCCGGCGCGCTGACGTACTGAGCGAGATCGACGATGGGCGTGAGCCTCGTGGGTGAACGTTCGATCGCCTGCTCGAATGACTTGCGAGCCCTCTTGAGCTTTGGCCCGAGAGGCTTGGGCGCCAGCGCCAGAGCCAACCCGAGGGCCGCATGCGGACGGCCACCATCGTACTCAGGGGCAACCTCAACGGCGCGTCGAGCCAAAGACTTCACAGCCGGCAGGTCAATGGAGGTACCAATGACACCCCGCTGGTCCATCCAGCGCGCCCAAGCGAGGCTGGTCCACGTCATGCACTCAACCATGTCTGCCTGAAGGGTTTCGACCGCGCGACGGGTCACAGCCCCGCCAGACGCTTGGAGCAAACCATCGAATGACGGGTCAGTTCGCAGGCACTCTAGGCCGTAGCGTCGGGCGGTGGCGAAACCGTCCAACCCTCCCCCAGGATGACCATACGCGCGCGCCGCGTAGGCGAGTGAAAGTTTGCCCAGAACCCTCGGTTCATCCGGAAACTCTCGGTCTCCACTGAGATACCACTGAATCGCCTGGTCGAGTGCACGCAGATCAACTCGCTCTGCATAGAGCTTGTCTCCATTCCGAACAATTTTTCGCCAAAGACCACTCTGCTCTCGATTTTTGGACGAACACGCCACCAAAATCAAGAGCCCAACGATCCATGTTGTGCGGGCAATCTTCGTCATTGAAAACCTCAACGATGCCCACGATACATAAAAGGTAAGCTGGTTGCACACGTACCCGGCTCACAATGGCTTGACGTGAGGCCATCACTGCGCCACGATTACCCCATTCGCCCGGATGGTGAAATGGTAGACACAGGGGCCTTAAAAGCCTCTTTCCGCAAGGGAGTGCTGGTTCGAGTCCAGCTCCGGGCAAACTTCGGTAGTTAAAGAGGACACTATGGCCAAAGTCATCGGAATCGATCTGGGAACCACCAACTCAGTCTGCGCCGTCATTGAGGGTGGAGAGCCCAGGGTCGTGATCAGCGAGGAAGGTGGGCGCGTAACCCCATCAGTTGTCGGATTTGCGAAGGATGGGACCCGGTTTGTGGGTGACATTGCAAAGCGTCAGTTGCTCATCAACCCGGGAGCGACTGTTCACTCTCTGAAGCGCTTTATCGGAAAGCAGTTCGATGACGTTGACGATCAGATAAACCTGGTCCACTACCCCGTCACCCGTGGCGACAAAGACATGGCTGTCATCGAGGTGGAGGGCAGGCAGTACACCCCGCAGGAGCTTTCCGCGCTCATCTTGCAGAAGATCAAGCGGGCAGCAGAGGCCTACCTTGAAGAGCCTGTGTCCGAGGCGGTCATCACGGTTCCAGCCTACTTTACCGACAGTCAGCGGCAGGCCACAAAGGACGCCGGCATCATTGCGGGTCTCGATGTACTTCGGATCATCAATGAGCCAACTGCGGCAGCCCTCGCCTACGTCCACCAGCGAAAGGGCGCGGCGCAAATTGCGGTCTACGACTGGGGTGGTGGCACATTCGACATTTCGCTCCTGAGGGTCGACTCTGACATTGCAGAAGTCCTCTCAACACGGGGAAACAATGTGCTGGGTGGTGGTGATGTTGACCAAGTCATCGTCGACTGGCTCGTTGACCACTTTAAGGCCGACACCGGTATTGATGTCAGTGAGGACAGCGTCGTCATGCAGCGACTTCGTGATGCTGCTGAGCGGGCCAAGATTGAACTATCGAGCACGACAAGTGCGGAGGTTCACCTCCCCTTCTTGACGGCAGATGCGACTGGACCCAAGCACCTCCAGACCACACTCACACGTGCAGTGTTTGAGGAACTGGCAGCAGCACTCTTCGAGGCCACCATCGATGAGTGTAGGCAAGCCATGGACGATGCCGGCATCAAGCCCGGCGACGTCAATGAAGTCATCATGGTGGGGGGTTCCAGCCGGATTCCAAAGATTCAGGAGCTGGTTGAATCCTTGTTCGGGCGCCCGCTCAACAAGTCGCTACACCCCGACGAGGTCGTCGCCATCGGCGCGGCAGTCCAGGCCTCAATCCTCGGCGGTGAGACCAAGGCAGTCACCCTGCTCGATGTGACCAACTTCTCTCTGGGTATTGAGATTGAAGGGCGTCGGATGGCGACGCTCATCCCAAAAAATACAACCATTCCGACTGAGGCATCTCGTCTGGTCTCCACCGTGACAGAAAACCAGTCCACAGTGAAAATCCACATCCTGCAAGGTGAGAGCGAAAGCGCCACCGAGAATGTTTCACTCGGACAGTTTGAGCTGCACAACATCCAGCCAGGCGCGCGAGGCGAGCCGCGAATTCATGTGAGTTTCAATATCGACAGCTCGGGAATCGTCCGAGTGTCTGCCCAAGATGCCAGATCAGGAGTCTCCGACGAGATTCAGATTTCCTCACCCATTGGGATGACTCAATCCGAGCTCGATGCGCTCCAGGGTAGCCTCAACGGCTGATTGACAAGCCTGACTGGCCTCACTGCCCACACCCATAGACTGGCACCGAAAACTAAAGAGGGGCCCCCTCAGAGGCCCCTCTCGGTTCATCAGCGCAAGGCATCAGCCTTCGGCAGAGTCCTTCTTTGCCTCATCGGCTTTCTTGGCCTCAGCCTCCGCCTTCTTCTTCAGCCACTTGTCCTTGGCCTTGAGGTGCTTCTTGAGCTCCTTCTCGGTGAGCTGCTCTTGGTACAGCGCATCCCAATCGACCACTTCGTAATCGAGGCCGAGGTTCTTCGCCGCAGTCTCCGTGTACTCGAGAGGACCAAGGACAGTGAAGACCTCATGCCCAACACAGGTCTCCATGAGCACCTTCATTGCGTCGGTGTCCACCGCCGAGATGTACTCAGGGATGCTCGTGAGGTAGTCCAAGCCACGTCCCGAGGCGTGCGAGCTCGAGAGGTAGTTCATCATTTGGTTTGATGACTGCTGAGCCAACACGGTCTCACGGGCCCGACTCCACTTCGCTGTGGCCACGATGGACTCGTCGAACTCACCCTTCGAGGCAAGGTCAATGAGGTCCAGGTACGTCGAGATCGCGAACTCAGCGGCATTGTTCTGGAAGAGTCCGCCGATGTTGAGCGAGCTCGCACCGCCAGGCTGCGTGGAGTTGTACGCATACGCGCCGTAGGTGACTCCGGACTTCTCGCGGAGGCGACGCCATGCGATCTCAGAGACCGAGCTTCCGAGGATTCGACCACTCTCGTAGTTCTCATTCGTCCACGGAACGAGAGGGCATGACATGGTCACGTCGGTCTGCGTCGCAGTCGGCTTGTCGAAGAGCAAGACCTTGCGCTTTGACTTCTGCGTTGGCGCCTCGGGCGGCAGGATGGGCCCCACCTCGGTACCAGGCGCAGCAGCCCAACTCTCGAAGTAGTCACGAACCGTCTTCTCTGCGGCGTCCAGGTCCGTCATCTTCCCGACAACGAAGAGCGTGGCGTTTGCCGGCTGATACTGCCGATTGACCCACTGCTCGACCATCCCCTGGTCCCACTCACGCATCCGCTCGTAGAACGCACGGTCGCCCCAGTGTCCGTAGGGGTGGTCCCCCCACAAGTGCTCGACACGCAGACGTCCGGCCCATGCATCGGGATCGCCGCTATACTTCGTACCCTTAGATCCGCTGACGCGACTCTTCAGCCACTCGCGCTTGGCGGCCATCCGATAATCAACTTCACCCGTCTCCTTGCGGATTCGACTCAGCACAGCATCGAGGTTCCCGCTCGCCCCCGAACCCTGAAGAAGGCGGCCATAGCCCGAGTTTCCTTCCCCATAAGAGCCGGCGATGGCCATCATCTGCTCGGTTGCAGGGATCTTGGTGCCGCGCCTGTGAAGCGCACTCGCAAAGTATGCGAGCCCCTCCGGACTGGAGGTGTCGGAGTTCCCACCCAGGAACAGTTGTGCGCGAACAAGCGGCGCCTCACCGTGTGGAAGCATGATGACTTCCATGCCGTTGTCCAGCTTGAACTGACGACCCTTCGAGAGGTCGGGCGTGATGACCTGAGCCGCGAGCTTGTCGCCCTTCATGTCCTCCATAGAGAACAGGGTCGCAAGGGCGTCATCGCGGGACTCACCAGCGTACCGGGGCGGAGCGGCCGAGTCACCCGATCGTGCCGCAGCCTCCATCCTGATTCGCTCTTCCGCGTCGATGGGTTCGACGATGATGGTGACCATCCGATCCCTGGTGATCCACTTTCGAGCGAACTCCTGCACAGGGAACATGCCGTCAAGCGAGTTGACTTGGTTCATCATTCGACTGAAGTAGCGAACATCACCGGTGAAGTGCGCGTCCATCGCGGTGTTGGTCGCCCGGCCATACAGCGCCGCGACCTCGTCAACGGAGTTCAAGTAGTACGACATACCGGAGATACGAGACTGCTGGAAGTTCCAGTCCATGAAGCCCCGAACGATTTCGTTCTTGTAGACCTCACGGTCCCACTGCATGTAGAGGGCATCTGCGGCCTTTTCGGCCAGACGCTCTGGCGTGTAGCTGTACTTGCTTGACGGCTCGATGTAGCAGTACACAGAGCCCGCGTACTCTGATGGGTTTGCGAAGCAGCCCATCGAGCTGATTGACTGCTCGTCGTTCGACCAGTCCCATGAGGGAACGATGGTCTGGTAGATGTAGTTGGTGAGCAGGTTGGCGGACACGTTCGCGAGCACATCGTCCCCGCAGTAGCCACCGGGAGTCGACCAAACGAGGACCGTGGTCTCTTGCTTTACCTGGCCCTTGATGCGCATGGGTTCCTGGCTGACTGGCATCGGCGGATCGACCCGCTTGGAGCAGTCCACACGCTTCTTGGCGCCTTGGCCAGCGTGCTCCTTGATGTACTCACCGAGTGAGACAACCCAGGTATCGAGGAACGCGTCGCGCTCGGCCTGAGTCTCAAGGGCGTTGTACTTGGCGGCATCCTTCGGTGCCATCAGCAGGTCGAGGTCCTGCTCCCAGGCCTTCATCAACAGGCCAAAGCCCTCGGAGAGCTTGAAGTCCCCTACAACAACGATTGTGGTGTTCTCAGGGATGTAGTTCTTCGCAGTGTACTCCTGAACACCAGCCAAGTTGATGGCGCTGAGCGATTCATGGGAACCAATGACACTGCGCGTGTACGGGTGCCCTTCTGGGAACAACAGCGAACCAGCGACGCGGAATGCATCTCCGAGCGCTCCGTTCTCGTCACGCATACGCTTCTCGTTTCGCGCGATCTCGACCTCGAGTCGGACGTCTTCCTCCGTGACGTTCGCCACGGGATCCTTCAGACGACGTGCCTCGATGGCCAGCAACGGCTCCAGAGCATCGCGAGGTGCGATGGTCATGTAGTTCGTCCAGTCCGTCCAGGTTGATGCGTTGAAGGAACCACCCAGCTGCTTGACGAGGTCCATGACCTTCGGAAGATCGCCGTGCTGAGCCCGGAACGCCAAGTGCTCGACGACGTGAGCGATGCCCTCCATCCCTGGCTGGTCATTCTCCGACCCTGAGTCGATAACAGAGGTTACCGCCACGACGGGCTGACTGTGCTCTTCCTGGAAGATCACGTGCAGTCCGGAAGGGAACGGGTACGACTGCAACTGAATCGAGTACTGGTCGAGCTTCAGTTGGTAGTTCGCCTTCGGAAGCTTCGAGGCCTCAGCAGGCGCGCTGCCCAACAATCCGGCGAGAAAAATGGAACTGATGACTTTCATTGCGTCCTCTTTTTTGAGAGATGTGTGGCGGAGCGCACGCATTGTAAACCCCCCATCATTGCTCCCAACTATAACCACCGTGCGAGCCAAGCAAACCCATCATCAGCTGTGAGACTCGACATAAGAAAGCCCGCGCCGAGGCGCGGGCTTAGATGGTGGAGGTAAGGGGACTTGAACCCCTGACCTTCTGACTGCCAGTCAGATGCTCTCCCAACTGAGCTATACCCCCGCTGGATGGGCCACCGAAGTGACGCCATCGGCTACTATTGCGCGCCCAGCACCCGTGCAAGGCGTGGTCTACTCTTCGGCTGAAACTCCAGGGGAAGCCGTCGATTGCTGTGCCTCAATGATTCGAGAATCCAATGCTCGGATGTGGTCAAGGTGGGCAGCGAGTCCTGGATGTGCGACCTCGCCGGCGTCGTGTAAAGCCATGACTTCGCGTCCAAGCTTTTCGAGACGCTTGCTTCGATCTTTTCGAAGTTGGCGCAGCTCCAGTTGATGACGTCCGCGCTCCTGTGCACGACCGATCCCTTCCTTTCCACGACTCGACATGAATCCGAACAGGTCCTTGAGCAGGCTCACGACCGAATCAGCTGGTAGGGCTTCTCCCCTCGCCTCGACAGGTCCCTGCTCAGCCATCACTGGCCTCGGTGGAATCAGCGGCGGGTGCAGCAGCCCCACCCTTAGCCTTTGGCTTGGCATTCCAGATCCGGGTCGCCAGCACGAGGCCGAGGAGACTGATGGGAATCATCGAAACCGGCCACCAGATCCAGTTGTCTGGATTGCCGGCAACATCCTTCATGGTGTCGTCAGGCAGGATGACGCCATAGGTAATGGACATCACGGCGGTACCCGCGTAGACGAAGCCATCGATGATGCCCACGGCCACGCCAACGTTCTTCTTGCCGCCAAAGTCCATGGATGCGGTCCCTGAGAGCATGCCGTGCACCCCGATCACGCAGACACTCATCAGGATGACAAGCCAGGGCAAGAAGTCCGTCTGGTAGGTGAGCGTCATGACGATGGAGCCCACAAGCATTCCGCCGTACAGAATGGCCGCCACCGGTCCACGCCGAGACTGGAACACTCGGTCAGAGATAATTCCAGCGACAACGCCGCCCATGATGCCAGCACAGCACAGCAGCATGCCCCAATTCTCGTAGACAAAGCTCGCCTGCAATCCGAGGGCACCGTCAGTCTGCTTCGCGTATGAGCGGAACCACTGCATGATGGCTTGCCTGAGGAAGCCCGAGCAGAACTCGATGCTGGCAATCGTGATGATCACTGGGTTGCCAAGCATGAGCTTGAACACATCGATGGCGCCGAGGCTTGGCCCATCGTCACCCGATGATGCATCCGCAGTGTCGAAGTCGTTGAACCCTGCCTCTCCCGGCGTGTTCCGGACAACGAATACATCGATGACCCAGAAAACGAACAGCAGAACAGTAGGAATGAAGAACAACTTCTCAAGCGACAAGTTCTCGATGATCATGTAGCCGACATCGAACGCAAAGTAGATGCCGAGCGAAATCAAGATGCCGAAGATGGCACCAAAGACACCGCGCTCACGAACATGGAACCAGGGCGCATTGCACTTCACGATGGCTACGGCACCGAAACTCTGGAAGTACATGTTGATCGCATACAGGGTCGAGAAGATAGCCGTCAGGTTGGTTGCCAGCTGATCGCGACTGAAGCCGAGCACCCCACCACCGTCGACGATTCCCCAGGTCACGAGACCCATCAGGAGGTTCATTACTGCAGCACCACCGGCACCGACCAAGATGGCAAACTTGCCGCCCAGCTTGTCCGTCAGTGGTCCGTTGATCAGGAACGATGATCCGTAGATCGCGGTTCCCCAGAAGAAGATCGTCGCGAAGTCACCGTTGGTCATCATCGGCGTGCCGTTGAAGTCGATGTCTCCAAATGCGTGCTGACTCACCTTGATGTTGTACCGTCCCATGTAGAGGAAGGCGTATGTCAGCCCCAGAGGGAGCCAGTTGAAAACCCGACGTCGACGAAACTCTGAGGAGTGGTCAACACCTTCGACCTTAGGCAAGCGGCCCAAAACGATTCCAACCACCACCAGCAAGATGGCGATGGGCATGAACTTATCCATCCAAACAGGCATGATGCCTCCTTATCAATCGGTTCGCTGCATCCGGCGATCAGCGGGCGGAAGGACGGGCCCCTCCTCTGCTCTCGCCATTGCAGCTTGGAAAATGGTTTCTTCAAGATGGGTCACATCTTGCGGCTCAAAGCCGAGATTGTATCTCCACTGGTCGGCGATATAACTGTTCGTGGCCAGAGTGTACGTCCCATCCGGCGATAACGGCTCGCCGGCCACCATCACCTCGATGAGGTCTGGAACTCCAGAGCGGACCCGCCACGTCGCCGTGAGACCGGAGAGCTGCATGACCGGATGATCTTGGGACACCTCGGCGCCTGCATTCTTGAGGAGCAGTCCAATAAGGTCCGCTCCAGACACCTCGAAACGAACCACAGTATTGCCGAACGGAAATACGTTGTAGAGCGCCCCTCGCGTCAGCGGTCCTTCGACAATATCGGCCCTCAACCCACCCGGGTTGTATAGACCGACGTCCGCACCAGCAGCCAAACGGACGGTATCAGCGGCCCAGCGCCCAAGGAGAGACTCGGCCCCATATTGCCGTCCGAGGTTTCCACCCTCAACGCGCCCAATGACGGCGCCGAAGTGCGACGAAATTCGCTCCGACCAGGTCTTCTCGAGACGGGCGGACTCTGGGTGTGACGGGCTCTGGTCGGGATGTAAGTCCAGAAGCTCAGCCTCAAACTGGACGATGCGACCTGACTCAACAGTCAACTCCACCACGCCCAACTGACGTGCGTAGCATCCCGCCTGTACGATCCAGGTGTCGTCCACCCGCACCGGCTCAACCAGTGACGTGTGGGAGTGTCCGCCAACAATGAGGTCGATGCCCTCGACCTCATCCGCGAGTTGCTTGTCGTCTTCGAGACCCACGTGCGTCAGCGCGACGACCAGGTCCACCTGGGGCTCAAGCAGGGCGACCTGTTCTCTTGCGACCTCTGCGAGGCCTCGAACATCCATGCGCGCTGCCGCCCCAGATGCCGTCAGTCGGCCTAAGCTCGTCGTGGTCAGGCCGAAGACCCCTACCCTCAACCCATTCCGCTCAAAAATCGTGTGGTCCTGAACACCCATGATTGCAGGTGCACCCGATCCATCAGACGCATCCAGATTGGCGGACAGAACGGGAATCTTGCTCGCACTCACAATGGTCGAGATGTGGTCAAAACCGATGTCGAACT
>Ga0115012_10000377_pt1 | contig 25510 bp, 16 predicted proteins | sample TroAtlMetagenome_FD_88706 | JGI IMG/M metagenome (GOLD analysis project Ga0115012, IMG submission 88706) | Marine eukaryotic phytoplankton communities from Atlantic Ocean - Tropical Atlantic ANT10 Metagenome | ecosystem: Environmental > Aquatic > Marine > Oceanic | place: Tropical Atlantic...
AATTACCATTGGATTGATAATCATTTAGTAAAAGCAACAAGATACAATGTAAAGTTTACCAATTTAATTGAGAAAACTGTTAAAATTGAAGTTTTTGATGATGACTTCAGTAAAGATAAATAAATGAAGGTACCTATTTTATCAGAAGTTAAAAGTCAGGGAGTTGATCCAGAATACTTGTTTTGGATTGGCTGTGCAGGTAGTTTTGATGAAAGATCTAAAAAGGTGACAAAAGCATTTGTTAAGATATTAAATAAAGCAAATGTTTCATATGCAATATTAGGTAAAGAGGAATCTTGCACAGGTGATCCTGCAAAAAGAGCAGGGAATGAATTTCTTTTTCAAATGAAAGCAATCAGTAATATAGAAATTCTAAACTCATATAATATAAAAAAAATAGTTGCTACATGCCCACATTGTTTTAATACCCTTAAAAATGAATATCCAGAACTTGGTGGTAATTATGAAGTTATTCACCATACGCAATTAATTAATGATTTAATAAAAGATGGTAGAATTGGAGTATCAGGTGGCACATTCAAAGGAAAGAAAATAACTTTTCATGATCCTTGCTATCTTGGTAGAGCAAATAATGTTTATGAAGCACCTAGAGAGATAATTAAAAAACTAGATTCTGAACTAGTAGAGATGAAAAGTTGTAAATCAAAATCACTATGCTGTGGAGCAGGAGGTGCTCAAATGTTTAAAGAACCTGAAAAAGGGGATAAAGATATTAATATTAAAAGATCAGAGGAAGCTATAGAATCTAAGTCAGAAATAATTGCTGTTGGTTGTCCTTTCTGTAATATTATGATGTCAGATGGAATCAAATCAAAGGAAGAAGACATCTCTGTTCTTGATATAGCTCAAATGATTGAAAGATCTGAAAACTTATAATTTATATGATTGTTGACTTTAATACATTGCCTAATGATTCAAGATTATGGATATATCAATCAAATCGTGAATTTACTCCTATAGAGTTAGAAGAGATAGAAGCTTTAACTAAAACATTTTTAAAAAATTGGCAGGCTCATAATAAAGAGCTTGAAGTTTCATATCAAATAAAATATAATAGATTTTTAATTCTTGCTGTTAATGAATCATTTAATTCGCCGGGTGGGTGTTCGATTGATTCATCAATAAGATTTGTCAAAGACTTAAGCGAAAAAATAAATATTGATTTATTAAATAGAATTAATGTTAGTTATAGAGATGATCAAGAGATTAAATGTATAAAGTTGAATGACTTTAAAGATCTCTTAAATGGTAATTCAATTAATGGTGAAACAATAATATTTAATAACTTAGTTAAAACTAAAACTGAATATTTAAATAATTGGGAAACCAATGTTGAGAATAGCTGGTTGTCTCAGTTTGTTGATTAATATGCGTCTATTTTTTATTTATTTTATTTTTACTAGCCTACTAGTATCTCAGGAGATTTCTCTAAATAATAAATCTAACCAATGGGTTGATAGTATATATAATTCTCTTTCATTAGAAGAAAAAATAGGTCAGCTATTTGTTAATTGGGTATCACCTGAGCAATCTGATTTTAAGCAAATAGAAAAACTAGTGGTTGAAGATAAAATTGGTGGATTAATTTTTTCAATTGGCAACCCATATTCTCATATTAAATGGATGAATATGTTTCAGTCTAAAGCTAAAACACCACTATTAATTGCTATGGATGCTGAATGGGGCCCTGCAATGAGATTAGATGATGTATTTGCATATCCATGGAATATGACTCTAGGAGCTATTCAAGATAACAAAATAGTTAAGGATATCTCAAAAAGAATAGCAGAACAAAATAAGTTATTAGGTATACATTATAACTTTTCTCCTGTAGTTGATGTAAATAGTAATCCTGAAAATCCAATAATTGGAAATAGGTCATTTGGGGAGGATCCTGAAAATGTTTACCAGAAATCAAAAGCCTACATTATGGGTCATCAAGAAGTAGGTGTTATGACATCAATTAAACACTTTCCTGGACATGGAGATACAAGCCAAGATTCTCATAAAACTCTTCCTGAGATTAGGTCAAACTTAAAAAGACTTAATGAAGTAGAGCTTTATCCTTATAAAAAGTTAATTGATGATAATATTGTTAACTCTGTTATGGCTGCTCATATACTATACCCATCGTTAGACAAGAAAAATCCTTCATCTATTTCTAAAAAAATTATAAATAATCTTTTAAAAGAGAAACTGGGTTTTAATGGTATTATTGTAACTGATGCATTAGACATGCAAGGTGTCCTTCAGAATCCAAAAATTAACGTTGACTTGACTGCTTTTTTGGCTGGTAATGATATCCTACTGATGTCAACAGATGTATCAGGTGGAATAAAGGCAATATCTGAGGCATATAATAAAGGAAAGGTAACTGAAGAGAGATTATCTGAGTCAGTCAAAAAAATATTGATAGCTAAAGCTAAGGCTGGATTAGTAAACAATTTACCAAAATCATCTGCATCAATATTAACTAAACTAAATACACCAAAGGATACATTGCTATATTCAAAGGCTATGGAGTCAGCTATTACTCTGGTTAAAAATAGTAATGATAAAGTACAAATTGATCCAGGTAGAAAATACCTTCATGTTAATTTTGGAGAAGATGGAAAAGCTTTCTATAATCAACTAAATAGGACTAATAATATTGATTCATACGATAAGGATTCCTATGAATCTCTTTATCAAAAGACTGATTATGAATCAATTATAATAACTTATCATGGATCAAACAGTAGTCCTTATAATTCTTATAAGATTCCTAAAGATGTATTGGATATTATAGATAGTATTAGTCTGAATAATGAAGTTATTCTTAATCTATTTTTAAATCCATACAGTTTAAATTCCTTTAATTCATTAGATAATATTGAATCAATAATTATAAGCTACCAAAATAGTGTTATTTCTCAAGAGATAAGTGCAGATCTTATTTCAGGGCATAGAACCTTTTCTGGAAAACTTCCTGTTTCAACAAAATTTTTTCCACTTAATCATGGTCTTTCTATGGATAAAAAAAAGCTATTAAGTTATTCAAGACCATCTTATGTTGGTTTTAATCCAAAGCGATTAGCTAATTTAGATTCACTAGGTAAAATCACTCTTGACTCACTAATGACCCCAGGTTTTCAAATGTTAGTAGCTAAAGAGGGTAAAATAATTTATCATAAAAGTTTTGGTCATCATACATATGAAAGAGTCAGAGAGGTAAGAAACTCAGATATATATGATCTGTCTTCAATAACTAAGATACTTGCTAGTATGCCTTTAATTATCCAAGAGTATGAGAAAAACAATCTCTCTCTCGATATAAAACTTAAAAACCTTTTTCCAAAAAAAAAATTATTTGATAAGTCAGATATATCTTTAAAAGATATGCTTTCTCATTATGCTAAACTAAGGCCATGGATACCTTTTTATAAAGAAACATTAAATAGAAAAGAAAAGCCTAAGAGTAGATTTTATAAGAAAAAAGAAAGAAAAAGGTTCTCAACAGAGGTTTCAAATAATCTATTTCTAAAAAATAAATATCAAGAAGAAATATTTGATTTAATAATTAAGAGTGAGCTAAGAGATACATTAGAGTTTAAATACTCAGACTTACCTTTTTATTTAATTAAATATTGGATGGAAGACAAATATCAAGAGAGTCTAGATATGCTTGCGGAGAAAAGGATATTTGAAAAATTAAATCTAACAAAAACTATGTTTAATCCTTTTCAAAAAATATCAATTGAAAATGTAGTCCCATCTGAAAAAGATGAGTTCTTTAGATATGGAAAGCTACAAGGTTATGTTCATGATGAAGGAGCTGCAATGCTTGGGGGTGTTTCAGGTCATGCAGGCCTTTTCTCCAACTCCTATGAGGTAGCATTAATGTTACAAACATTTTTACAAGGAGGATTATATAATGGTGTAAGACTGTTTGAAAAAGAATCATTTGACTTATTTAACTATTGTTATTATTGTGATAAAGGTAATAGGAGTGGAGCGGGGTTTGATAAGCCTCAACTAGAAGGAAAACATGGCTCTACTTTTGGAGGAGTGTCAAAGAAAAGCTTTGGACATTATGGTTACACTGGATCTATAGCATGGGCTGATCCAGATGAAGAAATAATATTTGTCTTTCTTTCAAACCGAACCTATCCAACAAGAGAAAATACATTATTACAAACTCATAATATTAGAACTAGAATGCAAGAAATTGTTTACAATTCTTTAATTTACAATCAATGAAAATAGGTATTGTTTGTTATCCAACATTTGGGGGAAGTGGAGTAGTCGCTACAGAACTTGGAATTGAATTGTCAAATAAAGGCCATGAAGTTCACTTCATTACTTATAGTCAACCTGTTCGATTAGAAGCTTTAACATCTAATCTTTATTTTCATGAAGTCACAGTCCCTGAATATCCATTATTTAAATATGAGCCATATGAACTTGCTTTATCAAGTAAATTATATGATGTGATTTCAAAACATAAGTTAGATTTATTACATGTGCATTATGCTATACCCCATGCTTATGCTGGATATATGGCAAAACAAATACTAAAAGATAATGGTTATAATATACCAATAATCACTACCCTCCATGGAACAGATATCACTTTAGTTGGGAATCACCCTTTCTATAAACCTGCAGTTACTTTTAGTATTAATAATTCAGATATAGTCACATGTGTCTCTGAAAGTTTAAAAGAAGACACTATTGATTTCTTCAATATAAAAAGAGAGATAAATGTCATTCCAAATTTTATTGATATAAAAAAATATGATGAAAAACATAAGAATTGTAAAAAAAATGTCATCTCTAAAGGTGATGAAAAAATAATTGTTCATATAAGTAATTTTAGGCCATTAAAGAGGGTGATAGATGTATTGAAAGTTTTTGAAATAATTAACAAAGAGATAAACTCTAAGCTTATAATGGTAGGAGATGGACCAGATAAAAATAAAGCTAAAGAGTATATGAAGAAAAATAATTTAAAAAGTAATGTTATTTTTCTTGGAAATACATCTCAGATTGATGAAATTCTTTGTTCATCAGATTTATTTCTACTTCCTTCAGAAAAAGAGAGTTTTGGTCTTTCAGCTCTTGAGGCAATGGCATTAAAGGTGCCAATTATCTCAACAAATATTGGGGGTTTAAAAGAATTCAGTATAGATGATAACTTTGGTTACACATCAGATGTTGGGGATATTAAAAAAATGGCTAAGGACTCTATTAAGATATTATCTGACTCAAACCTTCAACAAAAGTTTAGAGATAATGCCCTAGAGAATGCGAAAAAATTTGATATTAATAATATAATCCCACTTTACGAGGATATATACAAAAAGTCAATAAAATAAATTTTAGTTAGGATTATATATTTTGGCTGCATCTCTATAGATTTCCTCTTTATCCATAGAAATCTTTTTAAGTTTGAAGTTCTTATATAATTCCATCTGATCATCATAATGTTTCGACTCAGGAACTTCTGAATTTCCGTATGAGATTACACTTTCAATTGTTGGTCCATCTTTATCAAATCTTATATAGCCTATATAAGATTCTCCAGCAAAAACTCTTCGTTTGCCATCTTTATATCTAGTAGAGACCATGGTAGTAACTACATCAGGAAGTCCCCATATAGGCATCTCTATATCTCCTCTTACTAATTTTTGAAAATCACCTAGAGTGATTTCTAGATAACCAAAATTCTCAATAATATATGTTTTAACCTCTTTTAATGCACTTAATAAAACTTCTTCTGACAAGACTCTATTTTTAAATATATAGTCTCTATAATTTTGTAATAAATGATAATATAGAACACCGTATATACCTGCTCCTACAGAATCGATATCAGTCTTTCTATCCCAGTTTTGAAGAATATCTAACATTTTTTTTAATTCATGACTTGTATCTAGATCTATACCAAATAGTGGATTTATATCCATAAATGAATAACTAAACTTTTCTGGAAAAGAGTTATCATTTTTTATCTCCTTAAATTCTTCATAAGATATTTTATCTTCTTTATCAATAAGCTTCTTTAACCTTATTGACCTATTATTGTCAAACAATTCAAACCCCATATCAGGATTAAAATCTTTTGGATTTGGGTTTTCATCATTTGAAGTTGATTTAAACGGTGAATGATTAGCATTATAAATAAATCCTGATTTAGGTTGAATTACTTGAGGAAGATCTTCAATATCATATGTTTCTGTCCATAATGTCTTTTTTGTATTACCTGGAACTATTTCTTTCCAATTATACCCTTGTTCTCTTTTAGGAATTAACCCATCAGACATATAAAAAATTGTATCATATTTGTCAGCATATGCAATGTTTACTCCTGTTAGTCCTTTCATTTTTAATGTTGAATAGAACTCATTAAAATTCTTTGCTTTACCCATTTTCCACCATTGCTCAAGTGCACTTATTGAATGAAGAATTGGAGCTCTTATTGAGTAGAAACCTTTTTTGTTTTTAAGTGTGGGTCCAAAAATACTTTTATAAAATTTTCTGTTTATTGGGATTTTAAGACCTAAGACATTTATCTTAACTTTAGCTTTATCTTTTTCAAGTTTATATTCTTCTCCGTCTACTATATATTTTAGACCTTTTGTCATTTCTAATTTATATACATCAAAAATGTCTAGATTATTAAATGTATGAGACCAGCCTAAGTTTTCATTAACCCCAATTAGTATATGTGGAGTCCCAGGATATAAAGTTCCAAGGATATTAGTCCCTTCTTCACTGTTAATGTGAGCTTCATACCAAGAAGTTGGACCCTCTAGTGGTTGGTGAGTATTAATTACAAGAAATGATTCGCCAGATTCAGTTTTATTACTATTCATGGCAATAAAGTTAGATCCTATTAAATTTTGGTCTATATAATCTTCTTGGGTTTTATCGCTTAATATCTTTCCAACCCATTCTCCACCTTTTGATCTTATAAAAAGTTGAAGTTGACCATATCTTAGCATCATTTTTGGAGTAAGAGGAAATAGTTTTTTATAGAGAACTTTATTAGGAAATTTTTTTGCATAACTATTAAGTCCTTGAGCATATCCTTCTAGAACTAATTTATATTCATCGCTAACCTCATTGAATTTCTTTTCAACAATTTCTTTTGAGCCTATAAATCTTGAGATAAAATCTGCAGGCGCACCCTCTGTTCCTAGGTGATTTGATAGCATTGAATTACCAGCTAGATAGGCTAATTGGATAGTCTCAAAATCATCCTCTGCATGAGCCCATGCTAGACCATATGCTGCTTCAGCATCAGTTTTTGCAAATATATGAGGCACACCATAGTCATCCCTAACTATATCAATATTCTCAGGGTTTATTTGAGATAGTAGAAGATTTGTTGATAGGGCAAAAAGAATTAATTTTTTCATTAAAAAAATGTAGACATTATAAATCTACCAACAAGATAGATTACAACTAATCCTATTATTAAAACTCTATTTTTTTTATACCATTCCATTTACTTGTCTTTTAAGAAATAGATCCCCAAAGGTATAAACAAAATTAATAACCACACATTAAACATAAAAGATAATAGCATTGATAGTATAATTAACATTAAGGAAAGTACCCACTTCTTATTCATATAATTAATTTAAAAGTAGCCCCGATAGGAATCGAACCTATATCTAAAGTTTAGGAAACTTTTGTTCTATCCATTGAACTACGGGGCCAATTATCGTCAAAAGTAATTTATTTATATTAACATCTTACCATTAGCAAATTTTTGTAATTATTATATAGAATTCTTACTTAATTGATAGTTTTATTGATTATAATTCAAACAATCTACTTTTATACATATTAAAACTCAATTTTTAACAATTCTAAATCACTCTTTTTATCTAAGTTTTTCTTGCCTTTTAACAAAATATTAACTTATATTTGGGACATATATATAATAAACTAAAACTATAATTAACATGAAAAAAGCTTTTTTAGTTGTATTGATGTTATTGTCTGGTTTTGTTTACTCTCAGGACTCTATCTCTGGTAGTGTTACTGATGGAAATAACAACCCTATTCCTGGTGCCAGTGTTGTGGTAGATGGAACAAATAGAGGAGTTGTTACAGACTTTGATGGTAATTATTCGATAAATGCGTCAACTGGAGAACAGTTGACTTTTTCAAGTTTGGGATTTTCTTCTCAAACGGTAACTATAGGAAACCAAACACAGATTAACATTTCTTTAGCAGAGGCTGTTGATCTTCTTGATGAGGTTGTTGTCTCAGGATATCAAACTCAACAAAGAAGAACACTGTCTGGAGCTATTGGAACAGTAGATACAGAGGAGGCATTTAAGACTCCTGCTACCAATGCTGCAGAAGCATTACAAGGTAGAGTTGCTGGTGTTCAAGTTGTTTCTGGTGGTGGTCCTGGGTATGCTCCCGTTGTTAGAATTCGTGGTTATTCAACTACCAATGATAATAGTCCTTTATGGGTTATTGATGGTGTTCAGACTACTGATGCTAATATAATGAGAGATATAAACCCTAAAGATATAGAACAAATTAGTGTACTAAAAGATGGTGCGGCAGCAATTTATGGTGCTCGTGCATCTAACGGTGTAATAGTTGTTACTACAAAAAGAGGTCAATATAACCAAGAAAACACAATGGAAGTTGATGCTTGGGTTGGTATTGCTAACGTAACAAGAACACCAGATATGTTAAATGCTCAAGAGCATGCAGACATGACTTGGCAAAGTATCCTTAATGATGGTAACGTTCCTAGTCACCCTCAATATGGTTCTGGTCCTAGTCCAGTTGTACCTGATTTACTTAACGTTCCAATACCTAGTGGTGCCGAATATGAAGGTGCATCTGCTAGAGTTATGAACGGTGGAATGGGAACAGATTGGTTCGATGAATTATTTGATCCTGCTACTCAAAAAAATCTTTCTATAACAGCTTCAGGTGGTTCTTCTCAAGGAAGATATCACATGTCTCTTCGTTATGTTGATGCACCGGGTACAATGGTGTATACTGGATTTGAGAGTGTTTCAACAAGATTAAACTCTGAGTTTAAAATTGGCGACAAAATTACGGTTGGTCAGAACTTGACTGCTACATTTGATAAAGAAAATTATTCTAGTGCAAATGGTGCTGTTCAAAGTGCTGCTTTCTCATCTCCTTTAGTACCTGTTAGGGATACTAATGGTAACTTTGCAGGAACTTATGCAAACTCTGCGAGAACTGGTATTGCGAATAACCCTATTGCAGATTTAGCAAGAGGTTCAGACAACTACAACAAAAACACTAAAATAATTGGAGATGTATATCTTAAATATGAGATTACTCCTAAGTTAAGATTTACTTCAAATGCTGGTGTTTCTATGAGAGATCTAGATGGTAGATACTTTACAAAGCTTAACCCTGAACATGGAGAAGCAATTTCTGTAAATGATTTAGCTGAAAACACTTTCACAATTAATGAGTGGAAGGTTTCAAATACATTAAACTTTAGAGACTCTTTTGGAGAGCACACTCTTGACCTTTTAATTGGTACGGAGGCTGTGAAAAACAATTATAAAGGATTTGGTATTAAAAGAAACGACTATTTATTTGAAGATCCAGGATTTTACCAATTAGGTAATGGTGCTGGTACTCCAGTAGTTACTAGCTCAGGTGAATCTAGCTGGTCACTATTCTCTTTATTTGCAACGGCTAACTGGTCATATGGTGGTAAATACTTTGCTACTGCAACTGTTAGACAGGATGATACTTCACGATTTGCTAAGGCAACAAGTGATGCTGTATTCCCATCTGGTAGTGTTGGTTGGTTAATGAGTGCTGAAGACTGGTTTGATAGTAGTATTTTTGATACTTTAAAAGTAAGAGCTTCTTACGGTGAAATGGGTAACCAGAATATTGGTGGATCTAATCTAGATGTAAACATTTCATATATAAGCGAAGGTTTATCATGGTATAACTTTAGTGGAGGTGGTGCTGCAACTTCTGGTGCATATGTTGCGTCAAAAGGAAACACTAACCTTACATGGGAAACTACTACTTCAACAAACTTTGCTTTAGATATGGGATTCATGGATAATAAACTTCAAGCAACAATTGATCTTTTTAAAAATGAAACAACTGGTTTAGTGGCTCAAGACACTAAGAAAATTTCTACAACGGCAATTGATGCTGGAGCTCCTTATACGAACTTAGGTTCAATGGAGTCTACAGGTTTTGATATGTCATTAAATTATTCTGATTCTACATCATCAGGTATGAATTATTCTATAGGTGCTGAGATTACAAAAGCTTCAAATGAAGTTACTGAACTTATCAGTGATTTTTATGCTGGAGGTGGAACTAGAATTGGTGCTATTACTAGAACATCAGTTGGAGAGCCAATTTCTTACTTCTATGGAAGAAACGTAATTGGTATCTTTGAGAGTGCTGCGGATATTGCAAGTCATGCTCAACAAGATGGAGCTGGTATTGGAAGGTTTAAATATGAAGATGTAAACGGAGATGGTGTAATCAACGATGGTGATAGAACTAAAATTGGTTCTCCACATCCAGATTTACTTTACAGTATAAACTTTAATATGTCAAAAGGTCCTTGGGACATGAGTATGTTCTGGAATGGTTCTGTTGGTAATGATATTGCAGATTATACTGCTTTATATTACGAATCACCATATTTCTTTAATGGAAACAGAAGTACTGTTGTTTTAGATTCTTGGACTCCAACGAACACGAATACTGATCTACCAGCACTTAGTGAAACTACATTGAATAATGAATTTACATCAATGAATTCATTCTTTGTAAGAGATGGTTCTTACCTAAGATTAAGAACACTTCAAATTGGATATACTCTTGATGAAAGTTTAGCTGCTAAAATTGGAGCTAAGAGTGCAAGAGTTTATTACAATGGGACAAACTTACTTACACTTACTGACTTTAGAGGTTTAGACCCTGAGGTGCCAAGAAGTGGAGCTTTAGATATTGGAGTTTATAGCTCTCAATATCCAACTCAAAGTATGTCTTCACTTGGAATTAACATAAAATTTTAACCCTGTAAAAAATAAATAAAATGAAAAAGTTTTTAACAATTTTATTATCGGTCTCTCTTCTAGTCTCTTGTGCAGATGACTTTACAGAAATAGACCCTGTTGGTGCATTAAGTGATGCATCACTTCAAAATGCTACTGGTGTTGATCTTTTATTAACTGGAGCTTATTCTGTTCTTGATGGAGTAAGAAACGGTTATGGTGCAGATTGGCATATTAGTGGTGACAACTGGTGGATGGATGTGATAGCAGATGATGCTCACAAAGGTTCAACAGATGGTGACCAACCAGATTTATTAGCTTTAGAAGTATTTAACTGGGAAACAACTAATCCTTACGTAGATGGTAAGTGGTTAGCATTGTTTGCAGGTGTGAATAGAGCTAATGGGGTACTTGATTTAATTAACAAATCAGATAACCCTTCTGAATTTTCAACTCAAGCTGCGCAAGCAAGATTCTTGAGAGGACATTTCAATTTCGAAATTCAAGTTATGTGGGTGAATGTTCCTTACATATCAGAGCAAAATTTTGCAGATAATGAGTTTAATCAACCTAATTCTGGACCAATATGGTCTCAGATAGAGGCAGACTTTACTGCTGCAATGAATGACTTACCAGCTTCTAGAGGAGGATCTTATTCTGAGCCTGGAAGACCAATTAAGTCTACTGCTCAAGCATATCTTGGTAAAGCTCAATTATATCAAGGAAAATGGGCATCAGCTTCTAGTAATCTTGATGCAGTTATTAATTCTGGTCAATATTCTCTAAATTCTGACTATTTCGCAAATTTCAGATCTGATGGAGAAAATGGATCAGAGCATATCTTTGCAATTCAATTTGCTGCAGATGCTGGTCAATCCTTCCAAGGTAATAGAGGTGGTACATTAAACTGGCCTATAGGACCTATGACAGGTGGAATGTGTTGTGGTTTTTACCAACCAACACAAGATTTAGCAAATGCTTTTCAAACTGGTGCAGATGGTTTACCATTACTTGATACTTGGATGAATAATGATATTGCTAATGATGCTGGAATAAACACTTCTGAAGCGTTTACTCCACATACAGGTCCACTAGATCCTAGAATCGATTATACTGTCGGAAGAAGAGGTATTGATTTTAATGGATATGGTGCATTTACAGGTAAGGAGAATATTAGAGCATCTTTTACAGATGTTTCTGGTCCTTATGCTAATAAGAAGAGTATGTATACTGCTGGTGACGATGGAAACAGAGGTACTGGTGGTTGGGGTGAGCAAAGATCTGGAATTAATTTCCATATCATAAGATATGCTGATGTTATTTTAATGGCTGCTGAGGCTGCTGTTGAAACTGGTAACCTTGAAAAAGGTAGAAGTTATGTTAACCAGGTTAGAACAAGAGCTATGAACTCACCGCGTGCGGATTCTTCTCCTAACTATGTAATAGATACTTATAATTCAGCTTGGACTGATGCTGCTACTGCTAGAAAAGCTGTTAGGCATGAGAGAAGAATTGAATTAGGTATGGAAGGAAAACGTCTTTTTGATATAAGAAGATGGGGTCAGACTGTTTCTACATTAAATGCTTTTATTGCTAATGAAGGGAGAACAATTCCTTCTTTCCAAGCTAGAGCGTTTACTGTTCAATCGAAACATTCAGCTCTTCCAATACCGTTAAATGCTATTGATCAATCCGATGGAGCTTTATCGCAAAATCCTGGATACTAATATCAAAAGTAACTAGCTAAAAATAAAAGCAGGATAATTAATTATCCTGCTTTTTTTTTATATAAATTCGTATTGTGAAAAAATATAGTTTATACATTTTTTTAATATTTTTTATTGCTTCGTGTTCTAATATGGACAATAAGAAAAAGTTTGCAATATTATCAAGTGAGAATACTGGAGTCACATTTAATAATAAACTTAATGAGAATGATACATTAAATTATTTTACATTTCCATATATCTATATGGGAGGAGGTGTTTCAGTTGGAGATATAAATAATGATGACCTAGTGGATATATATTTCACCGGAAATATGGTAGATAATAAATTATATCTTAATAAAGGTAATATGAAGTTTGAGGATATAACTATTTCCTCAGGTCTTAAGGGTGATGATAGATGGTATACCGGTTCAACAATGGTTGATATTAATAATGATGGACTATTAGATATATACTGTTCAGTTGGCGGAAAGTTTAGCCCAAAGAACAATGAATTATATATAAATAATGGAGATAACACCTTTACGGAGGCTGCTAAAGAATATGGGATAAATGATATTGGGAATAGCGTTCAGGCTACTTTTTTTGATTATGATAAAGATGGAGATTTAGACCTATATGTGGCTAATTATCCTCCCACACCTTTTGATGCCCCTAATACTTACTATTATTATAAAATGCAAAATGTTTTAGATGAGGAGTCAGATAATTTATATAGAAATGATAATGGGTCATTTACAAAAGTTACAGATGAAGCTGGTGTAAGATCATATGGTCTTACGTTAAGTGCTACAATTGGAGATATAAATAATGATTCTTATCCTGATATATTTGTATCAAATGATTTTAGTTCACCGGACTACATGTATATTAATAATCAGGATGGAACTTTTTCTGATATAATAAAGGAATCAACTAGTCAAACCTCATTTTATGGAATGGGTGCTGATATCGCAGATTTTAATAATGATTTTAACCTTGATTATATTCAGGTAGATATGGATGCTAGAGATAATAGAAGATCTAAAGCAAATATGGCTAGTATGAATATTGATTTATTTTGGAGTACTGTAAATTATGGTTTTCATTATCAGTATATGCATAATACTCTTCAGTTAAATCGTGGAGTATTTAACGGTGATAAACCATTTTTTAGTAATGTTTCTAGATTATCTGGTATATCTTCTACAGATTGGAGCTGGGGACCGTTATTTGCTGATTTTGATAATGATGGATGGAAAGATATTTTTATTTCTAATGGAACCAGAAGAGAGATTAATCATAGAGATTATTTTAATGAATTAAAACTTAGGCCTATGGCAAAAGATAGTCTCCTTCATTATTCGCAAAATATACCATCAGAGGCTATCTCAAATTTTATATTTCAAAACAACAAAGATCTTAGCTTTTCTGATGTAACGGAAGAATGGGGCTTAGATTATAAAAACTTTTCCAATGGAACTGCATATGCTGATTTAGATAATGATGGGGATTTAGAAATAATAGTAAATAATATTGATCAAGAAGCCCAAATATTTAATAATAATTCATCTCAAAACTATATTAAAATAAAACTTAAAGGTTCTGATTTAAATCCATTTGGTATAGGTGCTAGAGTTTTTGTTGAGTCTGATGATTTAAAACAAATGCAAGAAATGACTCTTTCAAGAGGGTTTCAATCTTCAGTATCACCAGAATTCCATTTTGGACTATCTGATAATACCTCAATAGATTTAATATCTATTGAATGGCCAAATGGGAATTACTATGAATTAAGAGATACTGATATTAATCAAACAATTACACTTGATATTAATGACTCCTATTACAATAAAGTTAATTCTGAAAAAGATAAATTACTTTTTGTTTCAGAAAATATAGTTCAGCATAAACATATAGAGAATGATTATAATGATTATGAAAAAGAAGTTCTACTTCCACATCAAAATTCAAAACTAGGACCTGGTATTGCAACAGGAGATATCAATGGTGATGGACTAGATGATATTGTAATTGGTGGTGCTAAAGATCAGCCAACTTCATTTTATATTCAATTAAAAAATGGAAAATTTAGAAGTAAATCATATAGTTTCTCAAAAAAGGATAGTAAATACGAGGATATGGATATTCTTCTATTTGATGCTGATAATGATGGCGATAATGATTGTTACATTGTTTCTGGAGGTAATGAATTTGAAATAGATTCACCATATCTATTAGATAGATTTTATTTAAATGATGGAAAAGGAAATCTTGTTAAGTCTAGCAATTCTATTCCATCTAACTTGTCCAGTGGTATGAGAGTTTCTGCTAATGATTTTGATAAAGACGGTGATTTAGATTTATTTGTTGGAGGTAGAGTAGTTCCTGGAAGTTATCCTCTTCCAGCTAACAGTAATATTCTTATTAATGAAAGTAATAGTGGGCAAGTTAAATTTATTAATGCAGATGATTCGATCTTCCCTTTTAGTGATATTGGTTTAGTTTCTTCGTCTGTTTGGACTGATTATAACAATGATTCATGGGATGATCTTGTAGTAGTTGGTGAGTGGATGCCAATCAAATTATATAAAAATATTGAAGGTACATTTGTAGAGGATAAATCATTTATTGATTCAGATTCAACTAATGGATGGTGGTATGATGTGATTTCTGAAGATTTTGACAAAGATGGCGATATGGATTTAGTTGTAGGAAACCTTGGGAATAACTATAAATATCAAGCATCTTCAGATGAAACATTTGATATATATTACAATGATTTTGATGAAAATCAAAGTGGTGACATTGTTTTAAGTTATTATAACGATGGTGATAAATATCCATTAAGAGGTAGACAATGTTCTTCTGAACAAATCCCTGCGATTAAAATGAAGTTTCAAGATTATGACGCATTTTCAATAGCTACTTTAGAAGATGTTTATACAGAACCAGCTCTTGAAAATTCACTTCATTATTATGCTAAAACATTCTCAAGTGTTTATTTAGAAAATACAGGAGATAAGTTTGTAATGAAAAATCTACCCAAATATTCACAACTTTCAGCTATAAATAAGATATTAAGTAAAGATATTGATAATGATGGTTATAAGGATATAATTATATCTGGTAACATGTATAATTCAGAAGTTGAAACCCCAAGAAATGACGCTAGTGTCGGGTTGTTACTTAATTTTACAAAAGATAAAGGGTTTCAAGCTATTCCATCAAAAGAAAGTGGTCTTTTTGTTAAAGGTGATGTTAAGGATATGGAGTTCATAAAAATTGGAGATACTGATTATATAGTTTCTGCAAAAAATGATGATTATATTGAGTTTACCAGAATAAATAAGTAACTTCTTTTTAATAAGATGTTATGAAGAAATTCTATACCCTGTTTTTACTCTTTTTATTTGTCTCTTGCTCTCAAAACAAATCATTAATTGAGGTTGTGTATAATATTAATGAGTTTAGTTCAGAGGACAATAGATTAAATGTTACTCTTGATATAACAAACAAAACAAAAAAGGATATCTCTTCTTTATGGTCACTTCATTGGAATCAAATAAGTGCCTTAGTAGACTCTGAATCACTTCCAAAAAATACTAAGTATGAATATGTTGGAGGACAATCTTATAATATTTTGTCATTCGGTAATGATTACACAATAAAAAAAGGTGAAACTATTTCAATTGATTTAAAACAAAGGGGAGGAATCAAAAGAAAATCTGACTTCCCAATGGGTGGTTTTGTAATATTAAATGATGAGATTATAAATGTTAAGTTTATTAATTTATGGGAGAACGCTAAAGATATTCAGGATCTTAATATTCCAAATGCAACTGATAGATACAACAATAACTTCTCTAGTAAACTTCTAGACAAAGATCAGCTTGATTTGATTGTTCCTACTCCAAACACGATAGAGTTATTAGAGGGTGAGATGGATTTAAAAAATAAATACACAATCCATATTGATGAATCTTTAAATATAAATTTTGACTTTGCTAAATCTTTAATGTCAGGGGTAATTAATATTGTTTTAAATAAAATAGAACCAGATATTAAATTAAGTTTTATTGATACTCTTGAAGATGAATCTTATGAACTAAATATTAATAGTGGCAGTATATCAATTTTTGCTTCTGATAGGGCAGGAGCATTATATGGACTTCAATCTCTTAAGCAGATATTGTTGGTATCTCAAATGGAAAATACACCAATAAAAAATATAAAAATTAATGATTCACCAAAGTTTCCATACAGAGGAATGCTCCTTGATATTTCAAGGAACTTTTATGGTCCAAAAAAAATTAAGCAAATCTTAGATTATCTATCATTTTTTAAAATTAATCATCTAGATTTTAGATTAACTGATGATGAGGGGTGGAGACTTGAAATTCCAGGCCTTGAAGAGTTAACAGAGGTTGGGTCAAAAAGAGGATATACAAAAGATGAATCTGAAAACCTTATACCGATATATGGTTCAGGACCTGATACTGATTCAACAGGCTCTGGGTATTTATCCAAATCTGAATTTATTGAGATTCTTAAATATGCAAACCAAAGAAATATAACTGTAATACCTCAGATTAGTTATCCTTCCCATATCAGATCTGCTATCATTTCTATGAACGTTAGATATCAAAAATATATGAAACTTGGAAATAAGGAGGAAGCTGAGAAATATTTACTTATCGATCCAGATGATGAAAGTGAATATTATTCTGCTCAGGGATTTGATGATAATATTGCCTGTATATGTAGAGAGAGTGCTTTTACATTTTATGAGAAAGTAATAGATGAGATATACTTAATGTATACAGAAGCTGGTATTCAAATGAAAAAATTTGGAGTTGGAGCTGATGAGCTACCATATGGGGCTTGGAGGAAATCACCTCTCTGTGATAAGTTTATGGAAGAAAAATCAATAACAGGTGACTATGATGCTTTATATCAATATCAACAAAGAAGAATTTATGATAAACTATCTTCCTATGGTTTAACCATGACAGGTTGGGATGATATTCTGCTTAAGCTCACAGAAAAGAATCAATCTGAGACTCAAATAAAAGATTTCTTTAAAGATGATGATATCTTATTATTTGTGTGGAAAAATGATTGGGGTGGAGGAAGGCAAGATATGATATATAAATATGCTAATCTGGGCTATAAGACCATTATGAGTAACTCAAGTGCATTTTATTTCGATATGGTAGATGATAAAGATTTTGACAACATAGGTCTTTCTTGGAGTGGATATGCTGATTATAAAGATATCTGGACTGTTGATGTATTTGATATTTTTAATGATTCATATGGGGTTAAGAAAAACAATATTTCAACTGATTATATCAATAAATCTGAAAAAATAAATCCAAATAATAGAGATAACATAATTGGTGTTCAATCACAGATATGGAGTGAAACTATTGTAAATGAGGATATTCTTGATTATATGTTTATGCCAAATATTATTGTTTTTTCACAAAAAGCATGGTCTCAAGATGATTCTTGGATGAATATATCAGAGAAGGAACTTAAGGATCAAACCTTAGAAATGGAATGGAATAAGTTCACCAACAATATTGGGCAAAGAGTTCTCCCTATGGTGGATAATATCTTTGGTGGTTTATCATATGATTTGCCTAAACCAGGAGGAATTATAGTTAATGATTCTCTTTATGCAAATACTGTATTCCCTGGGTTAGATATTAAATATACATTAGATGGAACAACTCCTGACTCTAATAGTAATAATTTTAATACACCAATTAAAATTAAAGACGACGACATTGTTCATTTAAGATTATTTGATAAAACTGGAAGGGGAGGTAACAATATCAAAGTTAATAAGTAATTTTTTTTACTAATTTGTAATTATATAAATTGTATTAAATGAAAGATAGGTTATTATCTATAGATGTCTTAAGAGGATTAACAATTATTTTTATGATAATAGTTAATCAGCCTGGATCCTGGGGTCATGTTTATTCTCCTTTGCTTCATGCCGAATGGAATGGTTTAACCCCAACCGATTATATATTTCCAATGTTTTTATTCATAGTGGGGGTATCCATTGTCCTATCTATGAGTAAAAGACTTAATTCAAGTGATAAATCATCACTAATAAAAAAGATATTATGGCGTTCTCTAAAGATATATTTAGTTGGTCTTTTTTTATGGGTTTGGCCTGATTTTGATTTTAATAGTATTAGATGGACTGGTGTTCTTCAAAGAATTTCTATAGTATTTCTATTTTGTGGTCTTATCTATCTTTTTTTTAATCAAAAACAACAAGCTTATATAGCAGGTTCCATTTTAATTCTATACTGGATAATTATGGTTTTTGCTCCTGTTCCTGGAATTGGTCTCCCTGATCTTAGTATTCCAGAGCAAAATTGGGCTCATTACATAGATAGTCTATACCTTCCTGGTGTTATGTGGCAAGATACTTGGGATCCTGAGGGGATATTATCAACCTTTCCATCTATAGTAACTGGGATTTTTGGATTAATAGCTGGAAGTATATTAGTTTGTAAAAAGGATATAAAAGATAAACTTATTAGTTTATTCCTAATAGGTGTAATTCTTGTATTTACTGGAGATGCAATTAGCTGGTCTTTTCCAGTTAATAAAAATCTATGGAGTACTTCTTATACTTGTTTAATGGGGGGGATGTCATTTCTTTTAACTGCAGCTTTTGTCTATATCATTGATGTCAAAGGGTATAAGAAATTTAAATTTGCCCATGTCTTTGGTGTTAATTCAATCTTTTGTTATGTTCTGGCAGGTGTTTTGTCCTCGATATTCTATAGTAGTTATTTTTTAGGATTTTCTCCAAACGATGAATTTTTTAATCTAATTACTGGAGTTGGAGTCTCTGAAAAGTTAGTATCTTTTATGTATGCTGTTATTTATGTCCTTATTATATTTTGTCCAGCATATATCCTTTTCAAAAAGAAAATATTTATAAAACTCTAATCACACCTACCAAGACTTAATATTCCATTAAAGTATGTCTTGTCTCTTTTAATGAAATAATAAGTATTACCTCCTGCAGACATCGTTTTTTCGATAAGAGAATCATTTACAATTGTATATACCCAATTATACCCTGCGTAATCTTCTGAAAGGTTATCTTTTGTTTGAAATTTAAATGAAGCTCCAACCATATTATTATCCTCGTACAAATAACATTCTCCCTGATTTATATGAACATCCATATATACTCCATTTTTATCATTAAAAAATCTCCATGCTGAAGCACTATTTTCACTTGACCAATATGTTCCATCTAGGCACTCTAGAAAGGTTTCGCAGTCTTTACTCTCTTCTGTGCAGCTAATCAATAATATTGATATAAATAGATATATTTTTTTCATTTCAGTTTGTTTTTAAATAAGGGATTTGCTCTAGAGCATATTTAATATTTGTTTCTGGTCTTTGACAAGTTTTATTTTGACATACGTATATATAAGTTTCATCTTCGAAATATCTATCTATGAATAATGGAATCTCACTTTCAGAATTTGACTGTACCAAAATTACATTTGGTAATAGCTTTTCTGAAATTAATTTTGTTTTTGAATCAGAATCATTGCCAATAACAGCAATTTCATAAAATAACTCAACTCTATTTAAAATATTATTTGCCCATACTGAATAAGAATTAATATTTCCATCAATTATTTCTTTAACAGAAGAGACCATCTTATTAGATTGATCAAGGTAATAATCATCAAAGATTATATGACCAATATTAAATAACTGTTCAGCAATTATTGAGTTAGGTGAAGGAATCACCCCATCATCTATAGAGACTATTTTTGTAAATAACTCTTTGTTTGTTGTATAGAGTAATAAATCAGATTCTTCATCTTTAAAATACTTAATACTATTGTCAACTATTTCTTTTGACTTGTTAAAATAATATTCTTCTCCTGTGGTTTGAAAAAGTCTCATGGCTGCTTTAGAAAGAAACGCATAATCTTCTAAGACCCCATCTTGATACTGTTTCTCTTTAAATGTGTGGACTAACATATTATTTTTGAATCCCTTTTTTAAAAGATTGTCAAACATTTTTTTAGCTTTTGTCAAAAGAAGATCATCTTTAAATGCATCATAAGCATCAATTAAACCAATAATTGATAATGCATTCCATGAAACAATTGTTTTATCATCTATTCGAGGTTTTGTTCTTTTTGATTTAATCTTCATTATCTCGTCAAACCAACTTTCTTTCATTTTTAAGAACTCATCTTTATCTAATGAATTTATAGTAAGCCATGATTTAAGATCTCTTGTTGGTATTAAAAGAAACTTATTGTTATCCCAGGGTTTATTTAAATCTATATTAAAGAATGAATTAAATAATTCAATTTGTTCACCAGAGATTAATTTAATTTCATTTTCATTAAATGAGTAATACTTTCCTTCTTCTCCGTCTGTATCAGCATCCATTGCAGCATAATATAAGCCATTGGGTGAACTCATTTCACTGTCAATAAAATTTATAGTCTGATAAACTAAATCTTTATATTCTTTTGTTCTAAATAATTTGTATGCACTAGAATATAAACTAATCATTTGTGCTTGATCATATAACATTTTTTCAAAATGAGGAATTTTCCATTCTGGATCAACAGTATATCGGTAAAAACCACCTTCAACAATATCTACTATCCCGCTATTTGATATTACATCTAATGTTTTTTTAACATAATTTAATGTTTCCTGATCTTCATATATAGACCCATAATTAATTAAATATTGATATTTTGATGGTGATATAAATTTTTGTTGAGCTATATCTCCTCCATCATCTAAATCCCATTTGTCTGACCAAATTTTTGTATTTGTAGTTAGAAAATCCTTATTAAATTCAGACACTTCGCTTTTCTTAGTAATTGTATTTATACCAATTACTCCATTCTTAACATTACTAGCTATTTCTTCAAGCCCTTCATAATTATTTTCTTTAAGTCGAATAATTCTATTTAATATATCAAACCACTGCTCTTTTGTATGATATGTTCCAGCATATATTGGGCTCCCATCCGGAAGAGTAATAACATTTAAAGGCCATCCTCCCATTCCAGTCATTAATTGTGATGCTGTCATATATGCTTGATCTACATCAGGATTTTCTTCTCTATCAACTTTTATATTTATAAAATTATCATTCATTAGCTCGGCAACCTTTTTATCTGTAAAAGTTTCATCTTCCATTACATGACACCAATGACAGCTAGAGTAGCCTATGCTGACAATTACTAATTTGTTTAATTCTCCTGAAAAGTCAAAAACTGAATTTGACCACCTTTGCCAATTAACTGGATTCTCAGCATGTTGTTTTAAATATAGACTAGTTTCATTTTTTAATTGATTTGATTCCATTGAGTTAATTGTTATTTCATTTTCACATGACATTATTAGTAATGAAAATATAATAGAGGTTTTTATGTAATTATTGGTCAGCATTTTCAAATTGATAATTAATACAATATTAATAAATCAAATTATTAAAAAAAATATACTTTTTTTTAATAATTAATAAAAGTTAAAAATTTATCATTTCTTTTTTTTAACAACTGTTTTTGGCTTTATATTTTTGAATAAAAATAACCATAATTATTAGTTTGCACAGTTTATTTTAACCTACTTAATCAGTAGTTTCTGATTTATATTTTATAAAACCTGCCTTTTGGTTTTTTTGGCAGGTTTTTTATTCACAATATTTATCTCCTACATTTGTTGATTCGAAAGTTTCTTTATCAACTTGACCTGACCCATACCTATCAGGATATCCGCTATCTAGGCCTGGATTATTATTTGGGGAGACATCATATCGGTCTTGTGCATCAAAATAAAAGTAGTATTTGCCATCAATTACTCTTTTTTCAGTAATTGTAAAACAATCCTCTTTATTGCTACAGGAAAAAAAAATAATAAGAAATAGGGTAACAATAGATTTTACTTTCATATAATGATGAATAGTTAGGCTATTGGTATTTTTTCCATATAAACGTAGATCCGTCATGATTAACAGCTAGAACATCAAATTCTGCTCTTTCATTAATTGTTTCCATTCCAGGGACATTACTTCCGGCTGGCATTCCAGGAACTGTTATCCCCTTAATGTCAGGATTTTCAGATAAAAGTTTAGTTATTGCATCTGAAGGCACATGTCCTTCAACAAAATAATCACCTATAAATGCAGTATGACATGACTGAAGAGTATAATCAATACCAGCTTTAACCTTAGCTGAGTACATGTCATTTGTTTTAATTGCTTCGACATTAAAACCGTTTTCTTCCATATTACTTACCCAACCAGAACAACATCCACAAGTAGGAGATTGGTAAACAACTAATTTCTCTTTTGTGTCTTGATTACAAGAGAAAAGAACTATTGAAATAATTAATATTGTTTTTTTCATCCTACAAATATCGTTTTTTTATAATAAAAATTAATAATTTAATACTATACTTTATCTGAAATGGAACAAGTAACTAGATTTATTAAGAAGCTTTACTTTGATATTATGTCTCACCCACTTTTATCAGTTATAGTAAGAGTTGTCTTTATTTGTCTGATACTCATATTAATAGCTTACATACTATTCTATTCAATACTTATAGCTGTAATATTAATTCCAATATATTATATTTGGAGATATTTTAAGTAAAAGCTGGATGTCTGATATACTAGATGAAAATAAGATTAAAGAAAATTTAAAATCTTTAGACGGTTGGGTTATAAAAAATGATATTTTATATAAAAAATTTTCATTTAAAACATTTATGAATGCATTTAGCTTTATGAATATAATTGCAGATCAATCTGAAAAGGTAGATCACCATCCAAAAATAATTAATGTATACAGTACAGTAGAAATTGAATTATTTACTCATAGCTTAGACTCGATAACTGATAAAGACTTTTCGTTAGCAAAATTTATTGACAATATATATGAAGAAATTTTTTCTTAATAACTCTATATCTAGAAACGTAAGGATATTTGCTTACTTTATAATAATATCATTTATTTTTTCTTGCCAGGGACCAGACTCTGATGATTTTGATGATGCGGATGCAATTACCTTTAATACTGAAGATGAAAACACCCAAAGATTACCAGATGCAATAATATCAACTCTAGGACAAGAAATTGTTGATGAACCTAAAATTAATGCCACCCTTACTCTTGTTGAGGAAGATTCAACCGAAGTTAACTATAGTATTGGTATTGAAATTAGGGGAAGCTCCTCGCAAATGTTTGATAAAAAGTCATATGGGTTTGAGTCTAGAAGTGATGATTTTGAGGATGATATAGATGTTTCTATGGGAGGCTTTCCAGAAGAAGAAGATTGGATTTTCTATGGTCCATATACTGATAAATCACTTATTAGAAACAAATTAACATTTGATCTTTCCAATCTAATAGGATATAAGGCTAGTAATACAAAATTCTACAACTTAACAATAAATGATGATTTTAAAGGTGTTTATATTTTAATGGAAAAGATTAAACGAGATAAAAACAGGGTAGATATAAAAAAACACTCAGGATCTTCAGCAAGTGGTGGTTATATAATTAAAATAGATAAACCAACAGGTGATGGAGGGCTATGTGGAACTTGTTATGACAATTCCTTTTCATTTAGATCAAATTATAATTCCGAAGGAAATCTATCAGATGGATCTGAAATATACTTTGTATATGATTATCCAAAACCAGATGATATCTCAACAGAACAAAAAGAATACATCCAAACATATATAAATGATTTTGAATCAAATCTATTGTCTGATGATTTTAATGACATTGACAATGGCTATTTGAGTTATATAGACCTTGATTCATTTATCAACTTTTTTATTATAAATGAAATAACAAAAAATATCGATGGTTATAGGCTCAGTACATTTTTAAATAAAGATGTAAATGGAAAGCTAAAAATGGGACCAATATGGGATTTTAATCTAGCTTTTGGTAATGCTGACTATTGTAATGGTTGGACCACAAGTGGATGGGGTTATAAATTCAATGATATATGTCCCGGTGATATTTGGCAAGTTCCTTTTTGGTGGAATAGGTTAATGGAATCATCAAAATTTAGAGAAGAGCTTAAAATTAGGTGGAATGAACTTAGATCAAATTTATTATCAAACCAATCTGTAATAGGAAAAGTAGATGAATATTCAAAATACCTTAATGATAGGGGGGGTGTTTATCAGAATTTTTCTAGATGGGATGTTTTAGGTAGGTATATATGGCCAAATAAGTTTATAGCATCTACTCATGAAGAAGAAATGGATTTTATGAAAGACTGGATTAATTCTAGACTCCAATGGTTAGATGAATCTATATCAGCTCTATAGTTTGTATGGAATAGAAGAATGATGAAGAAAAATTTTAATTGAATCATTTACCTCTCTATAACCGAAACTAAATTCAACCTTGACTTTTTCTGATTCGTTTTCAAAATAATAGTTTCCTATAGCAAAACCTAAGTCTCCCTTAATACTTATTTGACTATTTTCAAAAGTTATCTTACTCCATTTTGATAAAGCGAATCCTTGATCTTCATCACACTCTCTGTTATCTCCTGCGATAAAATATGAAAGAGCCATTTCTTTAGTATTTCTAAATTGAATATTTGAAGCCTTTGTAGGTTTAAATAGTAATTGATTATTTTCAAAGTCATACATTTCATCAAGAAAATTACTTGCAAAAT
>Ga0115012_10000379_pt1 | contig 25504 bp, 22 predicted proteins | sample TroAtlMetagenome_FD_88706 | JGI IMG/M metagenome (GOLD analysis project Ga0115012, IMG submission 88706) | Marine eukaryotic phytoplankton communities from Atlantic Ocean - Tropical Atlantic ANT10 Metagenome | ecosystem: Environmental > Aquatic > Marine > Oceanic | place: Tropical Atlantic...
AAACTTCGGCAATGCAAAAAATGTCCAAGCAGCGATAAAGATGGGCCAACGCATTGCTATTCCCACGCAAAACCTCGTGATTGTTGATGAAAGCGGCAATGCGGCTTGGCTTCCTGGCGGCGCAGTTATGGAAAGGCAGCAGGCTTCATTCACTGCTATAAAAGAACAAGAAGCAGTAAACACACCACCAAAGCGCGCATCAAAGCTTCCCATGGTTTTAAACCCCGATATGGGAAGAATATGGACTGCAAATGCTAGAGTAATTTCGGCTGATGACTTCAAAGTCTGGGGCGACGGTGGTTACGCGCTAGGTGCTCGCGGACAACAAATAAGAGATCGCCTATTTGAAAAGGACACCTTTACTGAGACTGATTTTTACGCCATTCAGTTAGATAATCACGCCCGCTTTCTTATTCCTTGGCAGCACCTTTTATATGGGCTGCTCAACATGCAAGATATCGAATTTAAGCCAGACCTTGCATATCTAAACACTTGGGACGAATGCGCATGTGAAGATTCGGTTGGCTACACGTTAGTTAAGCACTTTAGGCAGGAAGTGGTACAAACCCTTTTTGGAGGTGTACTTTCAACGTTAGACCAACAAGGTGTAAACAGCCGTACACTTTTACGTGGAATTGAACCTGCTGTTTGGCAACTTATTCATAGCCAGCCTGAATCTTGGCTACCTAACGATACTGAAAGCTTTGACGAGTTACTTGTAGACGCCTACAGGCGCGCCAAACACAAGTTATTAGACAAGTATTCACCAGTTGAAGCTAATATGGAAACATTAGCCTGGGGCAAGGTGAACGCACTGTCTGCTAAACATCCATTTGCCGATCAAATTCCTCTAGTTGGTGATATGTTAAACATGCAACAAGTAGAAGGCTTTGGCGATACCTACATGCCCGCTGTGCAAGCACCTAGTTTTGGTGCCTCTGAGCGACTATTTGTCAGCCCTGGCCATTTAGAGGATGCCATTCTAACACTACCTGGCGGACAATCTGGCCACCCACTGTCAAAATTTTTTACAACTGGCTTTAACGACTACGCAACACACGCAGCTACTCCTCTGCTGCCCAGCCAGCCGATACACAGCCGAACATTTTACAAAAAAGAGGTTGAATGACACCTGCAATCACTTTGCTCACTAAAAAGCGTATCGCTCACAGCGTTTTAAAATATGAACACGACGCAAATGCGGCGTCATACGGTCTTGAAGCTGTTGAAAAGCTAAACCTTAATGCGGATACCGTTTTTAAAACATTGGTAGTGAGTACAGATAATAACAAACTTGCCGTGGCCGTGGTCCCTGTAAACACCAAACTTAGCGAAAAGAAAATGGCTAAAGCGTTAGGTGTTAAAAAGGTAGAAATGGCGCAAGCAAACGCGGTAATGGTTGCAACAGGCTACGTACTTGGTGGGGTAAGTCCGTTGGGCCAGAAAAAGCGCTTAGCGAGCGTTATTCATAAAAGCGCTGAAAATCTGCAAACTATTCACGTAAGCGCTGGAAAACGAGGATTGGAAGTGGCACTCGCCCCTTCTGATCTAGCTACGCTCACTGGTGCTAAGTTTGCAGATATTTCGGTAAGTTAACTTAGCACAATCCAATATATCGTTAGATACGTTGGCAAAAACTTACAATGCAGCTTTTGGTTATGCGACTGCCGCCATTATGTTCTTAAGGTTTTCGATTGATTTAAGCCTTTTTTTAACCAGCACATCTTCGTTTATCTTGAGGATAATACCTTTCAATAAATCAGTCGTGTTCTCTATGTGCGATAGTGACTTAAGATGCTCTATGTCTTCGAAAATCTTGCGCCCTTTTAGCGATAGGCGCTTTTCTGATCTACCTTTTGCCAAGTCACTTTGAAGGTAATTCGCTATCTTTTTTGCTGATTTTTCATCTTCAGACAATGAGTGAATGTAGTACTTCATCATGCTTGGAACAAAGTCTGCAGTTGCACCGATTTCCATTGTCGCTAAATTCAGAATATCGATTAAATGCGCAGGTAAACGCCCCTCCACTGGCTTCCGCTTTGCTTCATATTGACGTTTAACCGCAGGTGTAGATTGGTGAGGTAACACGGTTACGCTTTCACACTTATCGCATACCCCCACTAAAACCTTTTTAACCACTCCCGTACCATCACTGAAAGGAACATCTCTAAGTTGAAATGTCGCATTTTCAAATGATTGGCACTTATTACATGCCGCTTTCTGCGACTCGCCTACTTTGAAAATTTTCATATCTTTTCCTTAATGATGGACGCTAATAAAAACACTATTCGGTTCTACGAAATACCATTTAACGTACCAATTATGACCGGCTCGCCTCGTCTTAATTATGTGTACCGTAATGCTGCTATCAAAATGATGAAGGCTGGAAGAATAATCGTTTCCTCGACTTCGGCCTATAATTTCACCAACCTCCTCTAGCGACACTTGCCCAATTGCCAATAGATTTTTAACATCAATATCGTTTCTCTGCTCATGGGAAACGTATCCTTTATTTAGACAATCAATGACCTGTCGCTTTATTTCCTTGTAACCCACCCAGCACTCCACACGCACGCCAAATGTACGCCATATTGCGTACATTTTCAAATTAAGCTTTCAACAAATTTATAGTATGAAAAGTAGAAAGGAGTATGAAGCTGGTCTGTGGTATCGGTTTCTGGTGAGTGCTTGAGTGCAGCGCGAGCAATAGGCTAAGTCATAGCCTAAGTCACAACCTAAGTCACAACCTAATTGGCCGCCTGCGCTAACCACTGCTTGCGTGCTTCTTTAAGCGCGGCTTCATCAGGCTGCTCGCTTCCTGAAATAGCGACAGCAATTTGTTGAATGATAGCGTCACGCTTTTCAATCAGCGCATCAGTACGAGCAAATAAGTCCTTGGCTTCCGGATACTGCTCTTTAAGCGTTTCTACCTCTTCCAACGCATAATAACGCGCTTCAAACGCTTCGTTGTACAGCTGGCGCTTAGCATTGAATACGACGTAGTCTTTCGCAGTTTCTGAATTAAGATAATCCATATCTTCAGATGACAGGTTGGCAGCCTGCCCTACTTCACGGGCTTGTACCATCCAAGAATCTACTATTTCGATATTCCCATCTTTCACAGCCTGCTTAACGCCTTCCTGCAAATCACTAGCGTGAAGAATTTCCATGACTGTAATTAGCGGAACTTGCGCTGAGTCTTGGTCTCGTTTGTCTGCATCTAGCGACAGATAAGCAAACCATGAAAACGTAGCAGCAACAATAATAGCAAGAACGACAAGTGCTTTCTTCACACTTTCCTCCAAAGAAATTGCATATGAAAACCAGTGCGACGGCACTGTATAAAAGAAGCAATACAAAAAGAGCGAGAGACCCCGCTCTTTTTCAGTATTGTAACGACCTAAAGATTATTGGTCGACAGGTGCAGAGTTTTCAACTCGGCTTTTCAATTTTTGACCCGGGCGGAATGTAACCACACGACGTGCTTTAATTGGAATGTCTTCACCGGTTTTTGGATTGCGGCCAGGACGTTCATTTTTATCACGCAGGTCAAAGTTGCCAAAACCTGACAGTTTTACTTGCTCACCAGATTCCAGAGCGCCTTTAATCTCTTCGAAAAAAAGCTCTACCAGATCCTTCGCATCACGCTTGTTAATGCCTAGTTTCTCGAATAGGTGTTCAGCCATCTCGGCTTTGGTCAATGCCATAGTTTACTCTCTTAACGCGGCCCCAAACTCAGATTCCAGACCTTTAACCACAGTATCTACAGCTTGCTGAATCTCAGCTTCTTCCAAGGTTTTATCCGGATCTTGTAAATGAAGTGACAAAGCAAGGCTCTTATAGCCAGGCTCAATTCCCTTGCCTTTGTACTCATCGAACAAGTTTAGAGCAACTAGTTGATTTACGCCAATATTTTCTATGTAAGAAAGAACATTCCCTACACGCACTTCATCTTTAACCGTAATAGCAATATCACGGCGATTCGATGGGAAGCGCGATACTGGTACGGCTGACGGTAACTTGCGATCAGTAATGGCATCTACCACTAGTTCGAACACAAATACACGGCCGTTAACACCAAGCAATTTAGTGAACTGCGGGTGTATAGCACCAATATAGCCAACTTCTTCATCATTAAGCAAAATTTTTGCCGTCATGCCAGGGTGTAACGCACTGTGTTGCCCTGTAACGAACTGGAACTCACCGGTTCTGCCTGTAAGTGCCAATAACGCCTCAACGTCGGCTTTTGCATCGAAGAAATCAACCGGGCTGTCGCCCAGGTCCCAATGTTCTTCATTACGACGCCCTGCTACTACACCACCAATTACTTGCTGTTGCAATACACCATTTGGCGCATCTTGTTGAGGAATAAAGCGTAATCCGGTTTCAAACATGCGAACACGTTGCTGCTGACGCTTCTGATTATAAGCAGTAGCACCTAGCAAACCCGGCCATAAACTTACACGCATTACCGACATATCAGATGAAATTGGGTGTGGTAACACCATACCTTTTACGTCTGGGAATAATGCGTTTTGAATTTTAGGGTCTACAAACGAATACGTGATTGCTTCGTTGTAGCCACGGCTTAGAAGCAATGACTTCATTGTGTTTAGCGGCAGCTTGGCTTCTTGCGAAGGCTGCATTGCCAACGTCGCTTTTGGTGCCACGTTTGGAATGTTGTTGTAGCCGTATACACGCGCAATTTCTTCAATCAAATCTTCTTCAATTGAAATATCGAAACGATAGCTTGGCGCAACCGCTTCCCAGCCAGCTTCGGTTTGCGTTACGTCTAAACCAAGGCGGTTTAGCATTTCGGTTACTTTTGCATCGTCAATGCTAATGCCTAGTACGCGAGACAAACGTTCGCGACGAAGCGTAACCGTAGCCTGCTTGGGTAGCTTGTCTTCAGCCACTGCTTCAACAACAGGGCCAGCTTCACCACCGCAAATTTCTAGTACCAGTGCAGTAGCGCGCTCCATGGCTTTACGCTGAAGCTGTGGGTCTACACCACGCTCGTAACGGTGCGACGCATCGGTATGCAAACCGTACTGACGGGCACGGCCCATAATCGCATCACGGCTAAAGAAAGCACTTTCAAGTAAAATATCTTGGGTTTCGGTGGTAACACCAGAATGTAAGCCGCCGAAAATACCTGCCATAGCTAACGCTTTGTTGTCATCAGCGATAACTAAAGTATTGCTTTGTAACTTAGCTTCGGTTTCATCAAGTAGTGTAAGCGTTTCGCCTTCATTAGCCATACGCACGTTAATGTTGCCTTCAATGCTGGCAAGATTAAACGCGTGCATTGGCTGGCCAAGCTCTAACAATACAAAGTTAGTCACATCTACAATGGGGTCGATGCTGCGAATACCGCAGCGACGTAGCTTTTCAACTAACCATAGTGGTGACGCTGCTTTAACGTTAACGCCCTTAACCACACGGCCTAAATAACGCGGGCATGCGTCATCAGCGCTTAGCGTAATTGATAATTTATCTTCAATAGTTGCGTTTACCGCAGCTACTTCAGGCTCGCACACGTCAAGGTTATTAAGTACGCCAACTTCACGGGCAATGCCGCGAATACCCAAGCAGTCTGCACGGTTTGGTGTTAGGTCTACTTCGATTGCGTTGTCATCAAGACCAAGATAATCGCGAATGTCTGTGCCAATAGGTGCATCGGCTGGAAGCTCGATAATACCATCGTGGTCGTCGCTAATACCTAGCTCAGAGAAGCTACATAGCATACCGAATGACGGCTCGCCGCGAAGCTTTGCTTTCTTAATTTTAAAGTCGCCTGGCAATACGGCACCAACAACAGCAACTGCTACTTTAATGCCCTGACGGCAGTTAGGCGCACCACAAACGATATCAAGTAGCTCATCGCCACCTACGTTTATTTTAGTCACGCGCAGTTTATCGGCGTTAGGATGCTGACCGCACTCTACTACTTCACCTACTAGCACGCCTTTAAAATCGCCTGCCACTGGCTCAACGCCGTCTACTTCTAGGCCAGCCATGCTCAACTGTTCAGACAGCTCATGTGCCGACAGCGACGGGTTAACCCACTCTCTTAACCATTTTTCACTGAATTTCATGTGTACTCTCTGCCTTAGTTGAACTGCTTAAGGAAACGAAGATCGTTTTCAAAGAACGCGCGTAAGTCGTTAACACCGTAACGAAGCATTGTTAAACGCTCTACGCCCATACCAAAGGCAAAACCTGTGTACTCTTCTGGGTCGATACCTACCGCTTTAAGTACATTTGGGTGCACCATGCCGCAGCCCAATACTTCAAGCCACTGACCGTTTTTACCCATTACGTCGACTTCAGCTGACGGCTCAGTAAACGGGAAATAAGACGGACGGAAGCGAATTTCTAGTGACTCTTCAAAGAAGTGATGTAAGAAGTCGTGCAAAATACCTTTAAGATCAGTAAAGCTGACATTCTTATCAACCATCAAACCTTCCACTTGGTGGAACATCGGCGTGTGTGTTTGGTCGTAGTCGTTACGATACACACGGCCTGGCGAGATAATACGCAATGGTGGCTTCTCTGCTTCCATAGTACGAATTTGAACACCAGAGGTTTGCGTACGAAGCATCATGTCTGGGTTGAAGTAAAACGTATCGTGGTCGGCACGCGCTGGGTGATTCGCAGGAATGTTCAGCGCGTCGAAGTTGTGAAAACCATCTTCAATTTCAGGGCCAGTTTTAACTGAAAAGCCAAGCTCGCCAAAGAAAGACTCAATGCGTGCAATCGTGCGGCTAACCGGGTGTAAGTTTCCTGGCTTTTCTGTGCGACCAGGCAAAGTTACATCTACTGCTTCTTCTGCTAGCTTCTTGTTAAGCTCTTCAGTGCGTAAAAACTCACCTTTTGCAGAAATAGCTTGCTGAATAACCTGCTTAGCTTGGTTAATCTTTTGGCCTGCGGCAGGACGTTCTTCGTTAGATAACTTTCCAAGCCCTTTAAGTAAGTCGGTAAGTTTACCTTTCTTACCCATGAATTCGACCCTAACTTGGTCTAATGTGGCTGCATCTTGTGCAGCGTCAATCTGGCTTTGTGCCTGATTGATAATAGCGTCAAGCTCCATGTTTTCCTCAATTTACATGATGACTGCATGGCCAAAGCATAGGAAGAATTTTTCTGTGCGCTAAGGCTTGCCTGAAATAAAAGCGGTAGTTTACACGAGTGACTGACATTACCGCTACCCTATATAGCTGATAATGGCGAAATTTTGATGGATAGTTAGGAAAATTGATAGGGATTAGAATGCGGTTTAGTAGTAAACAGTAAGTTTTACGCTTTTTTCATTCGGCACGCTGGATTGAAGTTCACTTTGGTCAAAACTCTGGCAAATTGAATCACAGAGAAGAAAGCGGTACAGATTATGCTTAAAAAACTTTATGAAGTAAGCATATGAGGCAAATCAATGCAGATGAACCAAAGATACAGAATGTCGTTTTTGTTCACAGGTATTCCTATCAACTTGTTGGTGGCAGCAACAAAACTTATCCTGACTTACGTAATTTAAAGTTTGATAATGAATCTGTTGAACTGTTGCAAAATATAGATAGGGCAATACACAAATTAGCTAGCTCAAAACAACGTGTTTATGTTTTATATCCAATACCAGCATTGCCTACCCACATTACAAAGCTCATCGACAGAGAGTTGTCGGTAAATGGAGAGCTTGTAAGCATTGAAGGAACCGATCGCAGCTGGTACGAAGAGCGTAACTCAGTAATAATAAATCACTTCAAAAGTGCCAATTACCCAGACAATGTAGTACTAATTAATCCGGCCAATTACTTCTGCGGAAGCGAAGCTTGCTTCTCAACCAAAGGTGGCATTCTCTATACTTCGACGATAACCATGTTTCAAACTATGGTGTATCATTAATAGCGGAAGATATTATTCAAAACAAAAATAGTGGCATTTCTGTTCAGTAGCCAGTTACATACAAAATATGACACTATTCTCAGTTAACATGGAACTCAGCCTTTAATTACTTATGGATCAATCGATGCAAAAAACAGTTTCAGTCGTTATTACGACACACAATCGCCCTGATTATTTAAAAGAGTCACTCGCGGCTGTTCTCAATCAAACTGTCATGCCTTCTGAAGTATACGTAATTGACGATGGTTCCTCTGTCAGTTACGAAGAGGTATTAGCTCAATTTCCTCTAGAACAATTTACTTATGTCAAAGTACCCGTGGCGACAGGCGCTAATGCAGCTAGAAATTTAGGTATCACAAAATCTACATCGGACATTATTGCGTTTCTAGATGATGACGATATTTGGCATACGGATTACCTAGAACAACATATTGCAATGCACGAGAAAGCCGACGCCGTGACGTCTGGTTATCGATTCTTAGAAACGCCAGATAAAATTCATATCAATCCGATAGAAACGATCACTACTGAAGTTATTAAAAAAGGAAACAAGTTTTGTGGAATGAGCGGCGTTACTTGCAAAACATCGCTTGCTAAAAAATTAATGTTTGATGAAGAGTTAAAAAACAGCCAAGACTGGGACTTCTTTGTTCGCATAACGCTTGAAAATGCAGTATTCAAAAACATACCTAAAGATATTTATTTCTATCGTAGAGGTCATGTAAGTATTTCCACTGAAGTAGCAAATATGCCGCTTGAAAAGGTGTTTCCACGACTTAAGGCATTCAAAAAGCATAAAAGTCTATTAGGCGATGAAGAATACCACAACCGAGTGGCAAATCAAATTCTTAGCCAACTAGGCAAAAAGAAAAATAAGCACCTCTGGATCTTACTGTCGATTAAAGAAGCCGGACTAACCGCCACCAGCAAGGTGTTATTCGGCAAAGAACGAATAAGAAAGAGGTTCGCCCGGCAATTTCACTTTTAATATTCAAACCTGATTATTTTGAATTTCACTCCTGTGTGATTCCACTCGCTTTTGTAGGGTTACCATCAATGAATGCAGCGCGACCTTATCTGTCTCGCTGACTGTCTAACAGATTTGAGGCTAAAATGAACCGATGTAATGTAACCTCACTTTAAAGGCTATCAATCACTTTCGCATATTGCTCTGCTACGCTTTCCCAACTAAATCCTGCGGCTTGATTGATGGCTTTCTGTTGCCAGTCATTTACCAATGTTGATGCTAACGCAGCAGCATATTCGTTTTCGTTGGTAACATCACACACTAGGCCCGCTTCACCAATTAGCATTTTTCGCATAGAGTCGTCAGTTGCCACTACGGATAACCCACTTGCCATTGCTTCTAAATATACACGTCCAAAAGGTTCATCTTTTGAAGGCAGCGTAAATATGTCTGCTGATCGATACACTTTTGGAATGTCAGCAAAGTCTGCTTTTATTATTTTAAAACGATCTTTACCTAACTTGGCTTGGCAAAGCGCTTCAAAATGCGCAACGTCTGGGCCGTCTCCGCAAATTAGCAAGCTAACATCATCAAGCTTGCTCACTGCATTGATTGCCAAGTGAATACGCTTGTGATTTTGACGATTTAGCGCGCCTACTGTAAGCACTACTTTGCCACCGAGCCCATGCTCGAATACGTCACCTTGCGGACTGAAAAGCGATAAATTCACACCGTTTGGTATAATTTCAACGCGCTGATGGGGCGCTATGCTGTGAACGTACCCCTTTGTCTCTTCATTAAATACAACAAGACAGTTTGGCTTAAACTTAAGGTTTCGACGCAACACTTTTCCGTTTGAAACCATACCTGCCCGCTCGGTATATAAAATGGGGGTATTAAACAGTTTTCTGATGACATAAGCCATGGCCAACCCGCCGTAACCATTGTTGGGGTATACAACATCTGCGCGCTTAAAGACGAGGTACGGTGTGTAGGTTAAAAAGCTGGTTATCGACTCAATTAACAGAGACGGATTCGACACAAAACGGGTGAGCAACCAGTCAATTGTCTTGTTTCGCTGAAACTTCTTTACCGTTCCGCGAGGTACGCATGGAATTACTACACTGTGTTCGCTACAGTTAGACGAACTGAGTAACGATACATCAAAATATAACGCCAGGTGTTGTGCCATTTCATAAGCACTTAGCTGAGAGCCTCCACTTGATGAAAATCCAGATTCTGGGTGGATTACAGCAACTTTTTTCTTCATAAAATATCCGTTTTCAGCTCGAATTTGAGCATTCCCTTATATTTGCTTAGGTAAAGTGTAAAAAGACTGCATAGAATACACTACTACATAAACCCTTGATAAATTCGAGGTAAATAACATTAGCTGTGACTTACCCACGGGTTTACTTATCACGTTTGTTACTGTTTACAAGCACAGGTTTCTTCATACCTACGTCAGTAAATCAGCAAAAAAATGCCACCCACAACGGCTCATCGCTAAACGCACAATAAACAGTGTACATTTTTTATTTTGCAGTTCTTTGACCTTTCAGTACTTGCCTCGCGTAAAGAACCTATCTACCCTTTATAAAGTAAGCCCGTCTTTCTTATTCTCTGATTTCTTCTAAAAGGACTTCCTATGAAATGTCCCGACTTTTTATTATCAGGTATTAAAACCCTGTTTGCTATCACTTTTTTTTCCATCCTGTTTTCCTGTTCACTCAAAAAGGAACAAGCGCAGTACATACAAGCGAATCAGCCCGGTTCTGTTATCCACGTGTACCTGGATAAAAATAGCAGCCGCTATCAGGATACCAATACTGCCTTGAAAGACTTTGAAGGCACTTCTGAGGTGGCTAAAAAAGTTAAACGTTACAAAAATGAAATTGAGGCGCTCTATGCACAAGGCATACTTCAACTGGGCATTAACGGGAATAGCTCCCCTGATGCATCCACCATGTTGTCTGTAAACCAAGCACAAGCCACTGCGCTTTTTGCACTTTTTCCCATTGATACTGCTAAGTGGATGAAGATAATTTCGACACAAACCGACTTATCAAAGAATGAAGTATACGAAGCTGCCATTGCCGCAGGCTTAGATCCCACTGTGGTATTTGCCGCTTCAGCGTCGGGGTTTGAAGACGTGGCTACCCCGCTTATCAATTCTATCGGGCTGGTAATTTATGGCCAGGATGAAAATAGTACGACGCAAGTACGCTTTAAAAAGCAAGACGAGGCGCAATGGCAAGCTGGACTACCACTGGCATGGGAGCCGGTTTACGGCGCTTTCGCTGGCAGTATTGTCTATTTAGACGCCGCCACCTTGTATGACATTGAGGTTGAAATAACCGATGCTTACGGCGCTAGTGAAGTATATCGTTTTCAACGTGCTACAAAACCGAACTCTCCCCCCATCGACCCTGACAAAATTTATTATTTATCTGAAATATACACCGACGGTCAGTTGGATTTAGAAGCGCTGAATATTTCTGGCAGCCCCGATGGCTATGCAAAAATTATTGGTGATGGCCCTATTGTAAAAGCGAATGAAGGTGACTTAGCTGCCGTCAATATTGGCTCGCAATCCTATGTGATGTTAGAAAACATTACTACCGAAGGTGGCCTTCGCTACGGTATTTTTGGTAGAAAAACCCACCATGTATGGATTAAGGGCTGCAATGTGTCAGGCTACGGAAGAGTGGCAGGTGACATTCGAGATAATGTCGCCTACTCCAGCCCAACAGCCAATTCGCCCATTAACTATGATTCAGGTATTTATCTTGAACGAAGCGGTATCGCCGTTATTGAAGAGTGTGAAGTGCACAGTCCAAACTTGGGGGCTAATCATTGGGGTGATGGTCACCCTAAAGGTGCAAATGCGCTTCAGGTTTGGGCATATCACGATGAAGAACGTTATCGCGGTGAATTTATTGTAAGGAATAATCGCTTTTACGGCTCACAAAACCACCGCTTCAATGATGTTATTGAAGGACGAAAAAACTTTGAACGCCGTGGAGGGTTTGTAAAAAACTCGGCAATTTATGGTAATTATTTAGCCTATGCTAATGACGATCTCATTGAGATTGACGGTGGGCAGCAAAATGTACTGGTTTACAACAATGAAATGGAACAAGGCTATGCAGGCGTTAGTATTGCGCCAAACATGCTCGGCCCAAGCTATATTTTTCATAATCACATTCACAATTTAGGTGACCAGACCGGAAAGCAATGGACCGCGATAAAGGCAGGCGGTTTGATGGCCAGACCCGCTGGTAAAACTTACGTCTTTGAAAATTTTATAGACGTGGGACGCAATGGTATTGCTGCATCTGGCGTCAATGGTGACACGTCGTTTTGGATAGAAACCCAAAATAATGTTATTTTGACTGCTAACACGGGTTACTCTGTCGGCTATTGTATTTTCGATGACGAGAAATATTATAAAAATACCAGTACGAATGACCTTTGCTTCAACAGAAAAACCATGGATGCAAGGTACGAGTTTAACTTGGATAATGTGATTGAGCACCCTAACTCAGACGATTTAGGTTTTATAGAGTTGCTTGTTGATAGCCTTACCAATGGTAATGTCCGTTCCATCCTTCCCATATCAGAAGAATTCCAAATTCCCAATTTCTCTGTGCCAGTTTTCTTACCTATACAGGTAACTAAACCGAACCCATTGTGGCATTTTAATGCTAATGAAATTGGTCATTCTGGCTTTGCTAACCAACATAAATACGGCTCAACAACAATCACTAATGATAACACTGTCACGTTAACAGGCAACAATTGGAGAAAGTTTCCAATCGACTACGTGCTGTCAGAACAATCCATTTTACACATAGAGTTAACAGTTGAAGGTATTCCTGAGTTAGTTGGAGTCGCCTTTGAAACCGACAATCAGCTTACGAACTCTCGAGTAATAAAATTCTACGGCACACAAACGTGGAATATAGGTGCAGAAAATGAATTCCAACTTCCAACTAGCTCAATAACATTTCCCATCGGGCAGTACATAACAGGTAGGATCAATTACCTTGTACTCTTACTCGACAACGATGAAGCCCAGCGCAGGAATAATACGGACAAAGCAATATTCCACAGCATAAAAGTAACTGAAGTGAGTAAATGATTTATAGGTAAGAAGGCGTATTCACCCGAATCTTATAGAACAAAAAAAGGCCTGATTTCGTTCGATCGAAATCAGACCTTAGATGCAATTTCTTCTTTACGAATTCGTTGTCAAGGCTTACTTTTTGCGACGTACAATCAGTAGCCCTAAAGAAAGAGCCAGCAACACACCAGCAGACGATGGTGCATTCACTGCGACATTGTTGCCCTGGGCTGTGGTTGCACAGAAATCATTTGCTGAGCACAGTTCAACATCAAAAAAAGACGATGAAGTACCCGTTATATTATCGGCGTCAAGGACGAACACTAACTGTGAAAACGCGCCAGAGAGAAAATCACCAACATTAACAGCGTATGTTGCAATACCAGAGCCAAAGGTATAAGGAGTCAACTGATTAGCACCGGTTGTGTCCGTTCCGCCGAATTGAAACAGTGATGAAGCGGTGACTTTATTGTCATTGTCAAAACCAATTCCGTACCACTCAGCCTCAGTACCCGACGCCTCAAATGAGAAATAGAGAACACTTGATGCATCAATATTAAACGAATCGTTGATATACACCCAGGTATTACCGTTTAAGCCTAGCTCTGAGCCAAACATACCTGTTGAAGCAGTACCATCGGCGCCTTGGTTATGAAACTTTTGAACTGTGTAATTATCGAAGTTAATGAATGCAGCATTTGCACTCAATGCAGACAACGCAAACACGCCTGCTAGAAACGACTTGATGAACTTCATTTATAAAATCCTTACTACGTAAAAACATCTCACCGAAGCGATGTTTGATGGAAACAACTCTACCCAGACAAAGCAAACTAGATGCCAAAATAATTTAAACACTATTTTTCAGCAACTTAAAAGTGACAAAATTCTAAATAAGATACAATTTAGTTATTCTGTAAAAAATACTGACATTTGATATCTGCTTTGTGATTTGAAGCTAATATCTCATTCTTCAACAAATATAGATGAGAATTGCCAATTCTAATCGCTGTCTCATTAAGACTTAACTAATGCGATAAAACTACTTGACAACTTTTTGCCAAACGGAAATTGAGCAATATAATACAAAACGCGCGCGACCAGTAGCTTGACTGTAAAGGGTTCACTACTAGCAAAGCGTTCATAAAAGCTGGCATTTTGAACGTTGTTTATATTCATTTCTTGAATCATTCTAGTCGCAATCAAGTTAGAGATTTGCTTATTTGGGTATTTAAACAAACCCGCGTGATGACCGTATTGCTCTACAAGGTCTTTACCATATTTCCTTCTGTCTCGATAACACTGACGTGCAAACTCTGCGAGGTATTTTTGTAGAAACTGTTTTTGAGGATCCGTAGAAACACCATCTTTCATAAACATTCTGCGTTCGTAAAGGTACTCTTGTAAAATTTTTACCTTACAATGGTCAATCATCAACAACCACAAATCCAAATCTTGCGAGAACCTAAAGAAGCTGCGATATCCCCCAACGTTGTCATAAAGTGAACGACGAAACATTACCTCGCCATGACCAAGGGGGTTAGCTCCTTCAAGAAAGTCTTCAGGAGTTATTTTTTCATTGTTGTATCCTCTTTTCTTCCTCTCTCCATCCTTTTCTCCGCCAAAAACTACATTCTCAAACAAGCAGCTTACAATACCTACCTCATTTTCTGAATCAAGGACTTGCGCCTGTTTGGCTATTCTCATTGGGGCAGAAACATCTCCTGCTCCCTGAATTGCGATATATTCACCTTTAGCTGCATTGATAGCAGCTCTTATTGCGCCAACAAACCCAGTATTTTCCTGATGAATGACTTTTAATCTTTCATCCTCTATAGAATCGAGTATTTCAGCTGTGCGCTTGTCTGTGCTGCCATCGTTTACGACAATAACTTCGAAAGAGCCATAACGTTGATTAAGCAGTGAGTTCACACAATCAAACACGTACTCACTTCTATTGTAATATGCTACACAAATTGAAACTTTGATGTTGTCCATAATTTATACCTTAGATTTCGCTTTAACCGCTTTTTTCGATTGCATGATTGCGCGTAATAAGTAAAAAAAATCAGCTCTAAATTCTTTAAAAATAACAAGACTTACCGTAAAAACAATTATCATATTTACAACGCTTAGTGCTATTGCAGCTACTGGTTCCAACCATGAATTACCCACAATTATTTCCACAATAAATTTGCTCGTCATAAATGATAATGCTCCGAACATTAATGACGAGAAAATGGCTGGCAAAATATAGTTTTGAAAGTCGCTCAATCTTAAATATTTTTGATAAATTAAATATCCAACTTTCAAAATCGAAACCACGTTAATTGCAACCACTTGGACAAGAATGTATTGCTCAAAGGGTATGTTATAACAAGCCAAACCGACGACAATGTACACAGCAGTGAATATCAAGTTTAATTTAAACACTAGCCCAGTTCGTTTCTCATCTATGAGCAGTAAGTTAAAATACCACGCTAAACACTGCGCCAATGCAGTAAGCGAAAGTAGCTCAACTATCGATATTGCGGGCTTCCATTGCTCACCAAAAATGTGGGGAATGTAAAACTCAGCGTAAACGCCTATAGCTATCAAAATCGGTGCTACAACAAACGTTAAATAACCAACAAATTTTGCAAAAACTTCGCTACTGTTGTTTGAGCTAGTCATATAACTCAACACTACGGGGCGAAGCGAAGTAAGCGATAATTGCTGCACCAAGCGCGTGAACTTTCTTGATATATTTAAAATTGCAAGGCTACTCACACCATGAAAAACGCTTACGAATATATCCATTAACCTATTTGATCCGAAGTTCATTACTTCTGATGCCAACAGCGGTATAGAAAATCGATAGCAAGCCTTGAGCTCAGTAAAAGACATATCAAACGTAGGTATATATTTGACGATAAATTGGAGAATTACGGTATCTAAAACAACGCGCACATACTGCTGAATGACCAACGCCCACGCTCCCAGCCCTTTGAAAGCGAAAAATAACCCCACGAAACCAGCTACAACGTTTGAAAATAAGCCTCTCAGTGAAAGTTTTTTAAATTCCTTTCGTCGTTGGACCAAAGCAGTTTGAACAATATTAAAAGAAGAAATGAGAGGCAAAAATATTAGGACCTCAAAAACATCTTTCATCAAATCAGATTTGTCGGCAAAAACAATATTCATGGAGAAATAGAATGCCAAAGAAATCGTCAGCGAAACGCCTATTACTGAAAAAATACATGTATTGATTAAAGGTTTGCTTATGTCCTTGCTCGTCAAAATGTAATCTTTGACACCGCTACTCGTGAATACCGCAACAAATTCCAATATTAGAATAGAAAACGCTACCACGCCAAATTCTTCAACAGTGAGCAAACGTGCAAGAAAAATATAAATAACAAGTGAAAATATACGCTCTACAAACTTTAACCCTACCATCCATGATGACGAGCTAAGCGCTGAATTATCTTTTGACATTCAACCTTCCATTGCGCTTTTGTTAGGCGCAGACATTGATGTTTCACCTGTATAATTTTTCTTTAAAAATTGCGTTAATTGGTCATATATTTTACTTTGGTTGAAGTCTGTCGACACTTTTTCTAAGGCATTTGCTTTAATCGCTTCAAAATCAATTTCCCCATTAGCAATTTTTAGCAGTGTTTCATATATCTCATCCGGCGAGCCTTCAGAAACTAGAAAGCCGTTTATGCCGCTGTCTATTAGCTCAGGAATACCGCTATGGTACGTAGAAAGAGTTGTAATACCACTTGCCATTGACTCCATTAATGATACAGGTATTCCCTCCATATCACCGTCTGATGCAACCTTCGATGGCAATAAAAAAACATCGGCCCTTTCTAAAATTTTTCGGACTTGTGACTGACTTTTGGCACCATGGAAAATTATTTTTTCCTGTATATTTAGCTGTATTGTAAGCGCTTTCAGATTTTCAAAAAGCTCTCCACCACCCACTATCTCATAAATGAAGTTTATATCTGTTTTTGCAAGTAAAGCCATAGCTTTGATTGCGTCATCTAGTCCCTTTTTTTCCACTAGGCGAGCAACTGATAATATCCTAAATGGCTGACTATCATCTCGACCTTTGCTAACCACTGAGAATTTGTCTGTATCTATACCCATTCTATTGACCACAACCTTTTCACTCGCGGCGCCAAGTTCAATCAGCTTTGTTGCCCATAGATTGCTAATGGGTAAAAGCGCGTACGCTTCTTTAAAGAGTTCTTTATAGTCTTGCTCATGGTTAACAAGGTGCTTTTTTTTCGATATATCAGCACCGTGAAATACAGGCAACAGTTTACCCGTCAAAACACCAGACTTTTTAATTTTCATCGCAGTTACGCCTGCCGTTCCAAAATGGGCAATGATGTAATCAAAATTGGATCTGGTTTTTTTTACTTCTGTTATTGGCAATAGGAGATTTTTTGAAACGCTTCCGTATTTATAAACGTTAAGTAACTTAAATACATTAGGCGAAAGTAGAGAAAAACTCAGCGTTGATAATCTATCAATAAATTTATTTTTTGAATTATCAACCAAATACGTGGTTTTTCGATCTAATTTATATTTAAGTACTTTTTCATGTAAATTATCGTAATCCCCTTTAGATACGGAGATGATTGATATATCAAAACCTCTGTCTATTAACCCACAAATTTGGTCTACAACAAAAGTTTCGGAGGGGAGCGGAAATCGATTTAAGAAAAAAAGTACACTTATCCCTTGGCCTTCCATTTATAAATTCCTTAATACATTTCAAATCAAGCTATATCAAACAAAGATTGCGTATATTCATGAGCTTGCATTAATTGACCTTCCGGGCTGACGTATCTTACCTCACAGTCCATCGAGAAACCGGTTTGCTTTTTAACCTCTTCTCTCGCTAAGTTTATAAGGTATAAAACATCTACGCTCTTGGCTCCACCCAAATTCACTATAAAGTTTGCATGAAGTTCAGAAATTTGTGCGTTGCCTCTTCTTTTGCCTTTTAGTCCCACTTTTTCAATAGCGAAACCAGGTGGCCCTATTACGTCGTACATTTTGGGATTGGACAAAAACACTGAGCCACAATTGGGTAACTTCCGCGGAAACTTTTTTCGTCTGCTGGCGAGAATTTCATGCATTCTCTTTCTAACGATCGCCCTGGTTGATCGCTCCAGCTTCAACCTTACCGCAGCGATAACCAATGGCTTACCTTGGAATGGTGAAACTCGATAAGAGTGCTCTATGTTAGAAGCTTCAATATTCTTCATCTCACCTTTTTCGGTAATGACGTCTACGCTAACAACGTTTTCAAGAATACCGCGACGCTGGCTTCCGCCATTCATAAAAACCAGACCTCCAATTCGCCCTGGTATACCACAAATGTGTTCTATTCCAGCAAGCCCCCTCCTGAAACAATGAAATGCAAGTTCAGGTACCCATACACCCGCCTCACAGTACACTTCATCGTTCTCAAATCGCAACTCATTCAAGCCGTTTCCAAGCTTTATTAAAATGCCATTATATCCCTCATCGTCGAACAAAAGATTTGAGCAATCTCCAATTATCAGCCTTGGCAGTTCGCTAAATTCACTGGTGATTTTCAACGCTTTTTGAAGCGATTTTAAACTGTTGGGAGAAACAACACATTGAGCCAACCCGCCAATCTTCCAATAGCTCAAATCAGAGAGAGGAACTAAGTATTCAACTTCGTTCCCTAACTCCTTGTCCAACTTTGCTTTTAATTCAATCGGTAGAGTTAAATTCATTGGTTTACTTCTCGAGTATCTCTATCTCTATACCTAACTGAGACAGTTTTCCTTCCAGGTTGTTGTATCCTCTTAGTGCCATTTCCACATCATTGACTATTGACTCACCTTCTGCACACAAAGCAGCCATGACCAGTGCCATACTTCCTCTTAAATCGGTAGATGTAACCTCACCTGATACAAATTTTCCTGGACCACGAGTGGTAATTTTCCCCTCTTCTGTTTCGACAACAGGGGTATCAATCAATTTTTGTAGTTCATCTGCATATGCAATTCGCTTTGGATATCTATAGTCGAAGATTCGCGAATCACCTTGCGCAACAATACCAAGCAATGTGTAGAAAGATTGCATATCAGATATTATTCCTGGGTGCGCGCCACAAGCCAGTTCAAAAGATTCAACTTGACCGTTTTTGAGGCAGTCGGGGGAAAAATAGATACTGTTTGAATTACTCAAAAAATCGATACCCATTTTTTTCAAATGCAACAGCGGGACTTCCATCGATTCGAACGGGACGTTATTAATATGTATGGTCCCTTTTGAAAGAATTCCGTAAACCAACCACGTCAATGCTTCTATGCGGTCGTACATTACACTTTTAATGGTACCTTTAAGGTAGTTTACGCCTTCAACGATAATGTTACTGCTTCCATTTACTTCAATAATGCTTCCCATTCTTCTCAGGAAATCAATGAGGTCTTCAACTTCTGGTGTAATATATGCGTTAACTATTTCTGTTTTACCTACTGCCATTGCAGCACAAATAAGTGCGTTTTCTGTACCACCCACCGTCGAAATCGGGAATTTAATTTGTCCTCCCGTAAACTGTTTACCTTCAATATGAATAAAGTCGGGCTTTTCTGTTACCTTGCAGCCTAATGCTTCCCACACCATAATGTGTAAGTCGTACCCTCGGCTTCCGATTTTGCATCCACCTGGATATGGGATTTTTGCACTTCCTGAGCGCTTTAACTGTGCAGCAGCAAGCAAGTAAGTGGTTCGGATAGGATAATCATACTCATCTAACTCAACTGCTGATATCGAACCGCTTTTTATTTTCAGGGTTTCTGATTCATCATCGACGACTATTTCTGCGCCTATATTTTTCAAAAATCTAATTTTGTGCTGCGCATCTACTAGCTGTGTAGGAAAGTTATGCAGCACTACTTCACCATCAGAGATACATGCAGCAGCTAATAACCTGGTCGCAGAGTTTTTTGCGCCACTAACATTCACTGTTCCTTTGGGAATCTTTCCACCTTTTATGATAGCTTTCATAATATTTCCTTTAAAAAAATAAAACTTTATATATTTACAAGTAACGAAGAATTTGAAGATATATTTTTTGATTCGCAAATAAAATTGCTTGAGCAAACTATTATCTCAAAAGCTCTTATTCCCTAATACCTTTCATTTACGGTGCGTACAGTTAGTACTTTACCAATAAGACTGTTGTGACCGGCTATAGCAAAAATACGCTCTAGTAAATAGACATAGAATTACCTAACACCTTTCTTTTAACAGCGTTTTAGAAAAATTTAACTGTAGTTTTGATACCCGTCCTACGAATTACCATTAACACCCATGACTGCTTTTTCGTTTATATTTCAAAGAAAAGAGTATCTGTTCGCATACTCTTTTCTTAAACCAATAATCTCCAAGGAGCTCGCGATGTTTATGCGCAGGCGCCAATCGATACTCTAGCGGTTTCAAATGTGCGAATTTTTACACCTATACCTTCAGTATTTTCAACGCAATTACACTATTCCTTCTCTACACCTTTAGAATTACATTTTATAGGAAGGTCAAAAAAACTGTTTAATACAAGCAAAATTCTTGCCCTAACTTTTTCTACTGATCAACATCGCTTTGTGCCCCCTATTTTTCGTAGAACTTCTCAAAATTTTGAAGTTCGAATTGGTTAACAATAGATCTGTAGCTTTTAAGGGTGCAGTTATCGCTTACCTACATATTCATGTCTTTACTAAAAAGGTTTTAATTGTTTTTGATTTTTCTCTTGATGCTGTTGAGAAAGAACATGATCGTCGCTCTAAACCCTGCAATCTCAATGGCCTTTCTGATCCACGCCAATTTTGTCTTTTTGTGTTTAAGAGAAAATAGTACCTGCTCACAAATTCGTTTTTTGAACCAATATTCACCTAGAAACTGCCTATGCTTTCTTGCTGAGCCTAGACGCTTCTCGATATCATTTGGTTTCATTTTGCGAACTTTCGCCCCAATGCCATCTTCGTTTTGAAAGCGATATAGGAATATGGGAATGTTGATATTGATGAAAGACACACCACGCTCAAATAAACGAACGTACATGTCCCAGTCTTGTCCATTATTGAGTGACTCATCAAATGGCATATCAATCAGCAAATCACGTTTTGCGCTAAAGCCGCTCAAACCACAATAGTGATTACCTCGAATAAGTGAGGTTTTAGACACCACTGTGTCAGAATTTATTCTAATTTTTGACTCGTGCCCTAGATGTCTAAAACCTGACACCACAGCATCTGCACCATCAAGATACTTCTCTTGATGGTGATCCAAGTAAATCGGTAACCATATGTCATCATCATCAAGAAAAGCGACAATATCCCCACTTGATTCTTTTACACCTCGATTTCTAGCTACATTTGCCCCACCTGAAACCGGCTGTTTCAGGTACTGTATTCTAGCGTCATCAAATTTAGACAATACATCGTCATAGCTAGTCGCCGAATTGTCATCTACAACAATGATCTCTTTGGGTTGTACATGTTGGGCTAACACGCTTTTCAGCGACTGCTCTAAGTAATCAGGTCTGTTGTATGTGGTTATAACAACACTGAAGTCCATTATTAGATCCCTCTTATATTGTTGTATATTCGCTTCGCTGGCGAATAAACGTAGCGAGTATAAAGATGGTATGCCGTCCATTTGAGATTTGCTCGCCCTTCTATCTCATGTTTTGAATAGCCCAGCATGCTCGCTAATTGAAAAATGGAATCAGAGAATGTGTGCCCGAAAAATGAAGATTGTTTTGATGCTTTACTTTTTCTCGACTTTTCTTTTTGCACAAATTTGGATTCGACTCCCAAATCTTCACAAATTGCTTTAACGATCTCAGCTTGATCAGAAACAAGGTCTTCATATTTTATAAGTCTACAACGTTCAACCTGTTCTTTAGAAAAGTTAAACCAATTCATGTAGTTAACCAACCACTGATTCTCTAGTGTGTCTAGTGCCACGTTCCAGCGTCTGAATTGAGATAGGAAAACATCTTTTGGATTTCGAACGATACAAACATAGTGACAGTTGAGTAATTCAGCATACTCGTGCTCAAATTCTTTCATCAATTGCAGCACACTTTGCTGCATCAGGTGATGCGGTGACTTTTCTATAAATACTGGGCCAAATTTTTGAATGATTTCATACCATCCTCTAAAAATTAGCTCTTTGTCATTGGAGTAGGGTGGTAGAGAGCCCAAGTTTCTTTCTAGAAACTTAATTAAATCAGAATGTGCTCTTTCCTTGCTGTAAGGTACCGAACTAGCCAACATTTTTAGCTGTGGCATTTCTAAAATTGACGCAGCTTTCGTCCAGTAAAGTGTCTCCGATTCAAAATGCTGAGTCTCAGGGTAGTCCTTTATATTTAAAGCATCGGCTAAACTACGAAACAGAAAGCTAGAACCAGATGATTTTTCAGACAATATATAAACAATATTCAGTTTTTCCTTTGCCCTCATTGGGTGCCACCTGCTGCCTGCAGACGGCCTGTCGCTTTCATATATTGTCGTAACGTATTGACTGCAATTGCATCCCAATCGTACCTCGCCAAAAACGCTGATTGATCGATTTCGAGATTTAAATTGTCTAACTCATTCAACTTGTTGGTTAGCGAATTGACATCACCTACTCTAAAATAGCAATCAACCTGAAGTGCAATGTCCAAATTGGGTTGAATATCAGATAAAAGCACCTGTGTACCCGCGCTTATCGCTTCCAAAGCGACAATCGGATGCCCTTCATGATAGCTGGGAAGAACAAATACTCTTGCAAATTTGTACAAACTCTGTAGCTCACTGCCACCGCGTCTACCCGCTATAATCACTTTCTCACTGGCTTTGGACTTTATCTTTCTCGAATAGTCGTCATTGTGATCTGCATCACCCACAATAACGAGTTTGTGGGTAGTTTCAGACTTATTGTAGGCATCAACTAAATCGTGTAGCCCTTTTTCAGGTACTAGCCTTGCGACGGCTAAAATATAGTTTCCAGAAGTAATCGCTAAGTCTTTAGGCAAGTCTCTTTCAGTACATCCTTGCCCAAAAGCCGCAAGTGTTCCATTGGGAATAAACGTAATACGGTCTTTTTGTTTGGGGTATTTCATTTTAAGCGTACTGGTTAATGAGCGCCCCACAACAATGACCTTATTTGCAAACAAGCAAGCCATTTTCTCACCCGACTTTAGGATGAATTTGGCAATCGCGTTCCATTTCTGACGGTCGTAATCTGCACCGTGGTGAGTTACCACTACCTTCAAGCCTAAAAGACGCGCAAGGGGTGTAAATAGTGCGGGTCCAACAGCATGAATATGAAGAACATTTGGACGTATAAAAATCGCTGCATAAATAACGGCAACAAAGGTATGCAAAAACGTTTCTAAAAACTTATTTTGAATAGCCCACAATCCGATGACAGATATACCTTCATATTCACTGCGTCTGCTTACCAAATATGGGCTTCTGCCAATCACGGTTATTTGAACATCCTCTTTCGCGATCCTAGGATAGATTTGCTGACAATGAGACTCTATCCCGCCCATGATGTTAGGGATGCCCCTCAATCCAACTACTGCAATTTTCATTTCTTGTGATCCCTATAGCTTTTGGGTCCATTTTCACTAATAACCTTTGCAGGCATACCTGCAATAGTTACATTACCCGAGAAGCTTTTGTTTACAACGGCATTAGCGCCAATACCTATATTGTCGCCCAAAACAATATCGCCATAAATTTTTGCACCTGGGCCAATGTAGCAATCATCACCTATATTCGGAGCCTTATTTCCATCTCTAATGTCTGCACCAATATTCACACAAACATGGATACGACAGTTTCGCCCGATTCGCGCATTTGCATTGACAACTATTGTTCCCGCATGTGCAATTGAGAGACCAGGACCAAATGCATTCGGAGGTATAGAGAAACCCAACTTTCTTCCTTTTTTCCGAACACGAAGCCTCAGCAGAACTGTATACACTCGACTTAACAGACCATGTTTACAGTTCAAATAGTACTCCAGCTTTCTCAAGGACTTTTGAAAAGACCATATATCGTGAGTCAACTTGTTTTTAAGTGTAGGCTTGATATTCAATGCATCTAAGTCTGCACTGAGATACATTTTGTAATCAGATTTGCTTTCAATTCGCATTGAGTAATTCCCGATTGTCCGTAGAAACTTGCCTGCTCTTACTACTTTTTTTATGGCCAATTAGCACGGCATTTAATATGGCAAAGAAAATCAGTCCCTCGATATTCCACAATGGCATTGTAGCCATGTTCATTGCTAAGAAACCGACAAAAGATAGCGCAAGAATTTTAGACAACTTTCTGTCTTTGAGTGTTAAAGCGTTGAGTAATACGCTTATACATACAAATACAAAACTCCCTACTCCTAAGACACCATATTCATAAATGTATGAAACAAATGTATTGTGAGCATATAAATTAAATCGACCTTTCCAAGAATCTGGCCCAAAACCTAACAACTGGTTAAGTAAATCAGCATTCCTAAAGGCGTCTATATATTGGCTCCAAATGTAAACCCTTGCAGACATGATATCGCGCTCAGCGTCTGAGAAATAAATGGGAGCTTTCAGCATGAGGTCTAAATTGCTGAGTAAGAGGCCGATGTCAGCAAACCTTTCTTTCATAGTAAAAGACAAAGCAAGAAAGGAAGAAAGCAATACCATCGCAACTATCATCATCACAGGAGCTTTCTGCGAAGGCTTTAACCGTTGCTCTACTAGCGTAAAGTAAAACACAGCTGCAATCGGGAGAATAGTGAGAATCGAAGTTCTGTAGTTAACTAATACAAGCAAGAAAACAGAAAGGGTAAACAAAGACGTTCTAAACGACAGTGTACCTCTTTCTATCAGACCCACCACAAATATGAAGCTGACGATAATCATTGAGAAAGCGGCCTCATGGTTGTATCCACCGATGTAACTCGCCGAACCATCTGCTTCCGTAGCTTTCGCTTGACCTAACACAACAGAGAGAATCTGTAAGGCCACAGGCATAGTAAAGGCGACGAGAAGCTTCTTGAAGGTTGCATTTTGCCCCTGCACCCTTACGGATAGAATTAAAGCACTTGCGAGCACTAAAAAATAACACCATTTCACAAGTACATTAATAGTGCCTGGGATTTTCATATTCACGAATCCACTTATAGCGATACACACGAAAAACAAAAAGAAAGGAAAGAATTTCTTAAGTGTAAAAACTGGAGTCGGAATCACTAACAAGCCTAGGCAAGCGACACTAATACTCCCAAGCGCATTGATGGAAAAGCCCGCGATCAAAGGAGGATAAGTAATAGTATGAAACGCCGACAAAAAGAATCGCAGCCATATTGCGCAAATCGCAAACGCTAGGTATTTATTACAATTGCCAGTGACAGTACGATACACCAGAATGAAACTGATCAGGCCAACGACAACTTTTAACCCTTCGAACATGCTTATTTAC
>Ga0115012_10000380_pt1 | contig 25442 bp, 20 predicted proteins | sample TroAtlMetagenome_FD_88706 | JGI IMG/M metagenome (GOLD analysis project Ga0115012, IMG submission 88706) | Marine eukaryotic phytoplankton communities from Atlantic Ocean - Tropical Atlantic ANT10 Metagenome | ecosystem: Environmental > Aquatic > Marine > Oceanic | place: Tropical Atlantic...
TATGTTCACCTTGAGGTACATTAGCCAGATTGAAGTTCCACATAGAACTTCCCATACCATCTAGAGTTATAAAACTACCACTATTAAAAGGAGCAGTAAAAACAGAACCAGCAGCGTGTGCTAAATGATGAGTAACAAACCATAATTTAGCATTAGGAAAAATTTCTTTAAATTTTTCAGAAGCTTGTTTATTGATTATTTCAGCATTACACTCATCTGTCCCAGAAGGAGCAAAACAAACAATATCAATATCTTCTTTTTTAAGATCCCCAAGAACATAATCTATTGACCTATAAGGAAACCTTCCATCATGTTTGAATCTAGAAAGACGTTCTTCTTCAATACTTCTAATATGTTTTCCATCTACAAATAAAGTTGCTCCAGAATCATGCTCTAATATTGGAACATCAATAGGATGTCCTGGTTTTTCTAAAGCAGTAAGATATGGTAAATGTTTTTGATAGTCATATTGACCATCATCTATATCAATTAAACATGCATGTATACCAATAATATTCATATCAATTTATTCTGGATTCAATTATTATAGCACATTTATGAGGGTTTTGTCGGCCAAGAAGAATGTGAATGATTATCTGATAATGCTTTTGCAGTTAAATTAGCATCTGCTGCTATGGTTGCTGGAATATCTCTTAGTGCCTGACGATATGTAGCCCACTCAGTTTTCTTACTAGAACTTAATGGAGAATCATTACCTTGAGTCCAATCACTAACAGAAAGCAACCAATTTCTATAATCCTTTACCTCAGTTAAATGATTTCTTGCTGCTTCATATGCAGCAGTTGCAAGGGTTTGTTCATTCGCATGATCTGTTACTGCTTGTTGCCAGATACCAATTTCAGTAATATCCTCACCCCATTTTTTATCTCCATTTCCATCTACAGCATCTTCATTATATTCAATAAAACCTTTTCCTGTAGTAGTATCAAAACACATTCCATGAACATCTGATGGAATCCACGAAAGATCGACATGAGTACAAGGTGTTACTGCAACACCATCAATAACTATGGTTTTATCTGGTGGAACAACTGTTAATTTCATTCTCCTATGTCCGTTACGTTATGTATTGTCTGTCTAGATTTCATTAATCTTTCTTGAGCTTTTAATTCTAATTCTCTTTGATATATTTCTTGTGCTTTCATAGTTGATTTCACAGTTTCATTTCTAAAAGATTCAATAGCAGAACCAGTTGCTCTCTGTTGTTGTGAATTTTCAATCAATAAAGTTGGCAACCAAGTAACTGCACAACTCCAATCATCAATTTCTTCTCCTGTATTAGGATTTATACCACGAACCTGAGTAAACCAAGAACATTGTAATTGTATACAATCCTTACCAATTAAAGGACAAAACTTACCTGCTTCAATCTTCATTATATTAACTCTTTGTACATATTATAGCATCATATCAACTCTTTGTACATATTATAGAATCAACATACTGAACTGCCATATTAAGAGATCCAGAACTATTAACACTTACACTATCACTGAAACTGTGAGTGTGATCACTAGTTGATCCAGAAGCAGTAAAACTATCACTGAAAGTGAAGTTAGAACCACTTATAGTATACATTATCACAGCATGTGTGTGGTAGTTACTGCCACCCCTAGAATTAGTATTAGGTTGTCCTGAAGAACCAGAGTTTTGAGTATCTACAAATCCATGTTGTCCACCAGAAGTACCAATTGGATTATGATATTGGTGATTGTGAGATGGCATCTGATCTATCGATAACCAATTTTGAGTGGTAGTAACATACATTATCTGTGATCCACCGCAATTACCACTAACAGATCCACTAATACTTACAGTTTCTCCACCATCACTACCAGTATTTCCACTAACACTTCCAGATCCACTAACACTAATAGATCTACTAGCAAATGCACTGGTAAATGCAGTATTACCACCTGATCCACCACCAGAACCACTTACAATTCTGAGTGCTTTGTTATTATGTGATGTTGATTTTGTCCATCCAGTAGGAGCACTACTTTGAACAAATAGCATAACAGCTCCAGAAGGAACAGATGGATTAGCTGGACTACCCGTATCACCCTTCTGACCTTTTACTTCGTCACCCTGCTGTCCTTTTTGACCTACACCAAGATCACCTTTCTGACCCTTAGTAGAGTTATCTTCTCCTTCTTCACCCTTTTGACCTACACCAATCTCACCTTTTTGTCCTACTTCTCCTTTCTGACCCTTAGTAGAGTTATCTGCCCCTACTTCACCCTTTTGACCTTCTTCACCTTTCTGACCCTTAGTAGAGTTATCAGGTCCTATTTCACCTTTTTGTCCTAAAGTACCCTTTTCCCCTTTCTCACCTTTTTCTACTTCACCTTTTTGTCCTTTAGTAGAGTTATCCTCTCCTTTTTGACCCTTAGTTGAATTATCTGCTCCTGGTGCTCCTTTCTCACCTACTCCAGTTTGTCCTTTTTGTCCTATTTCACCTTTTTGACCCTTATCACCTACTTCACCTTTCTGACCTTTAGGACCAAGACCACTAATATTAATGGTTCCTGTCATACTACTATGATGTTGGCAAATATAATACAGAGTATCAGGTGCATCATATGGAACAGCAAATGTTAATACACCAGATTGTGTACCATTATTTGTTATACCTGAAGTATATGCACTACCTGTACCAGTAACTTGTGATGTTTTGATCCAGAATGGATGACCAGTTGCATTTACAGTAAAGGTATAAGTAAATCCTCTAATCAATTCAATAGTCGGATCACTAGCACCATCTATTGTGTAATCACTTGAACCTGAAGCTGTTACATTATAATTTCTTGCACCCAATTGTCCCTTATCACCTATCTCACCCTTTATTCCCTTTTCACCTACTTCACCTTTCTGACCCTTTACAGTGCTAGCTTCACCTTTTTCACCTTTGGTTGAATTATCTTCTCCTTTCTGTCCTTTTTCTACCTCACCTTTCTGACCTTTTTCACCTTCATCACCCTTTTCACCCTTAGTTGAGTTATCCTCTCCTTTCTGTCCTTTAACAGTACTAGGTTCACCTTTATCTCCAGTATCTCCTTTCTGTCCTTTTTCTACTTCTCCTTTCTGTCCCTTAGTAGAGTTATCTTCACCCTTCTGCCCTTTAATATCACTAGGTTCTCCTTTGACACCTTCTTCACCTTTATCACCCTTATTACCTTGTGCTTCTACATCACCCTTCTGCCCTTTCTCACCTTCTTCCCCTTTCTGTCCTACTTCACCCTTCTGACCCTTAGTTGAGGTATCTTCACCCTTTTGACCTTTCTCTACTTCTCCCTTCTGACCTTTATTACCCTGTGCTTCTACATCACCTTTAACACCTTTATCTCCAGTATCTCCTTTCTGACCTTTAGTGGAGTTATCCTCTCCTTTCTGTCCTTTTTCAAATTCACCCTTTTGACCTTTCTCTACTTCTCCCTTCTGACCCTTTACACCTACTTCACCTTTCTGACCTACTTCTCCTTTTTGACCTTCAACAGTTGAGGGTTCTCCTTTGACACCTACTTCTCCCTTATCTCCAACCTCACCTTTCTGTCCTTTAAACTCACCCTTTTGACCTTTATCTCCTTTAGAAGCAGCAGTTCCTGGCTCACCTTTTTCTCCAGCACCTGGTTCTCCCTTGTTGCCCTGTGCTTCTACATCACCCTTTTCACCTTTATCTCCTGTTTCACCCTTTTCTACTTCACCTTTTTGTCCTTTAGTAGAGTTATCTTCACCCTTTATTCCTTTTTCTCCTACTTCACCTTTCTGACCTTTGACTTCTTCACCCTTTTGACCCTTGGTTGAATTATCTTCACCAGGTGCTCCTTTCTCACCTATTCCTACTTGACCTTTTTGACCTTCATCACCTTTTTGTCCTGTATCTCCCTTTTCTCCCTTCTCACCCTTTTCTACTTCTCCTTTCTGACCTTTGGTTGAATTATCTTCACCCTTTTGCCCTACTTCACCTTTCTGTCCTTTATCACCTATCTCACCCTTAACACCTTTTTCACCCTTCTCTCCTTTCTCACCTATACCAACTTCACCCTTTTGTCCTAGATCACCTTTTACTCCTATTTCACCTTTCTGACCTTTTTCACCTACTTCACCTTTTTGTCCAATACCTACAGCACCTTTCTCTCCTTTTACACCTACTTCACCCTTCTGACCTACTTCACCTTTATCTCCAGTAACTCCCTTCTGACCTTTATCACCTTTTGTACCATCACCATCAAGACCTTTCTGCCCTTCTTCTCCTTTCTGCCCCTTTGTACCAATTCCTGGCTCACCTTTCTGACCATCATTACCTTTTGTACCATCATCTCCATCATCTCCACCTTCACCCTTTGCACCAGGATCAGGTATTCTTCTCCAGGCAACACCATCCCACTTCCAACTAGCAGTGCCATAGGTATAAACTTGACCTACATACGGATTATCGGGAAAATCTATTGCCATATTAATTAGGTTTCGTTGGCCAAGTTGGATTGCTAGGATCCGCAGTGTTTGCTGGAAGATCTCTCAATGCTTGTCTATATGTAGCCCACTCTGTTTTCTTATCAGATGATAACTGATTATCATCCATTCTAGTCCAATCAGATTGAGTGAGAAATAGATCTCTAGTTTCTCTAAGTGTTTTAAGAAGATCAGATTGAGTAGGTGCATTAGGATTAAAGAATCCAGCAGATGCTGTATATTTCCATCCAGAATGTACATTACAACTTCCACCTGTTCCAGTAAAATATGTACTTCCTATACCAACAACAGTAGTTTCAGGTGGATGGTTAAATTCATTTATTGGAACATTCTGAGGATATACCCCCTGAAGTATTCCATCACTATCATTAACTATCGCACATCTTGAGGTAATACCAGCAGCACTTTGAACCTTTTCAAAGTTTTTAGCAAATACTTGATTTTGGAACTCTTGAAACTGTATAAAAGTAGACTTAGCTCCTTGTTCCTCTAATGAAGTAGCTTGAGAAGAAGTTAAAGACGCAAAAAACTCACTCAATTGATCAGCCTTTTGCTGCGTTCCTATTTCTACTGTTTGTGTGAGTCCTATTGCCATGCTTTTTTTAAATATTTAGAATGATAGTATAACACAAACACCATCACCACCAGGTTGAGAAGCAGTACCATTCTGAGAACCAGTACCACCAGAACCAGGAGCACCTTTACTATTAAAGTTAGTACCATGAGGTCCTCCCCAGAATGATGGTCCACCAAAACCACGAAGATAACTAGCAGAGTGTCCTACTCCACCAAAAGCACCATTAGCTGCTACTCCTTGAGAAATAATACCACTGAAAGTACCTGATGCAGAACCAGGATGACCACCACCATTAACAGCATTATTACCAATTCCACCACCGCCACCTCCAGCAGCCATATTATAACCCCAAGTAGGGTATATTGTACTATTACCACCATTATTTCCATTACCACTACTACTAGCAGAACCACCAGATCCTACTGTTATAGAAATAGATGCAGGATTACCAATCATACTATGACCACCCATTTGAATAACTGTTCCAGCAGATCCACCGCCACCGCCTCCTGCGTTTGTCCAACCTTCTCCACCAGATCCACCACCACCAGTAAGAATCCATATAAAGAATGAATACCTACTAAGATCAGCTGTCCAACTATGACTTCCAGGACCAAAAACTTCTCTCTCACCATGAACATCCACTAAGAATGTAGGGAACCAATCCCAAGCTCCTGTTGTTCCACCAGAACAAGCAGGTTCACCAAGAGCACCTTCATTTTCAGGGTTTGATGGAGTTTCATAAGAATACATCTTACCTGGAAACCATATACCCTTATCTTTAAATCTTTGTGCTACTCCAGCAGAACCATTATTAGGTGACCAAGTATCAGACCAAATTTCATGTTCATTACTACTGTTTATATAAAATTTTGATTTTGCCGTTCCACCGCTATTAAGGAATTCAAGTTTATGGTCACTATCATGATAATGTAACCTAGCAGCACCTCCAAGGTTTCCATTATTATTATATTGAATATCATGATCACTGCCACCTGCACCAGCAACACCGCCTGATCCTGGTTGACCTTTATCACCTTCTTCACCTTTATCTCCATCTATACCCTTGTCACCATCACCAGCTTGTCCTGGCTGACCTTTTTCCCCAGGTTGCCCTTTAGTAGCATTTTCTCCAGGTTGTCCTTTCTCACCTGGAGAACCTTTATCTCCATCACCACCTTGTCCTGGCTGTCCTTTCTCACCTTCTTCACCTTTATCAGCATTTTGTCCAGGTTGTCCTTTCTCACCTGGTAGTCCTTTTAGAGCATCTTCACCTGGCTGTCCTTTATCACCTTCTTGACCTTTATCACCATCACCTGGCTGTCCTTTATCTCCCTCTATACCTTTATCACCTGCACCACCTGCTTGACCCTTTTGCCCTTTTATATCTTCTCCTTTCTGTCCTTTTATGGATTCACCCTTCTCTCCTTTATCATTTGATTCACCCTTTTGACCTTTCTCTGATACTCCTGCTTCTCCCTTTACACCTTTTGCAAGAACATCACCATCATCACCTTTTTGTCCATCTTGACCCTTCTGACCTTTAAATTCTCCCTTTTCACCTTTATTACCTTTATCTCCTTTATTCGCAGCAGTTCCTGGTGCTCCTTTCTCACCAACACCTATTTCACCTTTATCACCTACTTCACCTTTCCCACCTTTTTGTCCTTTATTACCTTGTGCCTCTACCTCACCTTTCTGTCCTTTTGAACCTTCTTCACCTTTTTGTCCTTTAATACCTTTTTGTAGTACATCACCTTTTATTCCTTTAAGACCTTCTTCACCCTTCTCTCCTTTAAATTCACCTTTCTCACCTTTAGTACCCTTATTACCCTGTGCTTCTACATCACCCTTAGAACCTTTATCTCCTATTTCACCTTTTTGTCCTTTAATACCTTTATCACCTTTAGATGCAGACGCACCATCTTCACCTTTCTGCCCCTTAGCATTCTGATCTCCTTTATCACCTTTAGATGAGTTATCATCACCTTTATTGCCTTTATCACCACCCACACCTTTCTGTCCTTTCTGACCATCAGGATCACCCTTTTCACCTTTAATACCATCAAAACCTTTATCACCATCAAGACCCTTCTGTCCTATGTCACCCTTTTCACCTTTTTGTCCTTTATCACCATCACCATCAAGACCTTTTTGCCCTTTAGTTCCTAGTTCACCTTTTGGACCTGGAACAGTTGAATCAGCACCTTGTTCACCTTTAATACCTTGAGATCCAGTTAATCCTTGACTACCCTTATCACCTTCATCACCTTTTTGTCCTTTAGGACCTGGATTAAGATTACCACCACCAGAGTTACATACAACCCACTGACCACTAGTACCGTCAGCATACCATATCATCAATTCTCCAGTATCATCCTCCCACCACAATTCACCATGAAATGGATCAGCTGGTGGATCAGAATCAATAGTAACAGGAGTAACTCTAATTGTTGCCCTATTTTGATTAGGTAAAGCAGTCGCTGTTACAGGTGCTCCTCTAAAATCTAGTTCACTAATATGAGCAGCAGTTCCTACAAGAACTCCTTCATCGTAAATACTTAACGCACCAGGAGTTGTGCCTCCACCAATTGGAACCCAGAATCTTTCTCCAGGAAAACCAGGAACAGATACTATTTGATATTGATTTCCAATAGGAGTTGGTTTATTATAATCACCAGAATATACTGCCTTATATGCAGTCTGCCCAAACCATTGATGGGTTGATGTGTCACTTATTGGACCACCAGCATTAGCATTAATAGTAACAGTAGTTGCAGTTACAGCACTAATACCAACAACAGTATTATAAAGATAATCAGCACCAGTATTTGTATTAGCAGCAAATTCTCTTGGATATGACTTCTCAGTTGTAAAATTATCTCCGTTGTAATTACATTTAAATGTAAGTGCAGCACCTACAACTCCAAGAGTATTACCTATAGTTAATCCATGACCAGTACCAAGAGTTAATTCTAAATCACCAGAAACTGGATCATAAGTTGCATCAGTAACATCATGATAGGTCATCTCAACAGGATCACCTAAGTTAGGTTCTGACTGTTCTACATTAAGATACTTATACCTATCTTCTTTTAATTGATCTTGTGGGGTTCTCTTAACCCTTCCACTAATATATTTGTTTAAACTAGACATTACTATTCTCTAGAATACTTGCAATGAATTCCATTTGTAATGGAGCGACCATACCACCTGCATTTGTTGCTCCTACCTGAACCCTAATAGATTCATTGAAAGTAGCAACTGCAAGTGCCATACTAGAACCAGATACTGGATCAGTAGATCTTGGATAAGAATGTTCACTAAAATTACCATCCATAGTGCAAGTAAATACCAGAGAATTATCTGCTATTTTAATAGTATTTCCATTAACAAGACTATTAGCACCAATAGTTAAAACAATCTCACCTGATGTAGGATTATATTCTGCATTCCATACACTAAATTTATCTCCAGCAGAATGACTACTACCAGTTCCATCAACTACCTCAACACATAATGGTGTTGCACGAACAAATCTATGAGGTGATGGTTGATAATTATGTATATTTCCTGTAGAACTTCCAACATCTAATGAAAATGTAGTACTAGACGGAACAGTTTCTACAACATATGATTGTTGTGGATCAGGGAATACATTCGTAGTTATACCAGTATAACTATTCTTTATAGCATTAGGAGCTCCAGTAACAAATGTATGTGGAGTTACATTTGAAGAAGGAAGTGAATCAAGAACTTTTACAGTAACAGTACTATTAGAAATAGAAAGAATAGGTAGAGCCTTGTTACTAGCAGGGTCTGTTGATCTTGGATATGTATGATTACCACTTCCATGTGTACAAGTAAATGTCAATCCATCATCATCAATTGTTATGAATTGCCCTACTTGCAATTTATGTCCACTACCAACATCAAGTTCAAGAAGTCCTGTAGTAGGAGAATATGTTGTATTACTACCAGCAGTATAATTAGCACCACAAGTAAAATATAATCCACCCAAAGTAATTTTCTCAGTTGGACTAAATCCGTGGTCACCCATCGTTGTTACAGTAACAATTCCCGTTGGTTCATCATATGCAGCACCAGAAACAGTAGTAACACCAACCTGATGACCTCTAATGAATACTTTATCAAGTACTAAAGGAGTTTTTTCTAATACTATTCTACCATCAACCAATATTAATCCATCATTTGGTGGAATCTCAGCGTCCTGAACTACTTTAATATCTCTTGTATTTCCTGTACTTCTAGATTCTCTTCTCTGCCAAAATGTAACTGTTGGGTAAGTAACACCTATTGCAACATTAGCAACTTGAGCATATAATAATAATGAAGAAGTTCCTGTAGGAACCTCATAAAGTTCTTGTGCTCCAGGTGCTACGGGAACAGCAATATTTACAAATTTATTTACTGGTGCTATTGCCATACTATCTTAATGCTAATATGAGTGGTGTTAGTTGTGCTTGTATTGCCCTATTGAAGTCCCTTCCTCGTATTGTAGAGGTTGTTTGATCAATTGTCAAACCATCACCAATTCTGAAATTACCTTTTTGATCCGTACTTGTGAAAGGAACTTGACCACCATTAATGGCAACAACTTCATTTTCTGGTACTGGTTTTCCACCTTGGAACGGGTTAGCTGTATTTATATTCGTACCTGCACCTACGTATTCAAATGAATGTGAACTAGTTATAATCCTACTCATCCTAACCAATTCCATTTTAACTCCAGTTTCAACAGGATATGGAATAAATTCATTAAAGGTAACAGTTGTAATACCTGTAACTGCTGCAGCTTCTGTTGCTTCACTTACAGTAAATAAAATTGGATCCATATTTGCTATTACTTGTCCAGAACCAGAACCAGAAATACTAAGTACAATATTTTGTGTTGGTAAGAAATTTCTACCAGCATTAATTACATCAACAGAAGTAATAGTTCCTGCAGCACTCACATTAGGAGAAAATTCTGCCAAAATTGATTCTGGACCTTCTGGAAAAGTAGCAGTAATAATTGGAGGAGCACCTGGACTATAATCACCTGGATTACCACCATCTACAACAGTTACATTTCTTATGAACTGCATTGGTTCAGTTATTTGTGCTGTTGAAGGTGTGTCAGCATAATCATTCATATCTAAATGGAAATATGCTGCTTGCCCATCAAAAGGTGTTCTAATTCTTCTTCCACCAATAACATTAAAATCCTTACAATCAATCAATGTAACCTTATCAGATTCTCCATCAATAGGATCATTTAAAGTTCCATCAAACTCAACAACACCTGTACCATCAGCAACTAATCCAAAAGTACCAAATGAAGAGTTAGAGTTTGTTAGATCACATTGTCCACCAGATGTACATCCAATAGCAATTTGACATCCAATAGTAAAAATAGAAACTAACTGAGCATAAGCATTGTTAGAAATAGAAACACCAATACCTGCCTCATTATACTGAGTAAATGCATCACAAACCATACTCTTTAAATCTTGTCCTAAATCATTAACACCTGTAAATGATGCATCAACATGATGTCCATTGATTCTCATACCAATACTACCAGTCATAAAGTTAGTACAGTTTCTAACATATGGACTTCTATATCTACCATTAGGTCCTTCATTTGCAGGTCCAGCAACAGTATATCCAGTTTCAGCACCAAATGATACTCCAGAATCAATATATCCTTGTGTTGGTGGGAAAGCAATCGCAGCACAATCTTGATGATTTGTAGTTATAGTTGCACCAGCAAAGTTAAGATTTTCAATTAAACAACCATTTCTAACATGGAATACATCCTTATTAATATTATTAGGTACAATAGTTACTAGTCTAATATCTTCTCCAGTAATAGTAACCTTATTCCTTAATCCAATTGGATTATTTTCATTATAAACACCAGAACGAACCTTAATTGTATCTCCTTCTTGTGCTATCGCTGCTGCTGCACCAATAGTTCTTTTTGCATCACCTTCTAAAAATCCACTATTACCATCATCACCATCTCTTGTAACATAAATTATATTCTCTGTTTCTACTCCAGCTGGTCTCCACTTTACACCATTATTAGTCGCTGATAATCTATAATCATTTTGAGTTCTATTACTATCATATCCAACCCCATTATCATAATCAATTATTTGATTTTCTAATTCTAAAGTTCCAATAAGTTTTGTATTTGAACCTACATTTAAATTCTTTTCAATACCTACACCACCTTCAACAACTAATGCACCACTATCTTTAGTTACTGATTGTGTAGTTCCAAAAATATGCTCATCACCACATACATTTAAATCTCCAGCAACGCCAAGTCCACCACCAATTACTAAAGCACCCGTAGTACAATCAGTAGATGGTTCTGTAGAATTAACTCTAAGGGTTCCTGATAATTCTTGAGATCCACAAACATTTAAATTTTTAGCAACACCAAGCCCACCATATACAACTAAAGCACCAGTGCTACAAGAAATAGATTCTGTAGTATCTTCTACTATCGTTTTTCCACCAATATTTAATCTCTTAGAAACACCAAGACCACCATCCATCTGAACTGATCCATCAGTTGAGAAAGTCGAATCAGTAGTATCATTAAATCTAGCTTCAAGTGCAACAGTTAATGTATTATTAAGTGTTGTTGAACCATCTACTTCTAACTTGGCATCAAATTTAACATCATCAGTTACATGAAGTTCTCCAGTTACATCTAACTCTACTGCTGGATTATTATTAAGAATACCAACCTTAGTCATCCTATAGATTGGAGAATCATTATCTATATTAACGTGACCCCAATAATCTTGTGTTTGTATTCTTGCAATCGCAGTAGGATTATTTGGATCTGGGATAGGAATTGTGGTATCAGTACCAAGACCTAAACTATTCTTTTGGGTAAAATTCAACCACTGGAATAACTGTGCTGTACCACCTAAAGGTAAATCTACATGCTCATCCTGCACATACATTCCATCCAAGGATACAGGTGATGCCTGTACCCACCTAATTCCATTACCATCTCGATTTAAATAATATCCATTTGCACCTGGAGAATCTGCAGAGTCAATAATATTTCTATCAATCTTGACTGTGCCTTCTACATTTAATTTTACATCACCTTCAACAGCTTCACTATATCCAGGTATCTGATTGGGATATGTACTACCAATCCCTACACGACCATCGTCATCAACTATGAATATATTATCTTCAGCATTAACTTGAAATCTACCAAGAGGTATAACACTTCCAACACCTACAGAAACTTTACCCGTACCCGAATCACGAGCAAATGTAACAGAATTATCCTTTTTCCCAACCTGCAATAAATCTGCAGGTAAAGTAGTCCCAATACCAACTCTACAGGTCGGATCAGTAAGAACATGTACACATTCAACACCAACTTGGAATTTACTACCTGGTATAGTAGTTCCAATACCAACTAGACCGTTCTCAGTAACAACAAAAGAAGTATTTGCAGCACCGACTTGGAATCTAGCATCAGGTTGAGTAGTTCCTATTCCAACTCGACCTGCTGTTTGTCCATCATCAGCATCTTTCTGAGAAGATATAGCAACAAAAACGGTTCCTGCGGAACCAACATTAAATCTATGTTTTACTGTTAGATAATCTGTATATAATTCTGCATTAATAAAAACATCATTATTAAATGTAGCAATACCACTTACATTTAAATTCTGGATATTTAAATTTAATCCATCCCCAAAATCTGCGTTACCAAATAAATCAGCATAAAGAGTTCCATAAACATAAACATCATTATAAAATTCGGCTACATTACCAACTCTATGATTATTACCCCCATTTAAACCTTCAAAATTATCGGATTCTGCCATATCTTATAACCTATCCGTTGGTATTTGAGTTCCACCAAAACACATTGACATCCAACTAACATCTCTTATCCAAAGAGTACTAGAATACTTAGCAGTGGTATTTAATGTTTCACAATTAAGATTTATACTATTACCTTTATTGTTAAAAGTAATATTACTACCAGCCTCAAAATCTATTGTAGTATCAGATTTTATTAGAATAGCATTACCTTTTATTGTAATTTTTCCATTATCTGCAGTAATACTAATACCAGTTCCATTTGTAGATACTATATTAACACCTTTATCAGATCCTTCTGCACCTGCATTACCCTTTCCTCCACCACCAGCAAGAGTAAGAGTTTCATCAACAGTAATATCTAAATTTCCAGTATCAGCCATCTCTATACTAGTATTACCAGATTCAGAACTACCAGTTATGGCATATATTCTAGATCCAGCCATACCAAACTTTGGACTTGCTGTTTCTATTTTGAAATTAGGTCCGAATGAATCAACGGATCTACTTTGCCAAGATGTTTTATTAGACATTTATACTACCTATACTCTGTTATTTATTTCAACTAACACAATCAATAACCTGCTTAACTTCACCCTGATATGGAGGTCTTTCTCCCAATCTTGGTTTCAAGATAGCACCATAACCTGTTCTTGTATCAATTTTAAGTTCTGGTAACTTAATTATCTCCTTAACATTGATTTTTGCAGCACTTGGTGGTATGACATTAACTATCCTTCCTAGATTATCAATATAGGTGGTATATTCATTACCATCATCATCAGTCACCGTATCATCTTTATCATAATCTTGTCCAGGATTAACAATAGTAACACGATCAATTACCACTGGTTCTTCATCATCTACATCTTTAATTGGATAATTTTCACCTGGAGATACAACATATATGTCAGTTACTTGCTGATAAGTAGGAGAATCTTCATCATAATCAATTACTGCTCTTGCAACTGCACCATATCCTTGTCCACATTCATCAGTTATTTCCACAAACGGTGGTCTATTATATCCAGATCCACCACTCTTCAAATCAATACCAATAAGACTACCCACTGCCTCAACACCAGTTCCAATTCTATTACCTAAAATTGCTCTAGCATTAGCACCAATTCCATTACTACCAAAAATTTTAACTTTAATACCAGCACATTTTAATGGAGGACCACCATAACATTCACCTAATGGACTCTTAAATTTAGGAACAGATACACTTGGATTCATAAAATCAAATATACCCAAAGATCCAGTTGCTATACTTAATTCTTGTCCAGCTTCAACTAAACCTTCTGTTAATTTATCAGCAGTATTAGCAACTTCTAATATTTTATCAACTGCAATCTCGGCAGCTTCTACTGGTCCTTTACCTAGAACCCACTTAGTAACTTCCTGATTAGATGGTGTTGGTGGTGTTTCACATTCAAACATTTTAGCAATATTGAGTAATGCTTCTGCCTTACCTCTTAAAAAATCACCAGGACTAAATCCACCTAATATACTACCTATTCCACCCAAAAGTGGTCCAAGACCTTTAGTAATACCTCCAATAATCTGATTCATCAATCCACCAATAAATTGATCACCAATACAAGAAACAAAATTCTTAACATTATCTAATAATCCTTTAAGCATTCCACTAATAGTATCTTTCAGACCACCAACAATGTTTTGCATAATACAAGGCATACCCTTTTCAATATCTTTAAGAGGGTTAATTAAAGCTGCCTGTGCTTTAGCACCAGCTTTTTTAGCTTCAGAACGACTCTTAGTAGCAGCAAAAACTGTACCAAACACACCTTTATATAACTTTTTCAACCCATTATTCAACTTAGGTCCCATTTCACTAGTAAGACTGCTCATCATACCCCCAGCCAATCCACCAGATAGTCCAGCAAGTTTATCAGTAACAAGTCCTATTTTTTTCTTCGATAATTGTTTTGCTGCTCCAGTTAATTCAGATAACTTACCACCAGCAACCATACCTTGAATATCATCAACCAATCCACCAACTTGATCCTTTATTTCACTTATTGCAGAACTCGATTCATTACTAGCAAGATTGATAACTTTACCTATAACAGGATGAGTAGATCTTAATTTTTCAACATCTTCTAATTTTTCATTTAATTTTTTAATCAACTTCTCAGGAAGTTGAACTGGTAATGATTGAGCACTAGAAGACTGTTCACCAACCTCAGTCTTCAAGAAGTATGAACCATCATTCGTAATCTTAGAAGTATACCCAGTAAAAGGTGCAAAGGGCATACTATAATCTTTAGATGGAAACTGTCCTTTAGTTCTACCAAAAAGACCTACAATAACAGGTAGTTGTGCATCATCACCATCAAGAAAGAATCCAAATACACTGTCACCTGGACTCAATCTAATAGATCTAAATCTATCAGCACCACCAGATCCTGCAGTTGTTGGTAATAAAACCTGTGCCCAAGGAAGATCATCATTTTTCAATTCAGTAAGATCTTGAGGATGATATCCCATAATACGGACTTTAATCCTATTACCCCAAGAAGATCCTTGTTGATTTATTTGATCACCTTGACAATCTTCTGGTGCAATCTGTCCTATCCACCAACGAAAACCATCTCTGCCTACAAAATTACTTTTTAATAGTGACTGTTCTATCATGCTGGTTTAGATCCGAATGTATCGCTTATTAATTTTAACGAAGTATATGACCCATTAGGATCATAATGATGACACAATTCCTTAATCATATATAGACCACTTTGCTCTGGATCATCATCCTTCTTATCACCTCTGGTAATTCTAGGAAAACTACATTTAACAATATTACCAGCTTCCAAGTTAGTGTTTGAAGGTATAGTCATAGAAATTAATTGTGTAAACAAAGTATTATATCTCATCATAGCTTGAGATTGTGTTTTACCAGGATCAGCATTCTTTGAATCAATAGAAGCATCTTTTTCCATTGTTCCAACATCAAGAACTGCTGTAACATTTCTACTAGGAATATCACCTATAGTTTTATCATCATCAGGATTTATTCTTGGTAGAGTTATATCCTTACCCAAATTTTCAGTATTCTTCCTATAATCTTCTAATTTAAATAAACCTTTTGCAGGATCTGTATATTCAAAAGTATAAGGATTAAAAAATATCCTTTGACTGCAATATGCACCTCTCTGTAAATTACCCAAAAGATCTTGATTTTGATTTGTACTATAATGTATGATTTTATAATCAGTACCTGGTCCTTTTTGAACAACCTCACTAAAACGATAAGTCTCGTTAAAGGGTTCTCCACATATCATATTATCAATAGATCTAAATTTATATCCAGTTCTAGTCTCATAAAAGAAATATCCAGCAGTCCCCGAACTGTTCTTACTTTTTCCAGGAACACTTTTAGAAGCTAACCATGTTAATACAGTAAAAGGTTTCCTCATATTCCCAACAAAACCATACTTATTCTGAGTTTCATCAATCTGTATTGATTTATTAGTACTTAAATACTTTTTACCTGTAATAATTTTTTTAACAGACTCACTAATTTTAAGAGAAGTGGGAAATTTTCTACCTACTCTTGTTGTTTCGTTAGTTAATGCTTCACGAGAAACTAAATTCAAAGTAAATGATTCACTTTCAGTCTTAGACAATACATTAGTAATACTAGAAACAAATAAGTATTTGTCTTCTTGAGAAGCAAAATCAAGTCCTGGATTAGTTTTAGTATTACCATTAATCTTAAGTTTAACCCTTTCTCCACCCCTTAAAGGTAAACCATTATATACGGTCTGCAATTTACCATCTGGTCCTTCTATAGTACCACCATCATTTACAATTTGTAACTTAACAGTAACTGTAGGTGAAAGAATATCTTCATAGTAGTCGATCATAACAGTACCAGCAGCTACATCAACTGTCCTTAAACCGTCTGCCGATTCAATTATAATTTCTTCGTATATTGATGGATCTACTGCTGACATTTAAGTATATGCGTATATTGATGCTGAAGCAATCTTTCTATAAAATGAACTAGTGTCACCAGATATTTTTCTAATGCCACCACTTTGAGTATTAACTGATGGTTGTCCACCACCAGAAGAAGAATTACTACTCTCATTATTTAACATAATTACTTTCGATCCCTTTCTTGGAGTTTTTAATTTTTCTATTTTCTCCTTTTTGTTCTTAGGATTAATAAGATTAAAATCATTTCCTTTTTTATCTAAATCGGTTAATCCACCTGTCATCCAATCAACAGAAGATCTCCAACCTAAGAATCCACGATTTCCTTTATCCTTTTTCTTTTTCAATTTATCAATACTTCCCTGCATATTGTCGAAAACTCCATCAATACCCTTCATCTGTTCCGACTGAGATGCAACAAGTTTTTTCATTAAACTTCCTGCTTCCTGCAATTTACCACTCGTAGCATCAGCATTACCTTGAATCATTTGTTCAATAAATTCAGGTCCTAATTTGTCCACACTCTTCTTAGGTATGACAGCTTCACCACCCTCAACATTAATATCTTTTCCACCTAGTGAATGGGGTTTTCCTTCTACAATACCACCATCCTCAAATTTAGGAGGTTCTTCATCACCCTCATTTTTAAGAGTTTCATTCTCTTCTGAGTCTGTATCTGTATCAGTATTAGTATCAACCGTATTATTTTGTTGCGTTTTAAGATTAGCAACTTCATCTTTATTTGAATCTACCTGAACATTTTCCTCTTGAGATTCTTCTTGATTTTCATCAGATCCTTTATTAAAAAGATTTCCTTCACTTCCCTTTTGATCAAAATCAGTTAATCCACCTGTCATCCAATCAAGAGAAGATTTCCAACCTAAGAATCCACGATCTCCTTCCTTTTTTTGTTCTCCTTTATTTTCATCTTTATTACCTCTTTTTTTATTTTCCTCATCAACTGCATCATTGTATTGATTAAAACCATCCATTATCTCTGATTCCATTACATTAAATCCACGCTGAACACTACCAATTTCCTTTTCAACTGCTCCTTGTTCTTTCTGTAATGTAAGGTTACTATTATTCACAGAATCTTTCTGTTGCTCTAGCTCACTACCAAATCCCGTAAATATACCAATGACACCATTAAACCAATTACTACATGTATCAACAACACCCTGTATTTTCTTCATCAATTCTGTAGCACCTTTAATAATAGTTGGTAGATTACTTGCTAACCACCCAACCATAATAACACCAACAAAATCCATAATTCTACCCAAGAATCCTTTGGTACTATCTGCAAGTGCCTTTCCTGTTCTCTTTACTGCACCACCTATACTACCAGCCTCCATAAGAGATTCATTCTCTTTTCTCTTTACAGCATTTCTCCTTTTCCTAAACCATGTATCATCATTAGATATCATCTTCTTCTTTATTCTATTAGATTCCTGCAAACTTGCAGCAATCTTCTGACTAGAAAGCCTAGCTTTCGTCATTCCTTCAGAAAAAGATTTAGTTGATTCGTTTATAGCTTTAAGGTTAATAGAAGATCTAAGTAATAGTCCCTTAACCGATTCTGTGGTTGCCATTTATCTTATGCAGGTGCTATTTGATATTCTCTTAGTCCGTTAAAGACATAAGTATTATCACCATTAAATGAAGGTATTCTAGGTACAGAACCACCCATACTTCCAGTACCAGAACTACTAGTAGATCCATTTTGTCCTTGTGATCCATCTCCACCACCCAGAGATTCAATTTCTGGTGCAGGATCTGCTAAAGTAAGATTAGCGTCTTTTAATTGATCTGTTTTCTGTGACTTATTATTAATAAGATTAAAATCATTTCCTTTTTTATCTAAGTCAGTTAATCCACCTGTCATCCAATCAAGAGAAGATCTCCAACCAAGGAATCCCCTATTTCCTTCGGGCTTTGGTTCATCGATTGGTTCGATTCCAACTTCTCCTTCTCCATGAGGATTAACACTGTTTGCCCATGCCAACTGCTGCTCCCTCGACCATGTTTGAGAACCTTGTTGTTGATTGCTATCACCACTACCACCACTAAAGAGTCCACCAGTCAAAGTCTCTCTAGTTCCTTGAGTTAATGTTTTGCCTCCCAGAAATCCAAGTACTGGAGCTATCCATTTAAGCTTATTTGGTAAAAATTTACTAAGCTTACCACCAACTCTCGATCCATATACACCACCAGCACTATCAGTTATTGCACCAATAGGGTTTTTACCTCCCATTACATCTAAACCAGCATCAAACATTCCATATCCTGTACCACCTTTCAAGAAATTACCAAGTTTACCAAAGAATCCCTGTTTTCCAGGTAACATTTTACTTGGATCTGTTATTGGAGGTCGGATATTTTTTCCAATCCCACCCATTATACCACCACCAAGTAAACTTGCTCCTGCCAAGTTTCTGAATACATTTATCAGACTTACAAATGGTGCTTTTATTAACTTCCTAAAAGTAAAACTAATAAGTCTTTTAGCAAGTCCTTTAAGAGCTAATGATAATGCAGTAATAGCTACATTAACACCTATGAATAAACCACCTGCAATCCATAAACCATTTACTATCTTATTCTTAACCTCCTTCATCAAATCTACATTACCAGTTGCAAGACCACGTAAATACTCAAGACTCTGGGTTCCTAACCAACCAAATAATATAGTTGTAAAATATTGACTTAAAGCTCCTAATATATTTGATGCCTTTTGAGCTACCGCAGCAATAGGTGCTATCAATGCATCTTGCATCTTTTTCTCTATTTGACTTTCTTTTCCTTCCCTAAGTTTTAATTGTGCTAATTGCTTCTGTCTATTAAGTTCAGCATTTGATCTCTGTTGATCTAATTGAGTATTTAAAGCTAAACTCTGAGATATTGAACCTAACGATGAAGTTAAAACGCTAACTTGATTAGAAACATTCGTTAATTGAACAGTAACAGAATTTACTGCATTAGTATTTCTAACAATTAATTGTACTAATTTAGGATCTGGTTGAGCAGGTGCAGGTGCAGCAGCAGCAGGTGAAAATAAACTAGAAGAAAAAGTTCTCCTAATTGCGTTTATACTTCTTCCTATTGGTGATGCTATTTCAGGCATTTGCTGCTTGCTGTGCTTTTAGATTTTCTTCTTCAATATATTGTTGAAGTAGAGTTAAATATATTTCTCTTTCCCAAGGAATCATATTTTCTAACTCTGTTAAGCTATATTTATGATGTTGCATCAAAGCAAAATTTACTTTAAAGTATGACTCAAGGTCTTCATGAGCCATACTTACACGAAAAAACTCTGCAATCCCTCCAATACAATTTCATTTTCTACTTCTGTATTAGGATTAGTTACCTTAACAGTATGAGAAAGTTTGGGCATTGTCTCAAAAAACTTTTCAACATCTTTGAATTGTTTAGAATTCAATTGTTCAACAAATTCAGTCAATTCCTTTTTAGTACAATCTGCAGATGTCCAAGATTCATCTTCAGAATAAACTTGATCAATACAAGATGAAATTAATTTAAAAGTATCATCAACATTAATATCACCTGTTGAGAAATTAGTTTTAATAAATTCATCTAATGAAGGATACTTCATTCTCATTGTATATTCATCATCTAATTTAATATCTCTTGAATGATCTTTAGCAATCTGAACTTGAATCTCATCCAAATTAATAACAGTAGGAACTTGAGTCTTACCATCATCAGGACAAGTTACCATAATTTCAACTTCTTCACCAACAGATTTTCCCCTAATATTAAGAAAAAGAAATTCGATATCAAATGTAGATAATTTATCTACCTTTATACCTCTTGTTATAACACAAGATGAAATAACATCTTTAACAGCATTTGCTATCTGTTTAGTATCTTGACTTTCCATAGCCAAAATTAGTATTTTTTCTTCTTTAACTAAAAAAGGTCTATATTTAATTTTCTTTTTAGTTGAGGGAACTACCAACTCGTAAGAAGGTGTCGAAATTTTTGGTAAAGGCATAATGTTTGTAGCACTTCAGTATTTTTATTTATAGCACTTATTTTAAATTTTTCTACCCTCACTTATAACAGTACCACCACCACTTAAATCACCATATAATCTGTCACCAAGATTACTTCCATAATTTTTGAGAGCCTGAGCGTCTGCATTAGATCCATTTAATAGTTCAAGAAATCCAGGATCAGTTCTAGGTGCTGCCTTATTATACAATCTATTAGCTGCAGAATTACCACTAACCTTATTATTATCAGTACCCTTTCTTCTATCCGAAGATTTATCTGAACCACAAATATACCTATCAAATGCAAAAGCTGCTGATGTTTTCAATACTTGAGAATTTGCATAAGCAACCCTTGTCATACTTAATGACTTTGGATATAATCCACGAAATGAATATTCAAGTTTTTGTCTGTAATTTCTTTCAAATTTAGTAATTGTTGTTGTATTAGATTTATACGATTCTGGATAATTTAATTGAAAGTTATATGCATCACCTGAAGGATCTGCTCCAGATCCAGAAGTGATATACTCCATCCAATGTTCTAAAAATTTAAGAGATTTATATTCATTATCAACATAAAATTCTAAAGTTATTTCAGTAAAATTTCTAGTATGAGGCATACTTTCCATAACACCCTGAAAATTACCTCTTACCATTTCAGTTGCAAAAGCAGATCCAGGCAAAACAGCAGCACTACATAATAATCCAATCTCATTAAGATGAAATCTATGATCAACTCCTCTAGCTTGTAGATGAGATCTCAGTCCTTTAGACGGAAGACCAAAATTAACTAAGTAATGAGAAGTCTGAGCAACATTTTGAAATGTTGGAAGAATTTGAGATATCTTCTTTGGTATTGGAACAGGCACTCTAAATAGTTCTACTATATCATTTCTATTTAGATGGCTTATAAAGGAAAGTATTATCCAACTTCTCCTCACAAGTATAAAGGTGATCCCACAAATATAACTTTTAGATCATTGTGGGAAAGGAAGTTCATGGTTTACTGTGATTCTAATGCTAATGTATTAGAATGGGCAAGTGAAGAAATTGTAATACCTTACATATCTCCAGTTGATAATCGTCAACACAGATACTTTCCAGATTTCTACATGAAGGTAAGAGAATCTAATGGTGCAATAAAAAAATATGTAATAGAAGTTAAACCTTTAAAACAATGCTCTCCTCCTAAAAAACCAAAAAGACAAACTAAAAGATATATTACTGAAGCATATACATATGCCACAAATCAAACAAAATGGAAAGAAGCAAGAGAATACTGTGCTGATAGACAATGGGAGTTCAAAGTCATTACAGAGAAAGAACTAGGAATTAAATGAGTAGAATCAAAGACATTAAAGATAATTTAATCGGCACAGAAGATGCTGACGATTTGATGATGGAAATTATGGGTGTCTTACAAGAAGGTGGTAAAACACCAGAAGTAGGAAAATTCTATGTCTTTGTATATAATCCAAAAACACCTAATATAAGGTATGATCAAAATCCTTTAGTAGGAGTAACCGCAATATTTGAATGGGGATTCCGTGGTATAAATTTTCATTGGAATGATCATAGACAATATACTTGGAATGAAGTACCTGGTGGACTATATGAAGTCACTGATGAGGAACTAAATGACCTTGATGGTATTCCTTTTGCAAGATTTCGTATAAATAGCTGATAATCCTAAAAAAGGTCGATGCCAGCAAATTACTTTGATAGTAGTGGAACAGAATTTGATTGGAAAACTGCGATAGAAGTTTCTACCAAATTAAATGAAGATGAAGCGGAAAGAAAGAAGTTACATTCTGAAGGATATGGAAAAACGGCATCAGGAGATGATTTTTTCCTAAGTTATCCACTAAAAAGAAACGACCAAGAAGATAGTCTTATAATACAAGCAGTTAAATATATGTCACCAGAAGATGATGGAAGTGGTATGGGATTACAAGTTAATACCGACTATAAAAATGCTCTTCATGATCTACAAAATAGTAATACTGGAAACCTATCAAATGCGGAACTGCATTCACTAATTAGAGACCCTAAATTTGAATATAACGGAACGAAGGGTCAATTTACAAAGTCGGGGTATATTCAAGGACTTGATATGGGTGGAGGAATGGACTCTAGATATCAAGGAGGTGCTGGAGATAAACATAATGCTAAAACAAAATTTTATGTAGAACTACCAATACCAAACGAACTTTCTGATAGTCAAAGTGTTTCTTGGGATGCAAGCACAATGAATGCCTTTGAAATGGCTGGTGCAACTTTGGCAATGGAATTGATGAAAGATCCAGGTGCTACTGCTGCTAATGTTCAAATGGCAATAGATGCTGCAGTTGGTGGAGGTAGAGGTTTTGAAACACTAGGTATAGAAGGTGGTTCAGATCTTGGTGCTGGATTAAGATCTTCATTAGCAGGATTAGGTCTTAAAGGATTTGGTTCTAATGTGACACCTAATCAAATGATGTCAAGAGCACATGGTAAGATTTTAAACTCTAATAAAGAATTATTATTTGAAGGTGTTAACTTAAGAACCTTTACCTTTAACTTTACATTCGCACCTAGAAGTGAAGATGAAAGTACAAGGGTAATGAAAATAATCCGATCATTAAAAACATCAATGGCTCCCAAAGCAGGTAAAGAATATATTTCTGGTACAGGAAATTTCCGTAATGAGGGTGTATTCTTAGGTTCTCCAGATATATTTTTATTAAAATACCTTCATAAAGGTGGCGAACATCCTTTCTTAAATAAATTCAAACCCTGTGCATTAACATCATTCGGTGTAAATTATACAGGATCTAATGTATGGTCATCATATCACGATGGAACACCAACTCTTATTAAGACTCAAATGGCATTTTCTGAAATGAACCCAATATATTCCGAAGATTATGAATCATCTGGAAAAGGAGTAGGATACTAAAATGGCATACTTATTTCATTTACCTGATGTAATATATCCATCACCACTATCACATAAAAACTCTTCTAAAGACACTATTATAGTTAAAAACCTTTTTAGAAAGGCAAAACTAAAACAGTGGTTGTCTGATTCTGTTTATTTCTTCAATAAATCGTATATATCAGATGGTGAAAGACCTGATACAGTTGCAAAGGGTCTATATGGAGATCAAAATTTAGACTTTGTTGTTGTAATGTGTGCAAGAATTACAAACATTACAGATCAATGGCCATTATCTTCTAAAGACTTATACAATTATTCAATAGACAAATATGGTATATCTGGATTAAATGAAATTCATCATTATGAAACAATTGAAGTAAGAGATGAAAAAGATAGACTAATAATGCCTAAAGGAAAAGTTGTAGATAGCAACTATCAACTTGATGGTCCAAGAAAAAGATCACTTAGTGCATCTTGGAAAGGATATTATGATTCGGGAGAAATAGTAATATACAAATTAGAAACAATTAGTCCAATTATCGGTGTTTCCAATTATCAATTTGAAATTGCTAAAAATGAAGATAAAAGAGAAATAGATGTATTAGATAAAAGATATGTTTCAATATTCCTTCAAGATCTCAAATCAGCACTAACTTATGCTCGAAGTTCTAGTTATATTACCCCATCTTTAAGTAATACTACTAATAACTCAATCAACCCATAAAAAAGACCCACCCGAAGGTGAGTCTTCCCAATATTCAGGCTCTCTTGGATCATCTTTCGGATCCCAGTAGAAAAAATTCATCTGGGATAACCTACAATGTTTAAGAGGCTTGATTTTCATTATTCTGCTGCTAATTTTGCAAAATAGGACATCGCATCGTCATCGTCATCTGTAGATGCTTTAGATACGGATTCTACTGTCTCAACAACAGGAGCAGATGCTCTCACATCTTCAACTTCTTGTTCTACAGTTTCAGCATCGTTACGAACTTGCTTGTTACCAAGAACATAACCAAGACGAGTCTTAAGTTCATCATATGACTTAAACTGATCAGCAGCAACTAATTCTGCTAATGAGTATTCTTTCTTCCAAATCTCTTCCATAGCGTCATCATCTTTCAATAATGCACTAGTGGCAGCAAACTCAGAAGAGTCGTAGTTTCTATAACCAGCAACGTTCTTTGCCTTCAACTTGAAGTTAGCACCTTGCCAGAAATCGAATGGATCGATTGCTTCCTCATCCTCAAACTCAGGTTGCATTGCTGCAGTTAGTTTATCGAAGATTTTCTTACCATACTTGTATAAGAAAGTCTTACCTTCGTTTTCAGGATTTGCTGGATCTTTTACAACATAGATATTGCTGATGTAAGTTAGCTTACGCTTCTGCTTACGAGCAGTATCTTTACCTGCGTCTGTTCCATTGTTCCAGAGTTGTGAATTGAACTCAGATACTGGATCTTTTCCCCCCAAAGTAGTAAGGGAGTTTTCAATGTACCAACCACCAGGACCTTGGAAGGCATGGGAGTATAGTTTTACAAATGGTAGATCTTCACCATCTGGTGCAGGTAGAAAACGAATAACAGCATAA
>Ga0115012_10000381_pt1 | contig 25432 bp, 13 predicted proteins | sample TroAtlMetagenome_FD_88706 | JGI IMG/M metagenome (GOLD analysis project Ga0115012, IMG submission 88706) | Marine eukaryotic phytoplankton communities from Atlantic Ocean - Tropical Atlantic ANT10 Metagenome | ecosystem: Environmental > Aquatic > Marine > Oceanic | place: Tropical Atlantic...
GCACCCTTAAGAGTTATACCTCCCCCAGAGGCAGCAGCATCAGTTGTAGATCCCTTAGCAATAACAATGTTCTTGTCCTCCACCTCAAGTGTGGCAGTGTTCAAAATCGTCTGAGTGCCGTTGACTGTTAGCGTCCCACTCAGTGTGAGGTCAGCACCAGTTGCACCTGCTGCAAGAGCACTAGCAGTGGTTGCAGTACCAACATTGGTTGCTCCTGTTTCTATGTTATTGACATCTCCAGCAAGAGCATTAATCTCTAATCTCTGCTGTTCTATTGTGAATGATGTTGCTACGTTTCTTAATGGCATTATGGGGATCCTCTTAGTATGATGCTACAGCCCGTAGATCTTGGATCTTCGGTACAAATGCAGGGTTTGATGACTTCATTACGACCTTGATTGCAAATGATGAGAACTCAGGAAGATCTTCAACACTATAACTCAACTCTTGATATGAAGATTGCTTCTCAGTAATTCCACTAATAGAATTCTCAGCAGTTGCAATCACATCAACATCTGGTAATCCATTACCATTAAAACTTATCCATTCAATATCATCAAAGTTTTCCTGAGAGGAAGATTTCTTGATCCTATATAGAACTTCAATATTTTTAATTTCTGTTGTATTAGCAGTCAATTTAACATCAATGGATGTTCCAGGATTATCAATTGATACTTCTTTAGTTACATATTTAGCAAGACTTGAACTATTCTTAGATTGATTATCAGAAGTAAATTCAACTCCATCTGTATATGATATTTTAGAAATTTCTAACCATCCATATTCATCAGCAGGTTGATTTGTATATGATATAATATCGTTCACACGGAAAACATCATTTGCCATATCAGAAACACTTTGTGTTCTAGCAAGTGCTCCTGCTTGCCAAGGACTTGTATAATCATCATTAATTGGATTCTTATCATTAACTAATTCTAATACCTTAGTAATAGGATTCCATAATATTACTCTGCCAGATATTTTACCAGTGTATAATTCTGCTAATTTGTTATTAGTTTCATTTCTAAATGGATTCCTCGCAGTAATATATGTTGCTGGTGAAGTAGTCCAAGGAATGTCTATGTCCTTTTTATCTACTGGTGTTGATCCACTAGTACTAATACTAACATCTCCAGCAAATGTTTTTTCAAATGTTAATTTCTCACCTGCTGTAAATACAGAAACTGTTTTTAATTTAACCCATACAGTTGCATCATTTACTTTAACAATTTCACCTGAAGCACTGCTTGTTTGACCTGTTACTGTTGTGTAAGGATCAATTGATTCTCCACCAGCAATATCAATACCACTAGTTGAGAATTGGTATATATCATAGAATTCAATTAACTGATTCCTACGTCCAAAACGATTCTCCTGTCCTTTAGCATTTTCAATTCTATTTGATACAAGTTTAAGAGAAGATCTAGAAAGATCAATAAATGGAGATAGGTGAGAAACATCACTTTTCAATGTTAACTTATACTCTAAGGATCTATCAATATTATTAACTGTTTGATTTATCTTTGATGCAATAATCTTTTGATTAATAAAGAAGAAATCTTCATTTAAGAAAGTTTTTTCATAATTATTTGTTTGATCATATGAAGTAAACGTTCCTATATTATCATCTATAGGAGCAATTGGTGTTGTCTTAATTTCAGTTTCAATACTAGTATCACTGAATGAAAGGTTAGGAACAACTGCATGTAACTTCTCAAACTTTTTATTATATGATGCTAGTACATTTGTACCACCACCAATAGCATTTGATGTTGCTCTTGAAGTTGTTGTTATGTTGTAATGATCAGTACCAACATTTGATACCTTATATAATTCAGTGTTTAATTTAGATGATGTTAATCCACCAACATCTACTATTCCTTTAAAGAATACATGTGAATTAATATCTTCAAATCCATTATTAGGATGATTTACTTTAACTATTATATTATTATTTCTGAATAGTGCTGATGTAGAACCTGCATCAGAACTTGAATCAGTTTCAATTGGATCTACGTCAAGTAATTCATATCCAAGATCTTCATTTGTAAGGAGAAGTTCTGCTGATCTGCTAATATTAAATTCAGCACGATGTAGACTAAACTTAACATCTTCAAATAAATCTTCTGTCCAAGCATTAGTATTCTGAGACTTGAATAGAGAACCTAAAGAAGGTTGTGTAGTTACTATAGTACTTGTGGCAATTTCAGTCTCACCTAATTTAGATGCCCATATATCATATTCAACAGAATCTGTTTCTATAGCAAGTGCATATTCAGTATCATTCTGTAGATATACAGGATAATTAAATTTAAACTGAGTTGGAGTTGTTGATGCAGTTGTTCCTGCTTCATCAATTGCAATACCCATACGAACTGCTGGAGAATCAATAGTAATAAATGATTCAATTTCAGCACCAGCATTACCAGTACCTGTTCCACGTATAACAACAGCAGGTGGTTCTGTATATTCTGAACCAGAAAGAACTAACTCAGAATGATAAACTTTTTTACCAGAAACTCTTACTGTAGCAGTAGCATTACCACCACCAGGTAGTTGTGGACTCTCAATAGTTACAACTGCTGAATCGTAATCATATCCAGTATTTTTAATATTAAGATTTGTTACTCTACCAGAATCCTTAACAATCTTGAGTGATTGTGTAGTGTTATTTGTATTATTATATTGTGTTATTGATGCAATAGAAAGTATTTCATCTTGAATAAAACTAGTTCCATTATGATTGTTTAATACTAAAGTATAAACCTGATCATTATTTAATGTTATCTGTCCTGTTGAAGTTGAAGCAACTTCAATTCCATTTCTATCAATAACACGTGATATAGGACCAGAAGCATTTGAATTTGTTCCAGTTGCCTTTTCTGTCTTAGTAATAACAAGTGTATCACTAGCAACTACTCGTAAATAAGTATCAGGAGAAACAACAGTTTGGGTTCCTGGAATAATGTTCTTGCCAGGTTTACTATTTTGTACATCAGTAAGATATACTCTAATAGGGATAGTATTACTCTTTTGTGCAAAGAATAAGTCAATACCTGTTGTAAATACTCCTCCATCAAATCCCTCAACAGTAAATGTTTGAGCAAGTGGATTTGGTCTAATTGGATTTGCTGTATTACTATCTGTTAACTGAGTACCTTCATTTGCTTTGAAGTATGCTGGAGTTGTAGATATAATAGAAGATGGATTTTCTGGTAATGTACCAGTAGCATAATACTGAACTTCAGCATATGTATCTACAGTGTCTTTATTAGCATCAGTAGAACTTGATGTAAACCTAATTGTTTTAACACCAGAAGTAAACTTAACTTCATCTGCATCATTATCATAAAGTACAGTATCAACATTACCAGTCCATGTACTATTTTCTCTTGGTGGTTTTCCACAAGGTATTAATATTATTCCACTAGCACTACCATTTGAATCTGTAACAATAGAACTGTTAAATGTTGACAATGAATTGGCAGCAACACCAGTATACCTAAAGTCAGGATTGACCCAACGAGAAATATCCTGTCCTTCCATAAAGACACTGATATTTGTATTAGGTTTCAAACGATTTATTACAAATTTAACTGGAATACTTCTAGCAAAGAATGATAGTGAAGTAGCAACAACACTAGAACCAATACCTTTAGTTACTAATCCTTTACCAATCTCGTTATTTTCAGGACTGATATTTGATGAACTACCAACAGATGCTTCTGTAACAGAAGAATCTGATACATCACTATTAACATCTGCAAATGATCCTATATTAAAGAATGCTCTATTAGCACCAAGCCAATTTATCTTATAAGAATTATATAAACTTGAGAATGCATCTCTCACTTTATTCTTAGCAATAAAGATAGAATATAAATTTGTATTATTATCTTTTATTAATGGAGTAGTTGATCTGTCATACCAAGAATCTGCAACTGGACCAATAAATGAATCACCAACATATTGAAGAACAACAAATGGGTTTGGATTAATAGTCTTAGTAGCAAATGAATTGCCAAGTAATTCTAATTCTGAATATGGTAAAGTAACACGATCTCCATTATTAACATAACCAGAAGTAACTCTTTGATCTTCTCTTGTATTTACTTCTTTCAATCCTAAAGATTCCTCATTAGATTGAGGTCTCATAACAGACTGCTGTGTATCAATAGAACAATTATAATCAAGTGAACTAAGAGATCCAATCTTATGAGTCTCAAAATTGTCCACAATGAAACCACTCTTGAATCTATTGATGCCATTACTATTAGTAATGTGCATATTCAATGCTTGTTGTTCAAGAATGCTTAACGTTGTGTAATATTCTAGTCTCTCAATACGTTTCTCCAACTTACCAATGTCACGCATTGTATAACGCTTATTGTCAACTGGAACAATTCTTACATCCTTACTACTATATGTGTACGCAGGAACGTACATATAGTATAATGTGATTGCATCACTAATAGGATCAGGTTTTGATGGGTTAAGAGAAGAATTGCCTTTTTTGACAATAAATTTCCCTTTCTTGTTTAAAGATAAAGAATCAATTCTGTTAAGGAATTGTGTCTGTGTAAAGGAGAATGTATATTCTAAATTTGAATCTGGAGCTGGTGTACTAGTAACTACACCACCTGCACCTGTAAATGATCTAGTGTTTGATGAAGATAAAAGAGCATTATTATTGAAACCAGAAGTAATACAATCATTATCAACCTTTGGTCTAAAATCAAGAACATCAGACAATGATACTTTACCTAAAGCTGGCGAGTTGAATGATGGGACATCTTCAGATCCAACACCTGCTTCGTGTAAATATGAATCAACAGTACAGAAATCACCTTGAGTATGTTCAAAGTAATCAAATGCTACAAGAAGTTGACCTACTGGAGATTCAGCTCCTGGTTTTAAAATAATTCTAGAAATATCATATACTGTATCTCGTTGACCATCATCAAAAGTAAACTTATCAGTAACATCTGTTCCATTGATAATATTACCGTTTATATCAACACTAGGTGCTGCTGAAATAGTACCTTCATAAACATATCTCAATTTATATGCATCAGCATAACTGAATACATCAGTAGTATCTTGATCATAATCCTTTCCACGGAAAGGAGTAACCTTATCTCCAACAGAATCAATAACAATTCTTTTATTCGTAACAGCAGTCTTAAGTCTTGGTTTTGCTTTAGTAACTTCTAAAGTAGCAGTTACTTTAAGAGTTGGGAACTTAGTATAAGTATTTGGTTCTGCTCCAAAGAAATTACTTGGTAAATTTAAAGTAACACTACCTGCTTGCAATCCACTAGCAGAATCAACAGAAGAAGCAATAGATACTTGATCCTGTCTTATATACAGAACATCTCCATCTTCAACTAAAGATGTTCCTGATGTAATTCCTTTGTTAAGAACTGTTACAAGGAAGTTACTTTCACTAAATGAAACAAATCTCTGTGTTCCATATGGTAAGTCTGCAACAAAAGTAATACCTCCACCAGTACCAGCAGCACCAGCAGCAGTAAAGTCTTTTCTCAAGTAATAAGTTATCTTAGAATCTTCACTACCTGCAACAACTGAACTTACTTGCTTAGTACCTGTTTTGTATAGGAGAGTTCCTTTATTAAAGTTTTTAATTGAAGGACGTATTCTAACAACACTAGCATTAGTTAAACCAGATGGTAATGATCTATCAAGATAAATTCTTGATTTGAATATACCCTGTGGTTTTGTTGCTTGTTGAACTACTGCACGAAGGGTTCTATCTTCAGTATCAGTAAATTGTATAAGATCTCCTTGTTGTAAAAATTTAGTAGCATCTCCACCAAATCCATTACATTCAATATACTTTCTTCCTTGATCACCACTAAAGGTAGAGCTAGTAATAGAAGTAACTTCTGAATATACTTCCTTATTTACTTCAATATCTGAAGTGAATAGATTTTCATTACCAGAACTATACTTACAGAAGAATGACTTAACATTTTGAGGTGTATATGTTGTTACTGAATTTCTAACAAGGATAGGATTAATAATAGCAGCAGTTGGAGTACCACCTGAAGATACACCAAGAACTAGTGGTGGTTTTGAATATTCTACCTTGAAAGATTCTCTATCTTCAATATTAACTTTATAAATTCCACCACCACTAATACCAACACTAACTTTATCCGAACCGTAATCTATACCATCTATACTAATAGTACTTCCAGTAGCATAATTACCACCACGGTTAGTAACAATAAAATGAGAGATAGTATTGTCTTTAGCAATTCTCTTAGTATTATTTTTTTCGTCTCTAATTGCTTCACCAGATTTGAAATTGCCAAATATGGTTTTAACCATCAAAACATTACTAGTACTATATTTACCAGCTGGATATGCTTCTCCCTCTACAACACCATAAGCACCACTCTCAAGACCATAAACGTACATACCAGGTGTGAATGTAGTTTGATCTGTATTTGGTTCTTCTAAAAGAATTTTAGTAAAAAATTGAGGGTCAAAATATGATAGTCCAAATGTACTATTATAACTTGCTTTACCATCAGAAGATCTTCCACGTGAAACTATAATATCAGTATCAACATTAAAACCAACTCCTCTATCAACTAAGGCAATGTTACTTGGTTTTGCTGTTCCTATAACTGGTGTTATAACTTCATTATAATCAACTACACTTCCAAAAAATGTTGGATTATCTTTTACTCTAGCATCCGCTTCAGTTAAATATAATTTTCTATATTTGGAACTCTCTCCATCATCATAATCAAGAAACTTTTCTAAAAGAACATCTTTAGGTCCAGAAATAGTTAATTCTAAGTAAGTATCTGAAGTAGAAGTACTTACTTCTTTTCTATTAACTTTTGAAAATGCTAATGCAGTTATTTTCTGAACATCATTTGGAGTATCATTATCATCTCTTGCAAAAACATACCACAATTCTCCTATAGTATTCTGCCAATTTATATCACTTACTGATGATAAGGTTACTGTTAATGATGTTGAAGCACCTGTACCTAATTGAGCAGCAGGACATGTGACAGTTTCATTATCGGCATATCCAATACCACCGTTACTAATTGCTACTCCTGTAACAGAACCACTAGCAGCGATAGTAACAGTAAGTATTAAACCATTACCTGAACCACCTTCAGGAGTTACTGTATGTGTACCTTCTTGACTTGCAAGTCCTGTGTAAGAACCAGGTGTTACTGAAAGAACAACACCAGCAGCAAGACCTAGATTATTATAAAGTTGAGTATTATTTGAATCAACATCAACATATATTGTTTTAGTTGCAGCATTTATATCAAGAAACTTTCCTCTACGATCTAAAGTTTGTTTGATATCTGTATCTGCCTCACTATTATTCAGTCCAATTGATCCATCATTAAATGTACTACAAAGAAATACATTTGGATATGCAGTAAGATCGGTTCCAGTAGAATTGATTATACCAGCTTGAGCATTTAGTGGTACAGTTCCATATACATTAGTAACATTATAAGTAGGGAGTCCCTGTGTTTTTAAACGAATATCTGCTCTATCAAGAGTCTCTCTTGCTTTATCAATTGGATAATATTTTGTTTCTTTATTAACAATTTCATATCCTTTAATGTATGCTTTACCTGGTCCTACACTGGCTACTAACTTATCATTTGCTTCAGTAGTAGTCAATCCATTAATTTTACCAAAAGAATCAGTAGAGTATACACCTAAATTTCCACCTTGCTTATGATATTCTCTTATATCAAGAGAGAAATTATCAACAATATAATCTCCAGACTCATCATAAGTCCTTCTTGCTAAAGTTTGCTCAAGAAGATTGTAATCTGTTTGTACTATTTGTGATTGTACATTACCCTTTCTTACAGTCAATAACTGTATAAAATTCTTATCAGTTACTTGAGATAAAGAATATTGTATAAGAGTAAGAGATATCTTTAATCTATTAGAACCTGGTGCAGTATAATTGCTAGATCCAATTGAATTATCATATAAAGATTCTTCTTCCTCTGCTGTTATAATACTTTCTTCAATCTTGAAACCAACCTTTGATGAAGGTTTGTCATAATACTTGTCAATAACTAGTAACTGAGAACTATTCCTTACAAAATATCCATTAACAAAGTAAATACCTTCTTCTACCTTAACAGCAGAAGCATATCCCATTGCAGGACTCTCTAACGCTGTTGATGCACCTGTGTCAGGATCAGTAATAGAAATACTAGTAGGAAGTACGCTTCCATCGGTTCCAACCACTAGGAGTGGTGTATTAACGCCATCTACGACCTCTAGGGTCTCACCTTGTCGGAATGTATCCTCATTACCTGCATCACCACTATTAGTATAGTTTACATAAATTACATCTGATGTAGTTTCTGTTGCTACCTCAGTTTCAACTACATTACCAATAACACCAGAAGTTAATCCTTTAAGTTCTTGTCCTTTTAACTGTGATATATCATATTTTTTATAAACAACCTGCCCATCTTGGTTTACAGGTATCTCTGATACAGAAGATAACTTAACATAGTTAAGTTTGGTATTAAGTCCTACTTCTCCAGGTATGACAAGTTCACCTTGTTTAAAGGCATACTTACCAAAACTTTCAATTTGATTTTGCAGGATAGACTGTAACTGGGTTAACTCCCTCGCTTGGATTGAGTATCCAGGGCGAAAGAGCACCTTGTAGAAGTTCTTATCCTGTGAAAAATCATCGTAGTATGGAGCTACATTTAGGTTAGTCTTCTGAGGCATCTCACTTTATCTCTAGTTTTTGGGGATAAGAATCAGAATTCAATTACAAGTTTAATGTCCTCAATCTGATCAGGAGCACGTGTAATCTGTCTTCTATTCTCTATGTATACGATATCCCCAGAGTTAGCAGCGATTTCAGGAGATGCTAAACCTCCAGTAAATCCAATATCAGAAAGAACTGTATTCTGTGCAGTATCAACAGTTCCTGAAGCAGTTGAAGTACCACCAACAACTGCATTAGCAGCATCAGAAGCAAATGCTAACACAACACCAGCATCGGTATGTGTTGTAGGAGATTGGAAATACTTCAAGATACCATTAGTAGAATCCCAAGAAACTACAGTACCTTTAGCAGTACCACCTGTAACTGTCTGTGTAATCGTTTCATCAGCAACATAATCAGCAGTAGCACCATTGATCTTCAATACAGAAGTTCCACGTAATGTACTGTTCGTAGCAAAGTTTGTAGTACCAAAATCAAATGGATCTTGAATAATACCTATTCTACGGAAATCATTATCTACAGGGAAGTCTCCAGAACCTTCAGCATAAGTTAGACGAATATTCGTCATAACTCTCTTAGCAAATAATTCTGCTTCTGCACTAGAACCATGACCACCTTCAGGTGATATAACAACTTCAATTCCACCAACAGCAGTAAATGCAGCAGGGTTAGTTGTTAATCCAGTATCAGTAAATACTGTAGTTGTAGATAGAATAACATTACCATAAGTATATCCACTACCTACAGATTCCATTCCAATAGTAGAAACAGCACCACCAGCAGTTGTTTCAATCTTAACAACAGCACCATTTCCATCACCCTTAACAGGTGTATATAAAGTTGCTGATGCAGGTAATCCAGTAGTTCCTACATTGTTATCTAATGCTATATGAATAGCACCATCAACAGCAGCACCCTCAACAGCAACTCTAGATGCTTCTCCAGCAGCAGCGATGGGGATAAAGTCTGTAGATAAGAAGGAAAGCACGTCACCTGTTGTCAAGGTGTACATATGCTTCCAAACATAGTTACCTGTTGATTCGGTATAAACTCCACCAGCAAATGTACCTGCTCCAGCACTAGGAGAAGAAGTTGGTTCACCGTTGGCAGCAACGTTTACACCAGTTGGGTTAGCAGAACTTTGTCCATTATAAAGACACTTGAAGACTTCATAATTGGAATTCATAACATAGAACTTAGATCCAGGAAGAGTACTTGACCCACCAGTAGAAGGTTGTATACCAATTGCACCACCACCAGCAGGAGTTGCTGAATAGTTTGGACGGTACATATCAAACTTTGGATTAATAGTTGTGTTCCAGTTGTAACGGGGAACAACTAAACGAGCAAAAGTATCAGTAATACGCTTGGCAGCAATCAATTCCTCATAGACATCTTGTTTTTCAGCCTGGTTGTCTATAGGAGTAGGGGGAACTTCCTCAGTAGCGTATCTATACGCTCCAGAAGCAGCAGTAGCACCTGAAGTACCACCAGTGATGGTAGTTCCAAATGCGGGTGTTGTAGTCGCTGTAGGAAGGATTGTAGTAAGTAGTAGACTGTTCGCTTGAACTTCAGATACTACTCCACTCCATCCACCACCACTAACGGTTTCTCCAACAGAAAATGCGGTTGCACTCTGATTGAAGATGTCAAGGTGAGCGTCCCATTTAGTTGAACGTCCCACGAAGAAATACATTCTTGTACGATCAGCAGTTCCTGCGGTTCCTTCACTGAGGGACTCTAGGAATTGCTTCGCATTGAAGATTCTAAATTTTTCTGAAATAATAGCTGCCATTTGCCAAAGCTCGTGATTGTATAGACTGAATCTGGTTTATTTATAATAATTTATAAAGCGTTTCTGAGGTACTCACCTATAGTGTGTGACTCAATAGGAGTATTGTTTACTCCACGAGTGCAACCCAAGAAACGATCATTCATTTTACTTGTGTAAGAAATTTGTTCTCTACCCAATAAAATTGTCCCTGAAGCAGGGAAGTTTGTAGTGTTTGCATACACTGTCTCGTTGGTGGCAAGATAACCACCACCACTTTCATTTGGTAGGTCAGCAGTATCTAGCTGACTAACATAATGATTTATGGAAGGATAACCAATATTAAAGATATAATCATTGGTTGCAACCATACTCTGTGCTTGATCTTCAAAAGTACGTAACTCTAGATCAAACCCCTCAAACTCCTGAATAGTATATGCGGAAACTGATATACCACCAGTAGATAATATATCACCAGTAGTCATGAACTTAGCACCTTCCCACTGAAGGAACCTTGGTCCCAATGTTCCCTGTTCATATACTGTCTGATAGTTGATTCTACGTAAATCAACAAATCCCATATTATATAATGCTTTTTTCTCCATAGGTAGTTGTATACCTCCACCTCCAATAGGATTACCATCACCAGGACTACCATCTGGACGTACTCTTCTGTTACCATACTGATCAATCTCAATAACAGGTAATCTTACTTGAACAATAGTTTCAGTTTCAAGTTCTAAAGTTATTTGTTTCTCAACAACACTTGGAGCAGGTATAGATGCTATTACTGGTGGATAATAAGTATGTATTTGTTGAGTAATAGGTTTAATATCTACACCAGATGAAGTTTGTATAATAGCAGTAATCTTCTGCTTAAATCCTTCTGGAGTAGTAATTGCCATATTAAGGTTACCCAACCCAGGACCAACCTCAACACCCTTGAATCTAGTAACTTCTGAATAAACAGCAACAGGAGATGGATATACAATACTAGGATTGAATTTTAAAGTAAATGTACTCGCAATTTTCCTACCACGCTGTTTAATGATCTTATATTGCCTTGCTGTAACAATCTTTGGTTCTTGTGTATAACCACTACCAGCATTAGTTAATACAATATCAATAATATGACCATCAGAAACTATTACTTCTGCTGTTGCCCCACCACCATTTTGATCAACAGGTATAAAATGTAGTACAGGTGTACTATCGTAACCATAAGCAGTTGATCCTTTAGTAACCTTCCATTCAGATTCTATAAGTTCTATGGTTGCTCTATTCCATGAAATAGAAGAAACCTTACCACCATCAATTTCACATGTTGCACTAAGTCCAACACCCCTTGTGTCACCTGCATAATTGGTTGTGATAATTGTCCCAAAGAAATTAGTGGACACTTCATCTTGTGGCACATAGGTCTTAGGATTTACATACCTAGGTAATCCATTAATTGTTCTGTAGTCATCTTCACCATCAATCTTAACTATATCACCATCATTTACATTTGATAATAGTCTATTCCTTACATAGAAAGCTTCATCTGCTCTTGGAGTACCATATAACCACCTAGCAGAATTTCTCTGCATTCTATAGTTCTGATCACTGTCTCTAACAACTGCTATGGTAGTAGTTACACCAGTAAGTTCGTACTCATCAGCAAAATCAGAAGATCTAGCAAAGAAAATACTAGAACCATCTAAATCTGGATTATTACCAACCAAAGTAATAATTAACTTCTGATCTGTAGTTGTATAAGTCTTAACATTACCAAGCATACGCTTAGTTCCACCAATCTTTTGGTATGCTACTTGGAAATAATCATATGATAAACCATACCAATCTCTCCAAGCACCAAAAGTATTAGGAGAACCTGCATCACAAGTAAGAATAATTTCATTAAAGTATTGTCCTGCTTCAAAATCATATAAAGTCATAGCAGGATCAATATCTCTACCATAAAGAATGATAATCTCTACATTGTTTCCTTTCTTTATCTTCTTATTAAATGTAATAGCAGGTCCAACAATATTGTAAGAATCCTCTTCTCTTTGTAAGACACCATCAATAAAGACCATTGCAAGTCTTGTATCATTTATTATTTTTACTTTTTTATCTGGATCCAATATCAAGTAAGGTCCAGCAGAATCTGCTTCTGTAATAGAACATCTAAGATAACTACCAATACCATGACCAAAGAACTTCTCAACTGCTAATGGTTCCTGAAGAGTCTTTGTATTCTCTGTTTGATTCCATATAGGTGCTGTATCAAATATAATTTTATTGGGAACCGCAGTTCTATCAATTGTATATGCAGGATTGTGTTGCAATACTCCACTTAATGCAATAAACAAATCTTCGTTAACCTGTGTGTCAACACCAGTTCCATCTTCATAATAAAGATCAAATATTTTATTTTCTCCATCAAAATAATCAGGATTAGTTAATGTAGCAGAGTTTTCTCCATTAGTTAATATTAATGCTAGGACATTAGATAATGTATCTAAAGCGGAAAGAACATCAGCACACTTATTTACAGGATTATCCTGTAAGATATGAGTATTCTCATATCCATCTTCTAATTCATTATTAACTGCTTTCTTAGCAAGACCGACAGCATATTGATATGCTTCTACTGCTGCTTCTAATTCGGAAGTCTTATCACCTGTTGCTGCATCAGTAAGAATTCCAGTTCCAGTTAAAGAAGAAAGAACACCACCAGTATAATACTTCTTACCAGCAGATACTGTCTTCCAGTTTCCACCAAATCTTATATCATGTGACCATGCATCTAAAATTTGACCTATATCCCTAGAACATTTACCTTCTGTAACATTCCAAGGTAACTCAGGATATTTAGATTTTATATGAGCAATAGTCTTATCTACTATAGTACTCCTATTACGTTCAATCTGATTAGCAGAGTCAATCCATCTACCACTTCTTTGGAATATGTTCTTAATCTTTTTAAGATGCTTTTGATTTAAAGTATTATCCTTAAATTGGAAATATCTTCCATAGAAAGCAACACTAGGAATAGATTGACCACCCTTAACTCTTGATCCAAGAGGAGGTTGTGCAAAGGTTATCTTATCTTCATTAACAGTATAAGATATACCTGGTTCTTGTAATATACCATCAAGAGTAATTACAAGAGCTTGTTCATTATATGGTCTAATAGAGTTTCCATTAGCATCAACCATATTGAATAATGTTCTTCCTTCTAGATTTCCTTTGTTTGTCAATCCACCATCAAAAGGAAGATTTAGGAATACATTACCAGCAGTAATCTCAGCAGTATTGATAGCATCTATAGAAATAGATCCAACACCCTTTTCCACTATAGTTGGTTGAACAGTTACAATACTTTGAGTTAACTGTCTTCTAGTACTTTCTACAGTAATCTTATTAACTGATGGATCCCATAGTTGTATAACACTAGTCTTAGAAGAGACAGTATCACTACTCATCTTAACTTCAGCAGAACTATTAATAAGCACTTCTCCAAATAATTGGAATCCTGCTGGATGAGTAGTTTCCTTAATTAATTTTCTCCATACATCAATGGAGGTTTCTGATTTAATTGTGTATGAGTAATCTTGATAATAATAAGAATCTGTGATCCTTTGATTGGAATCACCAATCTTACCACTATCAGATTTGTAATACCCCATATTATCAAAATATGTTTTAATAACAGGAGAATACTCTGTATATGAAATACTTAAGACATTAGCAGTATTATTCTTAGCAAGTCCTTTAATTTCTTTATCTTTTCTTAAGATTCCTTGTATTCTATCAACAACTAGAATATTAGATCCACTTATCCAAGAAGTTACTCTTGCCCTTGCAACCTCAACAGAACCAGATTTTTGAACTATCGTCTCACCAATACTAAAAGCATCTTTATTAAAATTGGATAAAATAAGAATGTAATTGGAAGTGAAAGTTGAACTTAATGTATTATCATTATGATAAGATCCACCATTATTGATTATCTTTATATTCCTAGGTGTACCAATATCAGTACTTGATAAGAAACATTCTACATTTTTATCAAGTACTCCATCTACATCAAATATTCCTGTTACAATAGGAATCCTTTTATAATCAACTCCAATACTAGTAATTTTAACAGAATTTATTTCACCAACAGATGTTAATGATTTAGAAACATATTTGATTGATCCACTGCCATCATTAGTAGCTACTATACCAGTTGAATAAAGAATTTTTGTTGGTGTAACATATATTACACTTTTTGTTCCCTGTAAAGGATCGTTGATAACATTTAAATAAGAATTTTCAGAATCAACTACACCATCTCTATCATAGTAATAGTATTTGATATATGGTGATGGTTTTCTCTCATCATAAACATTTGTTGTTGTTCTAGATCCATAACCCAATTTTAATTCAACAATATTATTTTGCTCTGTTTTTTCTGGTGTAACTAAATTGAAATTAATACTAGGTGATATATCAAACCCAACACCTGCCATTGATGTATGACTTATATCAAATTTATATTTGTAATACTTTTTAATATCAATCTGTTTATTTCTTTCGCCATCAATTTCAAAATAATAATTTGCATTAGTAATACTTGAAATTTCTACAAGTCTCTTATCTCCATTAGCGTCTGGTTTATCAAAGAAAGTAGAACTCAAAGAAAGTTCATTTATAGTAGATAACGTTTCGTTAGTATCCCAAGATATAACCAATTTATGAGTATCTGAATCATAAGAAACTACAGAACCATCTTCAACTCCAAATCCTACAGGCAATCCATATCCACCACCATATAAAGTAACAGAAGCACCATTAAAATGATTTACTGCTACTGTGTTCTTTTGACCTCTTTGAACGGTAAAAACATTTGATGCTCTAGACTGAACTAATACAATCTCATCACCAACATTTAAATAATCTCCTTGTTTTATAGCATTACCATTATCAATAACCAATTTTGTGTTATCTGATGCAAATCCAACATGATCAACACGAACTAGTAATTCAGCAGTATTTACATTAGATTTAAATACAACATTAGTGCCTATACTAAGTTCATCTCCTATTAAATAACCAGTTCCTTTATCAGTTATCTGTATATCATAAACTATATTATCTGATGAAACTTTAATTGTACCTTTTGCACCTGATCCTTTTCCACCAATCAAGTTTACATTGGTATATTCACCTTGTGTATAATCAGCACCTCCATTTAATATAGATATTTTACCTATTCCATCATCAGTGAGAACCCTTGCTATGACAGGGTTTTTAAGGACTACATCTTGATATATTTTTTTCTTTACAATATATGTTGTAGTAGTGTTTGCATCATCAGGATCAATATCAATATCAATTGATTCTCCAACACCAACACCATGAGAATTATCTGTAGTTAATAATGCTACATTATCTGTTATATTAAAGATCGGCAAATTTTCACTTAAATTTGCAATAGATACAATTTTTGCTCCAGGAGTGTTTAACAAATTGGAACTGGTTAAGAAATAAGTCCCATCAACAACAAAACCAGTATCTGTAACCTTTACCTTTACTGTATTTTGTGCAGATGTTGATTCTAATATCTCTCCAGCAGCAATAGGAGCATTTACCCCATCACTTAAAGAAAGAATAGCACCCTTTGTATAAGTAACATTTATATCAAGTATCAATGATAAGACTTTAGTACTTGATGATAGTACATCAGTACTATTAATAGTACCTGAGACATTTTCTATAGCAAAGTTCCTTCCTGAAAATACATTACCAACTATCTTACCATTAGCACCAGTTACACCCTGAGTAATAGTATCACCATCAAATAGGTAAGCAGTACTAGAAAGGTCTACATACAAGACCTTAGATTGCTGAGAATCTATTGATGTTACAGTCTTACCCTTCACAGAGTCTACTTCACCAGAAGCACCATACCCTCCAGTATTACTATCATCTATTGATAATTTACAACCAACAGAAAAATTATTACCACTATTTGTTATTAAAGCTGAAGATACACTTCCTCTATTTGTATCTTCAATCTTAGCTATAGTTAAATCACCATTATTATCAATATCCGATGTTCTTAATCTCTTTGCTTTCTTTGGAATATCTGTCTGTGATATTGAAGAATTGCAATTAGAGTCTAAAGGAAGTGAATAATAATTAACTCCTATAATATAAGGAAATACTGGTTTATCTAAACCATCAACGGTAACAAAATATGCATATGTACCATTAGGATATTCTGGTGTTACACAATACCTTCCATTATTAGCATCTAGATGACCACTTTCATCCTCATAAACATAATCATTAATATAGGTTCCAATAGGATCACTAGGACCACCATCTCTAGAAGTAAGAGCAGTATAACTAGAATGCATTCTAACAATATCAGAACCTACATCTAGTGGGTTTTCATAACCATAAGCACCATATATGGGATTGCCATCATAAGCAAACCCTAAGATAGGTGAGTGAGTAGACCCAGTATCATTTGCTCTTAATGTAGTAGGAGAAGCATAATAGGCATATCCAGTTCCCATTTCAGGTGAGAAGTTTTTAAAGAAATAACCATTATCAGAATCAAGGTTGTTTACATTCTTGAAATACCTATCCTTTCTCCATTCCTTAATTGTGGCAATAGCGGTTGCACTAGATCCAACAGGAATTACTTGTAATGATATATTATTCTGTGTGTAAAGACTTCCTCCATTGTTTTTAACAAACCCAGTGATTTCTCCTATATTTGATACTTCAGCAGTAAAATCTGCAAACCTTCCTTTTCCTGCACCATCAATTATTCTAATAATGGGTGGTGATGAATAATACTCACCAGGATGATTAATTGTAATACTTGTTACTTCACCTGCTGTAACAACTGGTGTTAGAAGAGCACCTCTACCAGATAAAATTTCAACAGTAGGATTCTCCGTATAATTACCAACATCTTCAATACGTATAGATTCAACAACTTGTCCAGCAAGTTTAGCAGTTGCTTTGTTTGGAAGACCATTAACTAATACAAATGGTGCTTTACTATAACCATTTCCTCTATTACCTACAGTAATTTTTTGTAGGGGACCATTATAAACTACATCTTCATCCTTATAACCTACAAAAGGTACGCCATTAATTGCAATACCAATATCCCTATACTTAGTCTCATATGTCTCAGTAATTGAGATAGCATCTTTTCGTATTATCTTTAATAATTTTTGATCTTGTAAATCTGTAGGTGGTGTTCCTGTTCCAATATCATGTGATGGAAATCCTGAAGAAGCAATGTAATATCCTTCACCATCTTGATATATTGCTGAAACATTAGAAGGTAAATCTGCAACACTAGCAATTTGGGGATCTGTACTGCTGAATATCCATCTTGTGTTATTTTGTGCATCAACGATCTTTACATCATTTGTAATAAAACCAGGTTTTGATATTTCAATAACATCATTTGGATTTGAATATGGTACTTTTACAGTAGGTTCTACATTATAGAGAACACCATAAACTAATAGATCAACATCATCAGTACCAACATTAGCTCCATATGTTACAGAAGTACCAATTGGGTAAGTTCCAGTGCCTGACCTAGTTTTTATTACGAATTGATTTATATTTTTATTTTCATATGTTATGGTTTCCCCACCTATATTGAATTCTCCTTTAGAATCCCATGCAATTGTGGAAAAAACATTAACTCTACCACCAATACCAAGAGAATTATTAAGTTCTTTAGTTATTTTTGTCCTTGAAGCAATCTTAAACTCACCATTTACAGTTGCTTCATTAAGAATAATCTCATATAACTCTTCACCATCAAATTTACCAGAATATCTAACATTATCAACTACAGCAGATGCATAAGAACCTTCAATATCCTGTACTATCTTCTTACCAATTAAATTTGTTGGTGTTCCCGAAACAACTTTTACCTTAAGTGAATATGACTGTATCCAATTAGATTCTGAAGGTTTTAAAGTAAACTCTCTTGGGTATGCAACTTCAGGATCTGTTCCACCAAGATCAACTAAACACTTAAATATAAATTTAATTGAATTGTCTGTTCCCTTTGATTGGTAAAAAGAACTAATATTTTTAATAAGAGTTCTCTTGTCTACATTACCTTTTAAATACTCTTCTGGAAAATCAGACAGATACTGCTTTTCAAAACTTTTTATAAATGCATATAAGAATAGATTACTGATATTACTTACTGTAGATCCATCTACATGACTTGCAGATTGTGTAGTAATAAAAGTACTTTTCTCGTAAAGATCACCTAAAGTACTATTACCACTTACTCCACGACTAACTTCTAAAAATTCTGTATTTGTCCTACTAGTATAGAAACATATTTCATCATCTATTTGAATATATCCACCTTGCTCTGGAAATGAAGTAGCATCATCTACAACAATAGTAGTATCTGAATCAAGAACCAATCCATTTAATGTAGTACTTTGTACTAATAGATTTTTTTCATAAAAATCAATATCACGATATGTTGCAAGATTGTTGACAATATCTAATGGTTGTCCTTGAATCTCTAACTGCTCATAATACTTTTGTACAAACTTACTAAAAAGTTCATACTCTTCGTTAATAAAATCAGGTAATTGAGACTCAATTAAAGTTGAGACTTTATTCGCAGATTTAGGCACTACTCTTTATACGCAACGAATTTACTATTTGACACATCTACATCCAAATATGCCTCACGTTTTACTTCAATATCTTTATTAGCAGGTTTGACTCGCAATTCAACACGATTATCAGAAAAACTACTTTTTAGAATAGTGAAATCATAAAGTTGTATTTCACCTTTAGTATAATCAACAGTTCCTATTGAATCATTCAATAGAACCTTTTCACCACTCAAGGAATCTAATCTATATAGGACTATTTTCCCATTTCTATCTTCTAGGTATGATGTATAATTAGGATACTCAAAGACTGTCATACCAGTAGATGAAACTACAGGATTATCACAATCTATAAAGAAAGGATTTTGATAACACACTTCATAATATGAGGATGAATTTATTTGTGCTATAAAATCTTTCCTTATAGTAATGTTAGTATCATTTGAATTGATAGAACGATCTGCATTATCAATAACACTAATAAATTTACTATATCTAAATTTACCATTAAATTTTTCTGTGCCAGAAGATAATAGATATTGCTGAACTCCAGTAGCAGCCTTTGCTGCCATCTCAGCAGGAAGTAACTTACTCTTTGTGGAATTGTAGTATATCTTACTATTCAACTCAACATATAAAATAGATGGATCAACAAATTCTGGTTTAATTGAAGCAACAGTATACTTCTTCAGTTCATTTGTTAATTCATTCTTAGTAAAAGATGATATTGATGGTGCATCTGTTGGTTTAATTGAAAGGAATACCTTACCATATGCAGGTGGTACTTGGTCTTCACCACCAAATACAATAATATCACTCACTGATGGATATATGTTTCTAACAATAGAAGCAAAGTCATTTGAAGTCACTGCTCTATTTTGAGATCCGTAGAACTTAGGAGCATTATATTTGATATTATCAATACTCTCAATGTCTGCTCCACCAAGTGCATTCTGTATGACTGTCAATTCTGTTACATTATATGGTATTTGTATCAATGAATTGCTTTCATTGACAATAGTTCCATTAAATCTAAAAGTTGATGCTCCATTGGTAACGTTACCATTTGTTACAACTGCACTTAATTCAACAACTTGATTATCCTCAAGTTTTTTCCCTAATACACCATCACCAAAGAAGATTTCGTATTTCTCATCTTCTATTTCATTTACAAAATATACCTTATCATCTGAAGTGACATCTAATATATTATTTGCTTTGATGTACAGTTCAGATTCTGTTGAATTAATAGATTCATAAACCCTTACCTTAAGTGTACTAATATCAGTAGAAGGGTTATCAATAATAAATCTTTGATTGCTTGCACTAGAATCAACAGTTGTCAATGAGGTTATAAGAGATCCTTCGTAAATAGGTAAATTAGCAAACGATACAGTACCATTAGTAACAATCTCTTTATAATCTTCTGTTACAATAAAACGATATAAACTACCATCATAGTTAGTAAGAAATCCACTACCTGCTTTTATAGTGACAGATACAGGAGAACTATTACTAAATGTAAGACTTAAGTTAACTGCTGCCTTAGGTGCAGTCTTTGATTTGGGAGAATACCCCAGTTGCTTTGCTAGAGAGACTACGTTATCCCTTAGAGACGCTGAATCAAGGAATAGTTCATTCACTACCATATTGGTATTGAACGCTGTGTAGTACGTATTATACGCCAATACATCTAACAGTTGACTTATAGCAGATCCTTCAAAATCATAGTCAGTGAAGTCTGTTTGTGCTCTCATATAGTCTTTGAGAGCTGTCTTGATATCAATAAAGTCTAAGTTGTTTAACTGGGTGTATGGCATTATCTCGTCCTAGCTAGGAAGAACTGTATATTGGATGGTGGTGTGTCTACACCCTTTAATGTATATGTCATCTCAACATCAAAACCATTATCATTGAAATTTGGTATACATCTCAAATCTTCAATAATAACTCTAGGTTCGTAAGTTGATATTGTTGATTCTATATTTCTTTTGACTTGTGCAGCAGTAGCATAATCCAATGGTTCAAATAAGAATTTCCTTATATTTGAACCGTATTCAGGATTAAATACTTTTTCTCCTTTATTTGTCAATAGCAAATTTACTATTGCCTGTTTAACAGCAGAAGCATCCCTACTAACAACTAAGTCATTAGTAACGGGATGCTTTTTAAAAGTAATATTGATGTCCTTAAAGGACAGTGCTTCCACCATTTACTGACAATATACAAAGTCAGTAGTTATTTAGACAGTTTATACAGCGTATTGATATCCGTTCTTACTCACTACCTCAGTCTCTGCAATATTAAATGCCAAAGTTATTCTTTCCTTATCTTCTTGAAATGGCATTACACAGTGTACTATATCACTAGGGAACATAATCATAGTTCCATTCTTGCCTTCATACTCACAACCAAGATCAAAGAATTTAGTTGGGTGATTATGATTCTTGTAATAGATCACACCTGATACAAACCCTGAATGATTATGCGGAGGATTGTCATCTCCTTTATATGCAAAGTTAGTCCATAGGTCATATTTGTCAAAATAACCAGGCCAATTCTTCAATTTGAACTCACGGAGATTTCTTCCTTTCCCCCAATGCTCATGCGTTAATCTTAATACCCATGCCAACCAAAAAGAATCTTCAATCAAACGTGCAGGTACACCACATTGATATGAATTATGCTTTCTTCCATCACTAGAAAGATATCCAACATTCTCATGTGCTCGTATATCTGCTAATGGGTGGTTCTTCACATTGATACTACAATCAACCCAATAATCAATTTCTTCTTGTATAGATTCAGGAATATCAAATATTAATATATTATCCCTTAATTTTTTCATACTTTATAAAAGGTATATTTTAAAAACAATTCTTCACCCTTCTTGATATCCTTAATCGTCTTCATATAGTAAATTTTACCCCATCCTTGATCATCCGACCATTTAACACAATTGGGGTCTTCAGAGTGATTTACGAACCCTCCTAGAGGTGTTCTCATTATCTCGTCATCCACTACCACGTGGGATACGCCAAGATACATCATAGCAGGTATGTCTTCTTTCGCAAAAAGACCTTGACCTGCTATGGAACTATCCTTTACATGTAATTCATTGGGTAAAGCTTGATACATCATATTTTTTCGGAGATTTGGTCGGAGTCCACGCCATTTTTAATTACCCTGTCCTCTGTACCTCTTTTTACGCCCATTTCGTGCTGTCGCACTAAGCTTCGTATTCTGCGAATTACCTTGACGTGTCTTTTTAGGTTTTGGTGGTGTGTGATCACCATTACTGGAATATAATGCCATAAGATTAAATAACTCTCTATATTATATCACACTCCACCAGTTCCTGCAAGTACTGTGAGGGATGATGAAGCAATTACTCCAACACCTGATCCAGGAGCAATAGTGTCACCAAGTACTGAGATAGGTTTCTTACCTACAAGAACACTCGGAACACCTGGTCCAATTATGGGTTTGGTAAGGGAAACACAAACAGGGGGTATACCTGATAGGTAGGGTGCTGTTAGATCACCCAATCTTGCACAAGGTTTACCTTCTACCAATACAGTCAACTCACCAGGTGGAGCAATTGCTGTTGCTGGTTGACATAGATCATTCGTAGTTACTACATCACCTACTCGTGTTACTCCGCCTGGCATTGCTTTAACTCCTCTACTGTATTATGTAGATAGTCAAGTGTCTCAACTATACTCTGATGGTTCTGTGATGCTGGTGGACGGTACATCAATCGGGGTTTCTCCAATGAGGAGATCTTCTGTTCCATTACCGCCAACCTCTCGGACAACTGTTGGAGTAACTCGTTGCACTTCTGCATTGTCAATTGGTTGTCTACTGTCATTATCTTGTCCTGAAAATCGCTTTGCTGCTCCTAGTTCAAACTGATCACAAAATTGCTCAAAGTTTGCAAGGATCTCGTTGTAATTATTATTAGGATCCATATTTAATACCTGATGGGGATTCGGGCGGACCATCGTGTGTAAACTTCGGAAACCTTGTCTGTGTTTCCAATTCGTTTAACCGATTCTCTAATTCACTTAGTTTAATCGCCACGTTCTCTAAGGCATCCACAATTCTTCCGATTTGCTTGTCGTGTACCACTACTGCGTACTTTGGATTCTCTAAGAGTTGTTGGTGGGCAATTTCGTCAGGACTTTCTGCTTTCACGTCCACTATGTCGGTATTTGGAGCCATAATTTTAAATGCTTTATTGGGTTCGTCTTTTTTGACCATTTTTTTGCTGGAAAAATTTTTTCAAAATCAAGGTTTTGAATTTTCAATTTGGTAGAAATATTTATATGTCGTTGGGATACTTTTGTAGACTTGGATATCGTTAGGAGTCCCACTCGGCATCACCCCACGCACCGCACCCAACAAAAAACCCTGTCATTTCGGACAGGGTGTGTTAGACTGTTAGAAGCGAGGGTCGCCCAAGTCATCCATCACGTCTTGAAGGAAATTGACTGGACTGACCTCACGGGTTTCAGGTTGAATACCTGATACATGACGCTCATGCTCCTCAGTCATTTGTCTGAGGATGGATGCCATTGCTGCGATGACGGCAGGGTCACGGCGAGCAGCAGCGTTAGTCAAGAAAATGTTTTTCATACTCTTATTATAGAGGATGTGGGTGAGTGAATCAAGTGAGCGTTACACTTTGTAACTGTCTCTTGATTAGGACGCTTGCCCAGTCACGGGTGCTATATGGAATTGTGACTTGCTTGCTTGTATTCTCATGAGAATAAATGTGGTGCTTGCCGCCATGACGTGTAAGCACCCAACCCAAAGACTTAGCAAGTTTTGCAAGTTGTTTACTAGTCATGCTAGTTCACATCTAATACCAGCACCTTGATAGAATGCCAGCATGTCCAACGCTTTAGACTTAGAGGAGAATGTGATAATTCTCCCGTGGCGTTGGTCGTTGGGTGTCCAGTAGCGAATGCTCATTTAAATAAATGCGTTGTGGGTTTGTACTTGAGAGATTAGAACACTGTCTTGCCTGAACTGTTTCTTATACGCCGCAGCGATACAGTTCAAACTCAGCATGTGCTCATCCACTTCTGAATCTGCACACTCAAGATAAAATATCTTGGTTTGCTCCAGTTCGCCTTTCCAGAGACCTTCGCCATCTATGAAAGTGCCATACTCAAAATGTGGCATGATCTCACGCTTAATAAACGTGTTCATCATGTGGTCGGTAACAGTGCCATTGTCGGGGATGTTCCTGCCCATGATTAGTTCAAGTCGTTTCATAAGAATTTCTTGAGTACATACACAGTATAGCAAGAAGGCAAGGAAAAAAAGCATGATGTGGTCCAGTTTGTAAATTGGTTGTGGTCTTACAGTTCTTTAGCAGATGTCTTGAGTACGATCACCACGTTCAATACACGGTCATTTAAGATCCTTCTCATCAGGGATGCCAAAGAGATCATGCCACGGGATTACATCCCGTTTAGAAATTCATGCAAGTCATCAACGTATTCCTGGTAGGTTGCGTTGGGATACCTGTTAAGGTAAAATTGAGGCACTTGCTTTTTTGGTTTGAGATCATGGACCTCTTGAAGTGTGTATGTTTTTTGCATACATGTATAATAACAAAAAATAGCACCCCGTAGGGTGCTAGTGTGTCAGTTCAAGAACTGGTTGCGTTTAAAAAAAATCAGGCTGCCGATAGTACAAAAATACTCTATGATGAAGAGCAGGGAAATGTGATGGACTCGTTAACATTTAGTGAGTAAGTATGAGTTGAATTGTTATCATCAACTGGTGTAGCATCTAAGTTATCAATTAACTCTTGTAATACTACATCACACATTGTACATTCAATCTCTTCAAATATCTCGTGTTGATTATACTTTTCATAATCTTGTAGAAGAGTTTGATGTACAAATTGCTCCATAGATTTCCAATCCATACTATCACAAATTAACTCAACATATGCATCCTTAAGTTCATCTAACTGTTCATTGGTTAAGTTATACTTAGGCATGTAATCTTGCCTCCTTTTGTGTTACTAACTCAGCGACAATATCAAAGAGTTCGTAGTAACTAACTCCCTCCCATTCTGTCCAGTCTGATACATAATCAGTCATGGAAATATCCACACTATTATCAACAAATGTTGGTGCAGATTTCAATTGATTGTTCTTACCGAACCAGAAAGTTCGTCCAAAGTGTTCTGATTGTACCATGTTA
>Ga0115012_10000384_pt1 | contig 25367 bp, 20 predicted proteins | sample TroAtlMetagenome_FD_88706 | JGI IMG/M metagenome (GOLD analysis project Ga0115012, IMG submission 88706) | Marine eukaryotic phytoplankton communities from Atlantic Ocean - Tropical Atlantic ANT10 Metagenome | ecosystem: Environmental > Aquatic > Marine > Oceanic | place: Tropical Atlantic...
ATGCTCTTAAGATGCTTGGGCCACAGGCTTTGCAAGTTTTTCATTGGAACGACTATCCAGCTAATCCTACTCGCGAAAACATAGGTGATGGTGATCGAGTTTATCCAGGTGATGGGGTTGCACCGATTACTAATATCGTCAAAGGATTCTTGCAGGTTGGGGCTACTCCGGTACTTTCGCTTGAATTATTTAATAAGAAATATTGGGCGATGCCTCCGCTTGAGGCGGCTAGGATTGGTATTAAAAAAATGAAAGCCTCAGTAGCTCCGGCTCTTTAATTGACTATGGCGAGTTACGAAGATTTGTCTAATCGTTTGGTTTTGATTACTGGAGGAGCCAATGGGATTGGCCAAGCGATGGTTGAAGCATTTCATACACAGGGAGCAATCGTATCATTTTGTGATTTAGACCAGGCTGGCGGTAAACGTTTGGTTAAACGTTTAGGTAAGAGAATTAGTTTTACCAAGGTCGATCTCACACGTGAGTTGGATATTAAACGCTGGGTCGCTAAAGAGGCTAAGCGGTACGGCAATATTCATGTTTTAGTGAATAATGCTGCACGAGATCCTCGTAGTAAGCTTGAAAATATAAAAGTCAAAGCGTGGGACGATCTTTTTGCTGGTAATTTGCGTGCTTATTTTTTGACTTGCCGTGAAGCCTCACCCCATTTAGCTGAGAGTGCATCTATAATTAATTTTTCTTCGATCACTTTCCACAATGGACCAGAAGAGATGTCTGCCTATGTGGCAACTAAGTCGGCGACGATTGGTTTGACTCGTTCATTGGCTCGTGAGCTCGGACCTAGGCGTATTCGTGTGAATACTATTTCACCAGGCTGGATTATGACTGATCGACAGCTCAAAGAATATGTTTCTTCGTCCATTAAGAGAGAGCTCAAGAAGATACAGTGTATTCCTGATTTAAACCAACCTGAGGAAGTGGCAGAGGTAGCCTTGTTTCTTGCTAGTGATGTTAGCCGTGCTGTGACCGGACAGGAAATTCTTGTCGACCGAGGTTGGACACATAGTTAGGCAAGAATGGCTGCTTATTCAGCTCCATAGGTCTTTACCAATAGATGATCCTTTTGCATTTGTAATGAGCTTAGTCATTTTTGAAGCTTCCTTAATACCGGGAGCGGATTCAACACCGCTAGATACATCTAAACAGAATGGATCAACCTGATTAATTGCATCTCTTACATTGTCGGGTGTTAATCCTCCGGCGAGTATGATTGGCTTTCCTAATCGTTTAGCTTCTAAAGCCAAATTCCAATTAAACTTTTCTCCGGTACCACCTAGACTGCCTTTAACATAGCTATCGAGCAACCAAGCATTAGTGTTATAATGATGCAGTCGACAAAGCGATTCGCTATCTTTTACTCGAAATGCTTTGATGGTATTTTGTTGGAATTTTGAACAGAAGTCGGGAGTTTCGCTTCCATGAAATTGTAACGTATCTAGACCGACTGTTTCAGCTGTATAATTTACAGTGTCGAAATCTGCATCAACAAATACTCCTACTTTGGTGACATAATCGGGTAATTCACGAATTATTGTTTTAGCATTTTGTGGAGTAATAAAACGAGAGCTTTGCTCATAAAGCATAAACCCAAGTGCGTCGGCTCCAGCCTCAATTGCGGCTGTGGCATCTACTAAAGAGGTTATTCCACAAATTTTGATATGTACGCTCACTGCCAATACGCTATTGTGATTGCGGTCTGTGTCAACGTTTGTATCGGATTAAAGTTGCTTTGTAGAGGCAAGCAGGGCAAAGAAAAAGTGTATGGGAGTAGAGCATAAAATGGTCTACGTAGCCTTAGGGTCGAATTTGGGAGAATCCGTATTAACACTTCGTATGGCTGCTGCTAGAATCTCTGATTGGTCGCTGGAAAAAGTGATTGGCTCATCACTCTGGGAGACCGAGCCATTGAATTGTCCGCCTGATTCTCCTTCATTTATTAATGCTGTTATGGGGCTGAATCCAAAGCAGGGAATGTCCCCTGAGTCTTTGTTAGTTGACTTGTTGGAGTTGGAAATGCAGATCGGAAGAGAAAGGTCTGGTTTGGCTAATGAGCCTCGAAAAATCGACTTGGATTTAATTTCTTTTGGAATGGAGACTCGTAATACTGAGTCATTAATCCTTCCGCATCCCCGTGTTTTTGAGCGGCAATTTGTACTTTCCCCGCTCAAGGAAATTGCTCCCGATTTTATTCTTCCTGGACAAAAGAAGTCTGTATCTGAATTGCTTAAAGATCTTCCTTTAGATGGAGTTTTGAAATTAGATCAATTACTATTGGCTTAGATAGTTTATAAGATCTAGAATTTCTTGTTTCTCCAAAGTATTAACCGTTCCGGGAGGCATGTTGGAAATATTTAGTTTTTTTCGGCTATCTATAAGTGCTTTAGGCAACCGTAATGGTGCTAAATTGGCAGATAAACTTTGAAGTGTTATTAAAGTGTCAGTTTCTTTCTGCACTTGGCCAATGTGAATTTTACCATCACTCATTTTAAACTGTTGCATTATATATGCTTCAGAAATGGAGCGTGATGGTTCTATAATTGATTCGAGAATTTTGACCGGATTCATTCTTTTGGTTAACTCACTTAAATCTGGGCCGACACTTCCTCCTATTCCATTTAGCCGATGACACTGTGAACAGCCAGCTTTATTATATGCTAATTTTCCATTGTTTAAATTAGTTGGTTTAAATGTGCTTTCAATTTCAAAGTCATTCAGTTTCCAGTCTTTAATAAAAACTATTTCTGACTTCATTTCGCTGATCCAATCCTTAAAAAGTGATAAAGCGACTTCGTCTACGGTATTGCTAACAAGAGGTGGCATTTGGCCTCTTCCTCGGTGGCTCAACCTTCTAATTAATACGGATTCTTCTGGTAGACCAGGTGAAACTAACATCGCATTGCTAATCCCAAAGGTATTGTGCTGAGGTCGTGCTCCTATCAAATTCATGTTGTCTTCAGATGTTTCTATTCCAAATTCAATTTTAGAATTACCGCCGCCGGAATGGACATGACAGCTAGAACAGTTAATATGTAAATAAGACCGTGCACGTTTGGAAAGTGTTTCATTGGGGTTATAGGGATCGACGAGAGATTGATTTTTGTTTTTTTGTTTAACGTATGGTTTGTCGAATAAGCCCATATGAGAAAATATTTGCAATTGATTATCTTTTTTACCTAAAAAATTGTGTGTTCGGTCAGTATTTAGAGTAGTCAGTCCTAGTAGGAAGCCGCGAGCTCTACTATGACACGTCATGCATTCAGCTCGGCTCGGAAAAGTCCAATCATGTCTCCGAAAGCCACCTGGTGATTCATTGTCGACAATTCGAAAAGTAGATTTAGCTCCTTCTTTTGGGACTAGTTCTGCATCAGTTTGATCTTCGTTCCACTTATATGAATAGCCGGCCCATTCGTTTTGTTGTCGGAGTAAAATTCGAGTCTCAATGAGAAATGCTTTAGCAAAGCCAAGAGTGTCTTCACGTTGGACTTTTAATGTTTGAACTAGTGCTGTTCCGTTAGGAAATGACCATGCGCCATTATACTTTAGGCCTACAGTTTGCTTATCAGGAACAGCCATCCATCGTCTTGAAGTGGCTGTGTCATTCCAGCCTGAGGCAATTACAGAATATTCAATGACTCCCGGCTTTAATGTATGATTTTTCGTGTTTTCAAATAGGCCGGTTTCACTCAAGCGTCTCGGAAATGGCGTGGATAGGCGTATTCTTGGTTGAGTTTCGATTCGGTAAAACCCGCTTGAGTGATCTACGATTAATAACTCTCCTGAGTGAGTTGTAGCAAAGCCTGTAATGGCAAGCGGAGTGTCAGCAATTTCCTGAAATGCTAAACGTTTTTTTCCATTATGTTTAATACTCCAAATCTTGCCAGTTCCGTAATCACCGTAAATGTAATGGCCACGAAGGTCTTTCCATTTTAGACCATAATATATGATGCCTCCAGTTATGGATCGGGCTTCTGAATGAGGATGTTCAGCCGTCGGAATTGTCAGTGGATGTGGTCCCATAGTACGGTTTTGGTAAAAAGGATGGCTTCCTTCGTAAACACTCCAACCATAATTATCTCCAGGATTTACCATATGAACAGATTCCCAAAGATCTTGACCATTGTTTCCGACCCAAATATGCCCGGTGAGTTTATCTACGGCTAGCCTCCAAGGATTTCTTAATCCATAAGCGTATAATTCAGCTCTTGCATTTGGAAGATTAACGAAGGGGTTGTCTTTGGGAATCTTGTAAGGGTTTTTAGCATTAGTCTCACGAACATCAATCCGTAGTACCCCGCCTAGTAAATCATCTAAAGTCTGACCGGAGAGCCAAGTGTCAGAGTCGCTAGTGCCGTCACCTGTTGAAATATAAAGCATTCCATCTAATCCGAAGTCAATGCCTCCTCCGTCGTGTCCTCCGGAACGCCATTCAATGATAATATGTTCAGAGGCCAAATCAATAGTTGATGAACTTTTTGCTAGTTTGAACCGTGAAATTCTATTGGCTTTTTTACCTTCGAATGCTTCTAAGTTCAGATTGCTAAAAAGATATATAAAACCATTTTCGGTATACTTAGGATCAAAACAAAATGAGTATACATTGCGCCCCGGTAATTCTAAGAGTATTTCACGTTTTTTTACTTTTGGATCATCTTCAAAAGCAACTAGTTGTGTAGGTTCTCCTTGGCCATGGTGTAGAAGTGCTAAAAGTCGTTTTGTCTGCGGCTCAGCTGCGAGAAACATCGGCGAGCGCCATACTTGATTTGTATAAATTGGTACGGCTTTAAATGGAGGAGGGGGCTCTGGAGTCCCTACTAGTTTTGTATTCGTCCAAAGTCCTCGATTAATAAAGTTCAAATGGGTCTCATCTTCTGCCCAACTCTGAATAATTACAGGTTGCCCAAATCCAAATAGTATTGAGTAAAAGGCAACCTTAATAAAATTAATCGAAAGGCGCATGACTTAGAGAAAAGTAATAGTCTAGAATGAACAGAGCAAGACAAGTGCTTAGTCAAATAGGTTGGCACCAGCTTAATAGTCAGTGATGATTTGGGTCATGGACTTGAATGGAAGAGTAGCTCTTATAACAGGAGGCAGTAGGGGAGTTGGTGCGGCAACCGCTATAAAATTAGCCCGGCATGGCTGTAATGTTGCAATAAACTGCAATCAATCCTTGGATCTTGCGAATAAGGTTGCAGAAGAATGCCAATCGCTTGGGGTAAAGGCTTTGGTGGTGAAGGGAGATGTTGCTTCAAATCTTGATTGCATAAAAATTCTTTCAGAGACGCTTCAATCGTTTGGCCAATTAGATATTCTGATCAACAATGCAGGGGTGACACGATTTATCAATTTTCAAAATCTTGATGATGTGAAAGATGAAGATTGGGATCGTATTATGGGAGTGAATTTAAAAGGCCCTTTTCAATGTGCTAGAGCAGCACGGCAATTTCTTGAGTCCAGTGAAATTGGAGTAATAGTAAACACAGCGAGTGTGGCAGGGATTACAGGTGTTGGCAGTTCTATTCCCTACTGTGCATCTAAGGCGGGAGTAATTAATCTTACACTTGCTTTAGCTCGAACTTTTGGGCCGAAGATTCGTGTTAATGCTGTGGCTCCGGGATTTATAGAGGGGGAGTGGCTGAAAAAAGGTTTGGGTGAAAGCTATGAAGAGGTCCGTAACAAAAAAGCTCAGGAAGGCTTACTCGACAAGGTAAGTAAACCTGAAGATATAGCAGATGGTATTTTCTCAATGATTATCTGCCGAAAAGTAACTGGGCAAATTCTTACAGTTGATACCGGTCATACCATTGGTCCAAAGATCGGTACTGGGATTTAAGTGAGTATCAATTGATTACCAGTTGAATTATCGTTCATCTACTGGTGTATACTTCAAATCGTCTGGCCCATCATAGAGGCTTTTAGGGCGAATGAGACGGTTGTCAGCCAATTGCTCTAGAACATGTGCAGTCCATCCGGAGGTTCTAGCTATAGCGAATATTGGTGTAAATAGGTCAGTTGGGATTCCAAGCGAGTAATATACAGTAGCAGAGTAAAAATCTACATTTGGATAAAGGTTTTTTTCAGAAACCATAATTTCTCGAATACGCTCACTCATGTCCAGCCACTTGGTTTCTCCTAATTCTCCGCTTAGTTTCTTAGCCATGGCTTGAAGATGTGGTGCCCGAGGGTCGAGCACTTTGTAAACTCGGTGACCAATACCCATGATTTTCTTTTTGTTTTTTAGACAATCTGCCACAAACTCATCGACTTTTTCGACACTACCAATTTCTTGAAGCATTTTGATAACACCTTCATTTGCACCACCATGTAAAGGGCCTTTTAGTGTTCCTATTGCAGATGTTATGGCAGAGTACATCCCGCTTAATGTTGCTATGGTTACTCGAGCTGAAAAAGTAGAAGCATTCATACCATGGTCAGCATGGAGGATGTAGCACATGTCTATTGTCTTTTCCTTAGCTTCGCTTGGTTTTTCACCATCAACGAGGTACAAAAAGTTAGCTGCTTCACCGAGAGTTGGATCTGATTCTGGTAATGGTTTGCCTTGGCGAGCTAAATGGAAATAAGCAGTTATAACTGGTACTTGGGCAATAAGTTTGATTGCTCGCGTTGCTTGGTCCTCGAGTGAATCTTGGGCTTCAGGGGGTTCGTAGCATGCAAGAGCAGATACAACAGTACGTATAGCTCGCATTGGTGAAGCATCATTAGGCAGCTGCTTTATAAGCTCAATCACGCCATCTGGGAGTTTTCTGGCTGCGGCCAGTTCAGCTTTCAATGCGGCCAGTTCAGTTGAGTTAGGAAGTTTTCCTCGATGAAGCAAATGAACTACTTCTTCATAAGTAGCCTTTCCGGCTAATTCATTAATATTGTAACCACAATATATCAGTTCGCCATCCAATCCACGAACATCACTCAATTTGGTAGTTGCGGCAACAACTCCTTCAAGGCCTTTGCTAGCTGATGGTTTTTCCGTATCGCTCATATCGTAAAATATCTTTTATCTCTTTTAGGCCGAGGACAATAATTTAAACGGGTTTTAAGCGCAATCGGAATCAGTAGATCTTATTGTTATTCATTTATAACCCCGGTAAACGCATCTGGCAGTGCAGGTCTCAGCAACCTCAACTGCAGTTAAAATTGATAAATTTGGTTTTAAATGTGCCCAAATCCAGCAGGCTAAGTTCTCACTGGTGGGGTTTTCTAAACCTTCTATTTCATTTAGATAATGGTGATCTAATTGTTCCCAAAGTGGTTTAAAAGCTTTTGTAATATCAGAGTAATCAATTACCCAGCCAAGTTTAGGGTCGCATTCACCTTCAACAACAATTTCCACTTTAAAACTGTGCCCATGAAGTCGATTGCATTTATGTTCTTTTGGTAGATTAGGAAGATAATGTGCAGCTTCAAATTGAAAAGTTTTTCTCAGTTCCATAGTTAATTAGTTTCAAGATCGGTCCAATTTATAAGATCTCCCAAGGGAGGTCGCCCGTCATGCCTCCAAGCTAGGGGAGGTCGCTGCATTTTACCTAAAGGGCAAATTCGAGGGGCTCCCCATTGCCCAAAGGCTTGGGCGAATTCACGCAATTTTGATTCGCTTGCAGCTATGCCGATAGTGGATATGTTTTCTCGATAAGGTTCCAATATATGCATAAGCTCTGCAGGATTCTCAATTGGCTTGATAAAAATGAATCTGTTAAGAGGGGATGATTGAAACTGCTTTTCGTCCTCTTGGACTACTGTCCAATCAGTGGAGTCTTTGCTCTCCCATAGCATTGCACCAACATTATTGGCTGCTCGAATTTTATAAAAGCGTCGTATGCTAGTAATGTTAGCACTTTCTTTTGATGAGAGTTCTCCTCGTGGTATGGTCGTATTTCTTTTAGCCAGTTCTTCTGCAAGCATTTCTGCGAACTGGTCTGGTTTTAAACTTCCAAGCTCTTCAATATATATGACTTGAGGTGAGAGGCATCCTTGTTGATTCCATGCAATCACATCATCCGCAGCACGAGATATTATTGTTTGTGTTCCCATAACTTCATTTGCAAGTTGATCCACGTATCCGAAGCTTATGCGGTTTCCATAGCCAATAAATTTTTTGTTGAAAGGGAGGCGTGTTCTTGCTGATTCTAGAGTGCTATCATTACCGAAAGCTAAGATGCAGTCAGCTTCATTGAATAGCTCGCTTTCAAGTGTTTCGTTGCCGCCTTTCCATTCTGCGATTTCAAGAGAGGAAGCTAGACCTGGATCTACGTAATGTAATGAATGTCCAAATAGTCGAGGTAGTAGAGATTTGCCAGAAGCGCACTTCACAAATTGCGCTGATCGAAGTAATAGTCCGAAAGCAATGGATTGAAAGATGGGGACAGGTAAATTCCCCGGCGCTAATTGTGCAATAAGTTTTGGGCCATGCACCATTGCAAGTGAATTTCCTGAAAGGCTTCCATATGATTGAAGACGGGTTGGATCACCTACCTCTTGATTAAGTAAGTGAAAAAATTTTTCTTGTGTCCATTCTTCAAAGCATGCATTCAGTCCAGCTGCGAGAACTTCACGAGGAAAACCGGTCTCTTTTGGGTCGGCAGCAAGAGCTAATTTGCGCAACTCGTAATCAGGTGATTGCCAAAGGGAAGCAGTTTCCACTAATTTCGAAATGATTGTTTCATTGCCAATTTGTGACAAATACTCATCCCGATTGCATTTTAGGGCTTGGCAAGCCTCTGCGATCAACTTGCCGCTTAAATCTGCATCTGGCTTATCTGCCAGAAAGTAATCCAAAGATTTCTCAAGCATTGTTTAAATAAATTAATGATAATCCTCTGGGACTGGGAAATAGGTTAAACGCAAATCTATATATTGAGAAATAAACGTAATCTTGGCTTTGAAAGTGCCGTACAATGATGAAAAGAGTGTCATGCGGTTTTTTGAGTATAATGGCTGGTTTTCCGCCACAGCCAATTTCGAAAAATTACGGACTAAGTGCTCTAATAGCAACAATTGGTTTTGTCAGATTTTCCGGCCTGTGTTTTGATTTTGCGCATGAAAGGTTTTGTGCGTCCCATAATATTTGGTTTGATAGCTATTGGTTTAATCAGCTGCGGAGGTTCATCTTCTGATGATAATCAGACTAGTACTAACGAAAAGACGAACATTTCATCAGGAGATATTTCAATATCTGTTACTCCAACCACTGATATCTCATCTTCAAAACAGGGTGTGTTATCTAATGAGAGTTCAAAATCCACTACCTCATACACAATTAAGCCAGATAAGTCAGGAAAGCTCCAAGATAATGGTAAATTAAAGGAGGAAGGAGGAGCTTACTTTCTTGATAATTCTCCGTTTAATGGTGATTTTATTGATCATCATGATAATGGCAATAAGTCTGTAGAAGGTAAGTTTTTGAATGGAAAGCAAGAAGGCGTCTGGGCCTATTACCATAAGAATGGCAACCGTTTTAGAACTGGGAAATATTTGAATGGTCGTGCCAATGGTCAGTGGGTTATTTGGCGGATGGATGGATCTAAATGGTCGGAAAAAAATTATGTGAATGGCCAGCTGAATGGGATTGAAACTCGTTGGCATCCAAATGGCCAAAAGCAGTCCGAAACCGAGTGGGGGGGTGGAAAAATTTTATCTAAAAAAGAATGGGACGAATCGGGCACATCCAAGCCTTAAACGCCTTTCTGATGAACGGGTATTCCGAAGGCGGTGAACCAATATTGCAACGCACTCAGCGAGGTGCTCGGCTTGTGCAAAACGGTTCAGTGCTGAGTGAGGTTCTTTCAGAAGCTGGACCAACACATAGTGTCTTTGATGTTTTAGCTGCAGCAATAATGTTAGATAGAGGATCTCGAGTGGGTATACTAGGTTTTGCTGCAGGGGGCGTGATTGCTCCACTCCGTGCAATGAATGGGAGGCAGGATATTTATGGTGTAGACCTTGATGAAGCAGGTTTTAAATTATTTGGAAGAGTTTCAGGTGATTGGCGTGGAAACCTTAAGTTTGTTCATTCGGATGCGGTTAAGTGGTTGAAGGCGCAACAGAAACCATTCGATGTTTTACTTGAAGACCTTTCGATTGGTAGGGATGGAGATGTGTTCAAGCCGGCTGTTTCAATCGATGTATTACCTTATTTGGTTCATTCTAAGCTTAAGCAAAGTGGAATAGCGATATTCAATTTACTTCCACCAGATGATCGAACATGGGTTAAAATGATTCAGGCCGTGAGCGAACCATTCACGAGTGGGTTGATAATTACATTCGAAAGCTTTTACAATAAAGTTCTAATCCTAAGTGTTAAGCCCCTAACTAGCACCCCTAAGATTTCTCGTTTTTTGCGTAATTTATTATCCGGAATTCAATCCTCAATGTTTTGTGATATTCAAGTGCGTACATTACGCATCACGAAGTCATAATCCCGTTTGCGCTTAATGAAGGTTTCTGACATCTTACTTCCAGTTCTCTTAAACAATGGTTATGCGTTTTATTATTAGACAAAATTTGATGAATAGGGCTGCTTTCAAGGGGATCCTTTTGCTCTTAATAAGTTATTCAGTATTAATAGACGCTCAGGAAAACACGACTTTGATCCCAAAATGGTCACGTTTTCAGGGGGAATTAATCAGTCTTAAAAAATATGATAATCCAGCTATGGATTTGCAACTTAAGGCTGTGTTCAATCCTCCCGTAGGAGATCCAGTTTTAGTTGATGGCTTTTGGGATGGTGAAAACGATTGGAAAATCCGATTTATGCCTGATATGGCAGGTGAATGGACTTTTAATATCACGTGTTCTGATGAAAGCAATTTGGGTTTACATAATCTTGAAGGAAGATTTCTTTGTACAGCGCCTGATGGAGATACTAAATTAAGTAAAAATGGACCAATCAGGGTTTCACGGTCGCGCACTCATTTTATGCATGATAATGAGAGACCTTTTTTTTGGATGGCTGATACGGCTTGGAATGGGCCACTCAAGTCGAATGAGTTTGACTGGAGTCATTATCTTGAGAATAGGAAACGCCAAGGGTTTACGGCCATTCAATGGGTTGCAACGCCATGGAAAGGGGCTCCAAAAGGAAATGCGGAAGGCCAGATCCCTTTTTTGGATAAAGAAAAAAAAATAATTAACCCAGAGTATTTTCGACGCTTGGATAAACGAGTGGAAGCTATCAACCGTGCTGGTTTGATTAGTGTGCCCGTTTTATTTTGGGCCTCGAATGAAGAGACTAACTTGATTAATTCTCTAACGGATGATCAGGCTGTTTTACTGGGGCGCTACATGGTTGCTCGTTGGGGGGCAAGTTGTGGAGCATGGATTATTGGAGCTGATGGAGACTATTCAGGTCCTAATGGGGATCGTTGGAAAAAAATCGGTCAGGCTATATTTGGTGATCGCCCCCGTACCCCTGTGTTTATACATCCAAAAGCTAAAAGTTGGATTTTTGAATCCTTTCGCGATGAGAAATGGTTAAATGCTTTCGGATATCAAATTGGTCATGAAATTAATGACGCTACTAATAATTGGATTCATAATGGTCCACCAACTCGTGATTGGAATAAACTTCCGCGTCGTCCAATACTAAATCTGCAGCCTCCCTTTGAGTGGGAAGCCAGCAATAGTAAGAATCTCCCTATTTCTTCAAATCATGTTCGCCGGGCTCTATACTGGAGTCTGCTTAATACTCCAACGACTGGTGTTAGCTATGGAGTTGCTGGGGTTTGGGGATGGAATAATGGTGTTGATCCGGCATTTGGCTATCCTAATAAAGGGGTGCCGCCTGACTGGCGTGAGTCATTAACTTATGAGGGAGGAGAGCAGATTACTCATATAAGAAGTGCATTTGAATCTATTAATTTTCATTCTCTCCGACCTGATCCTAATGTCCTTATCGAGCAGCCAGGAGATGATTCCATTGCTAGTTATGTAGCAGCCTCAAGTTCTTTAGATGGTAGTCTTGTTGTTGTCTATACTCCAGTTGAAGCCAGACTGAAGATTAATGTATCCAAATTACCTTCTCCCTTAATTGCTGCATGGATCAATCCTCGAACCGGAGAACGAAATGATGTTCTAGCAGTGTTGCGTGGATCTGCATTGGAATGCCCGGCTCCTGGTGATGGTGACTGGCTGCTTATCCTTAGAGCAAAGCAGGAGGCTTTAAAAACTTCTTTGCTTCGTTAGTCAATGCATCCGCTCGCGGAAAAAGTGAGCGTATTAGCTCGGACTCAAAATCTTTTTCCGGGATCCGATAAAATCGTTGTTGCGGTTTCTGGTGGTCTCGATTCAATGGTTTTATTGGATTTATTGTTTGCGTCAGAATTGAATATCAGAGATCGATTGGTTGTTGCTCATTTTAACCATCAATTGAGAGGTGCAGAAAGCGATGCGGATGCTGTTTTTGTTGAAGAATCGGCCAGATCCTATGATCTACCTTTTGAGTTGGGTTGTGAAAATGTTTCTCTCAAGTCTAAAGAACTAAGTGGAGGATTAGAAGCTGTAGCGCGTGAATTGCGCCACAATTTTTTTGTTACATTATCGAATCGTTTAGGTTGTCAAACTGTTATCTTAGCTCATCATTTAGACGATCAAGTTGAAACTTTTTTTATTCGTCTTTTTCGGGGTGCGGGTAATCGTGGTTTGGCTGGTATGTCGGTTCTGTCCTCTTCTTATCTGGACCCTGAAATCAAACTTGTTCGCCCAATACTTAAAGTGCGACGTGTTGAAATTGAAGCTTATGCTCAGGAGAAGGGTATAAAACATCGCGAAGATAAGTCCAATAATGATACTCGATTTTTACGAAACAAAATTCGACACAATCTACTGCCGTATATTTCCGAGCTCTTCAATCCATCTTTCCACCGGCAAATTATTAAGACGATGGAGTTAGCCGGTGATGATTCTGATTATATTGATAAGCTTGCAATTAATTGGCTATCTAAAGGGGAGGAAAATTTCGAGAATTTACCAATTGCTCTTCAACGAAAGGTTTTGCAGATGCAATTGTTCTCTAAAAGTTTAGAATCATCATTTGACTTAATAGAATCGCTCCGTACTCAGGTTGATCGAGCTATAGAAGTTTCTCCCGGGAAACGATTAGTAAGAAAGAAAACTGGTAAGATTGAATGGCTCCCGATTATTAATGAGCGTCTGTTTTCAGTTGATCGTTGTGAGATTGATTTAATTCGCCAAAAGCATGAGATTGAATTTGGAGGTATAAAGTTCTGTTTTGAGAGAGTTAAAGGTGGTTTAGATAAGTTCACTGAGCTTGGAAAAAAGAATAACAGAGAAGTCTTTGATGCCGCGTCTATTGGTCCTCATATTATTCTGCGTCATTGGATTCCAGGTGATCGTTTTCAGCCAATTGGCCAGACCGGAAAAAAGAAGCTTCAGGATCTATTTGTTAATCAGAAAATACCATCGCCAGAACGTCATCGGCGTGTGATTGGAGAGTCGGATGATGGCAGTTTATTTTGGGTTAATGGCTTCAGGATTGCAGATCCTTATAAAGTTAAGGAGTCAACAACTGAGTTGCTTCTTTTTCATTGGGAAGAATAGAAGTATCCCAGTCTTTCCAAACAGGTTCATAGCCCAGATGAGCAATAGTTTTAGCAACGGTTTCTGGGGATCTTTCATCAGCTATATCAAATTGCCCGGTTGCTTTAGATTCTGATTCAGAGGTATTTTCCTTGAGTTCTTTTATTTTGCCGCGTTCGGTGTAGTGCAGATTATTAGTGCCTGCTCCTGTATATCCTCCTGGTTCAGTATGACTGCCAGCGCTCATGCTTGTTATGCCTAATGGAATGAGTTGGTTGCGCAGTTTTGCCGGTTCACGCGTGGATAGAACAATGCCAACATCGGGTAAAAATAATCTCAAAGCACATATAGTTTGTACTAAATCTTGATCGTTGAAATTATTTAATGGTTGAAATTCTCCAGCGCAGGGCCGAAGCCTTGGAAGTGAAATAGTTAGCTGTGATTTCCAGCATCTTCTTAGTAAAAAATCTGCGTGGGCAGCTAAGCAAATAGTTTCGTGCCTCCAGTCGCTTAGTCCGTAAAGAGCCCCAATGCCAAGACGTCGAAATCCGGCGTCATGTGCTCTTTCTGGAGTTTTCAGTCGCCAGTCAAAGTTCTTTTTAGGGCCAGAGGTATGCATATCTGCATAAACTTCTCTGTTATAAGTTTCTTGATAAACAACCAAACCTTCAGCGCCTGAATTTACAAGTGGCGAGTATTCCTCTTTTTCCATGGGGCCAACCTCCAGTGAGATTGAAGGTATCTTGCCTCGCAGTGCAGAAACGCAGTCGGCCATATAGCTGCTAGAAACAAATTTTGGATGTTCTCCAGCTACCAACAAAATATTGCGAAATCCTTTTGAAGCCAATGCGCTAGCCTCATGGGCAACTTCATCAGTTGATAGGGTTACTCTAAGAATAGGGTTGTCACGAGAAAACCCACAGTAAACACAATTGTTAATGCATTCGTTACTTAAGTATAGAGGAGCAAATAGGCGAATAACTTTTCCAAAACGCTGTTGTGTTATTCGATTAGAACGTTCAGCTAAACATTCTAATTGGTTTGTTGCGTTAGGAGAAAGTAGGACTGCAAGATCTGATAGTTTTAAATTGCGTTTAGTTAAAACCGTAGAAACATCCAACTCCGAAGCATCTTGCGCCTTTCTGCAAAGGGCTTCGATTGGTAACTGGTTGAAATGCTCTACAAAACTCACAGGCACAACTTAGCTAAGAGAGGGCGATTGGCCAAGCGTAGTTGTTTTTTTGATATGAAACTAATAGGGTTTCCTTCAGGAGGATTAAATAAGTAGACATGTTGGGTTTTGGGAAAAAAAAACCAAATGAGGCTGGAGAAGAGCATCGATATTATTTGCTCCCAGGAATGGGGCGATCAAACCGGCGTCGTCACAAGTTAATTTTCTTGTGGAGTATTATAGGTGGAATTGCTGGGTCAGTTTTAATCGGCGTCGCTATTTGGTTAATCAATCGATAATAGGCCTTAATTCTTCAGGGTATTTAATTCTTTTCTAAGTAGATCTGCCATTGGGGCGACCGTGTTTCGACTGAGGTCGAAGCGAATATTACAATGTTCAAATAATTTTGGTAATGGCCTTGAACCGCCTAGTGCTAGTGCAGCTTTGTAGTCAGCTAAAGCTTTGGAGCTGTTGTTTTTGGAATTGGCCCAAACCTGTAATGCTCCGAGTTGAGCAATGCCGTATTCTATGTAATAGAAGGGATGAAGAAAAATGTGCAATTGTTTGTGCCAAAGTTTAGCCTTGGCTGATTCGTAGTTAGTCCAGTCGACATTCCCCCCAAACCGGTCTATAAGGTTGCTCCAAGCTTTATCGCGTTCTTCTATAGAGTGGTTTGGATTGAGGTAAAGCCAATGCTGAAAGGCATCAACGGTTGCAATCCAAGGAAAAACAAAAACAATTCCTTCAAGGTGTGCTATTCGAGCACGACGGGCTTCTTCTTCATTGTAAAATTCCTCGAGAAATTCACTTCCAAGTAATTCCATGGCCATTGAAGCAACCTCGCAAAATTCGATAGGAGCATGCCTGTATGAATGTAGGGGTTCGTTTTGGCTAGCCATGGCATGAAAGGCGTGGCCAGCCTCGTGAAGTAAGGTTTCAACGTCTCGCTGTACACCAACAGAATTCATAAATATAAAAGGCAAGCGAGATTCATCTAGCGAACATTGGTAGCCACCTGGGGCTTTGCCTTTGCGGTTGGCTAGATCAAGCAGACCAAGGTCCTGCATGGTTTGAAACCAGTCTGCTAGGTTTTCATCAACTTGATTAAAGATGGCTTGCGAACGGGCTACTAAATCCGAGACTTTTTCGAATGGCTTAAGAGGTGGTCGGCCTTTTGGATCGGTAGCAGTATCCCACGGTTTTAGTTCATTAATTCCTAGCGCCTGAAGTCGTTCGTCTTGTAGTTCTCGAAGTAAAGGCACCATGTCCTCTTCAATTGCTTCCTGAAAAGAGATGCAGTCATCCGGTGAATAATCGAATCGGCCAAGTCGCTGATGAGCGAAATCACGGTAGTTAGGAAATCCTGCATTTTCACTCATTTGATTTCGGATTTCTGCTAAATCATTGATGTAGACGTCAATTTTTTCAGCTTCCTCAAGGCGGCGGTTTGCTACTAACTCCCAAGCTTTCTGCCTATGTTTTCGTTCAGGTTCTTCAAGATGCCGACTCATTTGGATGAGTGTTTGCTCTTTACCTTCAAATTGTACTGTTAGCCCGCCAATTGTTTTCTGATATTGTTGGCCGAGCTTTGCGGTTTTAGTTTCGAGTGAAACATTTTCGCTGCGAAACAACTCTACTTGAAGTGCGGTATCACGAATAAAGACTTCGTAACGCTGATTTTTTAGCTCTTTCAAATTAGGATGCTGAATCAGTTTTTTTGCCAAGAGAAAATTGCATTTTTTTTCTTCAGGTTCGATTTTTTCAACGAAATCTAGATATGCTTTTTCGGCATCTTTATCTTCTGTTTGACAGGTCATAGCTATATATCGTTTGGATCCTTCTTCGGAGACAGCAGCGGATAGTTCTTCCCAATTAAGAATAAACAGTTCTAGTTTTTCAGCAGAAGATGCGGTTTTTATTTGCTCTTCAAGTTGTTTAAATAAGGGTTCGAGTGTTGTCCAATTTCCTATATTTATGTTAGACGGAACAAACTGACGAGGTGTATGTATGGAGATTTTTTCAAACATCTAATTGCGGAAACAACAATGAAGGTAAATGCGCAAAAATCCCAGAAAGTTTAATTGATATTGTGAATTTATATTGTTTGTTGGTGGGTAAAACGAATGTATATCTTATGCATCTAAATTAGGATTAAATTGTTGTGCAGACCTGATCTTTGTGACCTCACTGTTTTCGTATGAATCAAATTTTAGCAACAAAGGCCCTGCTTGCTGCTTCTGTTTTTTATTCAATTATTAATTCTGTGGTTGGGGAGGAGGATAGTAAATCGTTTGTAAACTATGATGAGCCGGTGGCTTCCTATTTGAATAGGATTCAAAAAGGGAAGCAGAAATTCGCATTTGATTCATCTATTAATTTAACTAAATGGCAAAAGGAGGCTCGAGGCTCTTTAGTTAAATTGATTGGGCTTGAGCAGATGCGTAAAGAATTAATTAATTTCAAACCCAAAGTGATTATGCCTGCCGCCATTTCAGTAAATGGCAAATATACTCAACAGCTTTGTGAAATTGAAACTGAGCCGGGAATTAGAGTGCCGTTTTATTATCTAGTGCCAACTGTTTCAAAAAGTGAGAAACGTTTTCCACTATTCATTTCACCGCATGGCCATGATAAAATGGGCCTTCATTCATATGCAGGGGCTTTCAAGGACAACAAACATCGTGTTGAGGTTTTGGCTCGAGAGGGAAATATTGCGCAGCAGGCAGCGCTTCGCGGGTTTGTATCTATTGCGCCTGCTACTCGAGGCTTGGCAAGTGAGCTTCTTGTGCCTGATCCTAAGGGGCGTCATGGGAACCGTCCATGTCGGGCGCAGTTAATCCACTGTCTATTATCAGGGCGCACTCCAACCGCGGAACGGGTTTGGGATATGCAATGTATCTTAGACTGGGCGGTGCAACAGCCAGAAGTGGACCCTGAAAAAATTGTGATGACTGGGAATTCTGGTGGAGGCGTGTTGACGGCATACATGGCGGCGATAGATTCAAGGGTGACTGTAGCTGTTCCGAGCTGTTCGTTTACCTCATCAATTAGTCCAGAGGGTTATATTTTTCACTGTGATTGTTGTCTTATTCCGGGTTTTCGCAATTGGGGTGATTGGAAGGAGTTGGCGGGGCTTATTGCTCCCCGTCGATTATTGATTGTACACGGTGTTAAGGATGAGCTTCATCATCGTCCGACAGTTGATGCGTTGGGTAGCGAAGTTCAGGCTATATTTAAAATGGCTGGAGTGCCCAGTCACATTTCACTTAAGTGGGGTAAAGATGGTCATCGATTTTATCCACACTTAATGTGGCCATTTATTGGTCAATCGATATCAAATTCTAGGTCAAGGTAATCTTGTTTTCATAAGATTGCTTGTGCAGACTGTGCTTTAGCCGATTTTTCGGCAAGTTTATGACATTACCTCAAGTCAAACTTGATCAGGGCATCCATGTGATGCACTTGTTTTATTCCATCGATCGCCAGCTTTGGGAGTCGTTACCAGAAGGAAAGTCTGCTGAAGCTATGCTTAAACTGCAGTCACTTTGTGATGCTAACTCAAATGCTAGCCATCCTTGTGTTCGAACCTATGCTAACGTGGGAGGAAAGGCAGATTTTGCGTTCTTTATTTTAGGAGAAGAGCTTGGAACAGTGGCTCAATTACATCGAGATATTGAGGCTTGTTTCCCGGGTGGAGTGTTAGTTCCGGTATATAACTATTTAAGTGTGACGGAATTATCCGAGTATATGCCTACAGAGGAGGACACTAAAAGAAGGATTAAAGGCGAATTTCGCCTCGAGCCAGATACCCCTGAATTTGAAGCTAAGATGGAAGAGTTGTCCAAAATGCGATTGGATTATGAGCGTTACAGGCTTTATCCTGAAATGCCTGACTGGGAGGTTATGTGTTTTTATCCGATGAATAAACGGCGTGAAGGTGCTGACAATTGGTATTCTGAAGATTTTGACTCTCGAAAAAAACTAATGTCCGGTCATGCTCGTGTAGGGCGTACTTTTAGTGACCGTATCAAACAGCTCATAACGGGTTCTACTGGTCTGGATGATTGGGAATGGGGTGTGACGCTCATGGCTCATAAAACTGATGCTATAAAGGAAATTGTATATGAAATGCGTTTTGATGAAGTGAGTGCTCGATATGGTGAATTTGGCGAATTTTATATTAATATTCGACTTAGTCCTGCTGATTTATGGGAGCATTTGAAGATTTAACAACTAATTTTCTATTGAGTTAGGAGTTTTTTGCTAGGAGGTCATTCGATCAGGTTGTAGTTTCTGCGCAACTCAAGCGTGGAAAATAACAAGGACATTAATCCTGATAATTCTGCAATATCTGAACAGGATTCAGGAGTTGAATCTATTAGCAATATTGATACAGATTTTGTTGAAGAAGTTTCTAATGAAAATGCAACATCTCCTGTTGCTTGTCGTTTGTCAGAAATAGAGACTCCTGCTGGAAAAGAAGATGATTTTACTCCTATAGCGGATTCAGGGGAGCGTCGTGGATTCATAAAGTTTCTCTGTGTTGTAATTGGTGGAATTGTCAGCGTTATTCCTTTTGGAGCGGGAATATGGGCTTACCTTAATCCTATTACCCAAGAGAAAGGTCAAGACGGAGATGGTTTTGTTAAGATCACCACACTGGATGCCATTCCGGCTGATGGGACTCCGGCTAAATTTTCTGTCATAGCCGATAAAGAGGATGCTTGGAATAAGTTCAAGAATATTAGTGTAGGCGCAATTTATTTGCGAAAAGAGGCTGGTAAGGTTAAAGCGCTACACACAGTTTGCCCTCACTTAGGTTGCTTCATAGATTACAGGTCTAACGAGAACGACTTTTTTTGTCCGTGTCATAACAGTAATTTCAAGTTGGATGGAAATATTATATCTGGCGTTAGCCCTCGCCCTATGGATCCGCTTCAAATTGAAATACGTAATAGTGCTGAGGTATGGGTCAAATTTCAGAACTTCCAGCCTGGCCATGACCATCCAATTCCATTGTCATGAAGGCTCTTATCAATTGGCTTGATCATCGGACTGGTTTCCGCAGCCTTACAAAAGAGGTTCTTCTTGAGAATATTCCTGGAGGTTCTCGATGGCGTTATGTATGGGGTAGCACGCTTACTTTTGCTTTATTTGTCCAGTTTGTCACAGGTGTATTCCTTTGGATGGGTTACAGTGCTAGTTCTGGCGATGCGTGGGAGTCTGTTAACTATATTCAAAACGAAATGACCGGCGGCTGGTTATTGCGGGGAATTCATCACTGGATGGCACAGGCAATGCCAATTTTGCTTTTGTTGCATTTGATGCAGGTCCTTGTAGACGGAGCCTACAAAGCTCCTCGTGAAGTGAATTTCTGGTTTGGTATTATTTTGCTTAAACTTGTATTGGCTTTGTCCCTTACTGGATATCTTTTACCGTGGGACCAAAAAGGTTATTGGGCTACGAAGGTAGCAACTAATCTCGCCAACCTTGTTCCTTTTATTGGTCCCGAGATTCAGAAGCTAGTTGTTGGTGGTACTGAGTATGGTCACCATACGCTAACTCGATTTTTTGCTCTGCACGCTGGTGTTTTACCGGCATTAATTGTCTTACTTGTTATAGGTCACATTTATCTTTTTCGACGTCATGGAATTACTCCTGCTGAGCCAGTTAAGAAGAAAGATTCTTTCTTTTGGCCTGATCAAGTTTTTAAGGATGCAGTGGCTTGTCTTGCGGTGATGGCTACAGTCTTGTTTTTTGTTATTTGGTATCACGGCGCACACTTATCTTCTCCGGCAGACCCATCTCAACCGTTTTCTGCAGCTAGGCCTGATTGGTATTTTCTTTACCTGTTTCAGTTCCTTAAGTTACCGGTTTTTGCTGCTGATAAAGAGGTTTGGGGGGCGATCTATATTCCAAGTATGTTTATTGGGCTTATTTGTTTAATGCCTTTCATTGGAAAATGGAAAGTTGGCCACTTTTTTAATGTTGGAGTGATGTTTGCTTTTCTCGGAGGAGCAGGCGCTTTGACATATCTTGCAAAGCATGAAGATATATCTGGCCCTAATAGTTCGAATTATCTAAAGGCAATACTTGATGATGGACGTGATGCAAGGAGGACGATTGAGTTAGCTAGACATGTTGGTATTGAGTCTACTGCATTAAATTTACTAAAATCTGATGCAAAGACACAGGGGGCTAAACTCTTTGCACAACATTGCGCAAGTTGTCATAGGTATGATGGGCACGATGGTTTGGCTCATTACCTTCCAGATGCGAAATCATTGGATGAATTAAAGCAACGCAGTTCATCTCTGAATCGTTTCGCCTCATCCAATTCTATTCACCCAAAATGGTTAGCACGCTTTAAGGGCAGTGGAAAAACTAACGATTGGCAGACTGTTGAGGCTATAATCGCTGATAATAAAGAAGGTACATTTGAAGTCATTGCCGGAACTCAGTTCAAAGAAGCTCCCAGTGCGCCAGATCTAAAAGGTTTTGCTTCGCGTCAATGGATCATGGATTTACTAAAACCAGAAATGTATATTAGTAAACGATTCTTTGGTGGAACAACCCACAAAGATGGAGATATGTATCGTCGGTTCCTTAATCGCAAGGTTACCAAATATGATGAAGAGGAAAAAGAGATGCTTAAACTTGTAGCGGTGGCTCTTTCTGCTGAGGCGAAGCTCCCATTACAAGCTGATCTAGATAAAGCTGATGCAGAGAAAATTCAACAGGGAGTGGATCACCTTATCGATGATATTTCCTGTATTGATTGTCATGCTTTTCAAGAGCCTGATTCCGATGTTGAAGGGCCTGATCTCACTGGTTATGGTTCGCGCGAATGGATAATTGACTTTGTTAAGAACCCTGAACACGAAAAGTTTTATCCAGAGTCAAACGATAGAATGCCATCTTTTGGAAAAAAGAATATTCTGACCGAAAAAGAAATCGGGCTTATAGCTGACTGGATTCGGAATGACTATTACAAGGCGCCAAATTCTCCTTATACACACTGAGATAATTTAACTAATCTCTCATTTTTGGACACACTTAAAGCAACTCGGCACTTAATAAAAGTTGATCCTGATCTAGCACAAACTGTTCAGAAAATAGGTTCTTGTACTTTAAAACCCGATAAGAGTCGTACTGTCTTTGCTTCTCTAGTTAGATCCATAGTCTATCAGCAGTTGACCGGTAAAGTAGCCGGTATCATATTGAATCGTCTTTTAGATATGTTTCCTGAAAAAAGATTTCCTTCTCCTGAGAGCTTGCTCTCAATATCTAAAGAGAATCTCCGTGGAGCAGGTCTGTCTTATCAAAAAGCTCAATATATTCAAAATATTGCACAAGCTGCAATTGATGGAATTGTGCCTAATTCTAGACAGGCTAATCGAATGACCGATCAGCAATTGATAAACCAACTAACATCTATTAAAGGTGTTGGCAGGTGGACAGTTGAAATGCTTCTAATTTTTCGATTGGGGCGTCCCGATGTTTTGCCTTCTACAGATTATGGTGTCCAAAAAGGGTTTGCTTTAGTTAAAGGTTTGCATGTGCATCCAAAGCCAAATCAACTAATTGTTGCTGGTGAATATTGGTCGCCATATCGGACGGTAGCCACATGGTATTTATGGCGAGCCGCTGACACTTTTGACTTGGCATTGAAAGGGTTAAAGAAAGTTTGAATCAATTAGTAAGATAATTATTTTTTACTATTTGAATTCTTGTTTTGAGTTTGCCTGATAGCAGGAATAAGCAGTATGGCTGATAGAATGATCATTCCGGCGCTTATATAGCTGAGGTTACCGATGGATAAGCCAGAGGCAAGTACGCTAAATCCAATAATAGGTGCTAAAACCCCTCTCACACCTGTAAAGAAAGTGTGAACAGACATATAGTCAGCCACGCGATTAGCAGGTGCGAGTTTGGTTACCCACATGCCCCACGCAATATCACCTCCTGCATGAGCAATTCCAAAAAATATCTGACCTATGATCATTCCTATCAGGCTTTGGCTGCTAAAAAATATTATTATTCCTAAGGCAAAAAAAAGATTTAGTACTGAACGTAGTAAAAAGAAATTAATGCGGTCAAATAGCCATCCCCAAAGGGGATTTAGCAGAAGCCTGAATAGGTTTGGTATAACAAGGGTTAGAATGGATATGATAAGGTCACTTTGCTGTAATCCATAAATGGGATTGGTGAGGTACTCAATGCGTATCGGAATCATCATCAGATTTCCAAACCCCATCATCATCCAGCATATAAGTGCATGCTGAAACAACTTATCAGTTTTTGCGTAGCGAAGTGTGCGAAATGGATGGCTACCAACGCTGCTATCAAGTTGCCTAGAAGGAAAGCGCTTAAGGAAATACCATGAGGCCAAAAATGCAGCCCCAAAAATTACAAGTAGCCACCGGTAATATCCAAGCCCTTCTTGTGTATCTGCACCTGTTTTAGTTAGAAAATATCCAGCAACAAAACTGAAAATCCCGGCTCCTACTACTCTAAACCACACAGTTCGAGAGAAGTAATGACCACGTTTGTTTTCAGGATAATTATCTCGAAAAATTTGTGTTAGAAGTGGAATAGCGCCTGTAGAGCAAGACATTGCAACTATGCTTCCAAAAAGAAACAGAGGTAATGACTCGATAGCTGCTATAAGAAAAAAGAAAAACGCTCCAATAATAGACATTCTACTGGCAGCTGCTCCTGCGGGTAGTTTGAGTGCTTGAACAATGGTAACTACTACCGGTGTTAGAAGTAAGCCCATGCTAGCGGCAGTTGATACTAGGGCTTTAGCAACCACTCCAGGATCACCGAATCCTTTGACCACAGCTAGGAGCAGAAATGTGGTGCCAGCCGTCTCGAGAATGCCATTGCAGATAGCCCTGCGCTTTTCGAGTCTAAATGTAACTTCAGTCCGTTCGGCAAGATTCATCCGGGAAACGCATTATTCAGGAAAACTAATGATTGGCGATTAATAAAAACCGTTCCTCGCTCTAAAGGGATAATCCGGTTACAACAACTGGCGTGTCGGGAGTGGTAGCCATCGTCGGCCGACCAAATGTCGGAAAATCGGCCCTGTTTAATAGAATTGCTCGCAGGCGAGTTGCGATCGTGCACGATCGTCCAGGTGTCACGCGTGATCGCCTAAGTGCGGAGGTCGAGTGGCAAGGACGGCCTTTTATGCTGGTTGACACTGGCGGAATCGGTTTACTCAAAGGTGAACAAGGAGGTGATGATTTTGCGCAGGAGATTGTGACGCAGGTTCAGGTAGCACTAGATGATGTGGATGTTATTTTATTTGTGGTAAGTGTTCAGGACGGTGTGCTTCCTATGGACCTTGAGGTGGCTAGTATGTTGCGTGCTGCAGATAAACCGGTACTCCTAATAATTAATAAAGTTGATACTGCTGGACATGACAGAGGTGTTGATGAGTTCGCTGAGCTAGGTTTTGAAAATGCTTTTCCAGTCAGTGCTCTCCACGACCGTGGAATAGACATATCACTTGGTAAAGCGGTTGAATTTTTGCCAGAAATTTTAGTTCATCCAGAAGGTGCCGAAGGGCAAGCGGACGATCATCAAGCTAATGATATTCCAATGAATATTGCAATCGTTGGTCGCCCTAATGTTGGGAAGTCATCGATTATAAATGCACTTACTCAGTCGCAACGCGTAATAGTGAGTGAGATTTCAGGTACTACAAGAGATGCCATTGATGTGCCTTTCGAAGTTGAGACAGATGGGGTTAGACAACGTTATAACCTAATTGACACGGCTGGAATTAGGAAGCGTCGTCGGGTAAAGGATTCGGTAGAATTTTTTAGTGTAAACAGGTCAGACAAGGCAATTGAGCGATGCGATCTTGCGGTTATTGTTCTTGATGCAGCCGAGGGGGTTACTGAACAGGATAAGAAAATTTGTGATAAAATTACCGATGCTGGTTGTGCTTGTGTCATTGTCGTAAATAAGTGGGATCTCTATAAAGCTGCTGCTGAAAAAGCGCGCAAGGCGGAGGCGAAAAAAACGAAGGAGCAGGGAGGCCGAAAGTTTAGTTCAAAGAAACAACAAGAAATGATGTTTGAGGAGTTTGGCCGCTGGGTGCAGGCCAATTTGTTTTTTCTCGATTATGCACCTGTTATTTTTACATCCGCTTTAGATGGTTTTCAACTCGATCGAATGCTTGAGGCCATTCGTTATGTGACTGGTCAATTAAATCAGACATTACCGACGAGTTTACTCAATCGAACATTACAGAAGGCCATTGAGCGCAGTCCTGCACCCAGTTCTAAAGGTCATCGGTTCAAACTATATTATTCAACTCAGGTTGAAACAAAGCCGCCGACATTCTTATTGTTTGTAAATCGAAAAGAGCTTTTGAGTGATAATTACACCCGTTATCTAATTGGTGTTATCCGCAAATCATTTGGATTTGAAGGATGCAATATCCGTTTGATAGCAAAGCCACGGCCTAAAAGTATTGAACCTATTCGTCGCACATCCATAAAAAAGAAAACAGGCAAGAAGGCTTCTTATCGCGAAAAATTCCGAATCAAGGATGTTCAAAAGAAGAAAAAAGCGGCAAGCCGAAAAGTTAGAAAATCTAACAATAGGAAAC
>Ga0115012_10000385_pt1 | contig 25357 bp, 18 predicted proteins | sample TroAtlMetagenome_FD_88706 | JGI IMG/M metagenome (GOLD analysis project Ga0115012, IMG submission 88706) | Marine eukaryotic phytoplankton communities from Atlantic Ocean - Tropical Atlantic ANT10 Metagenome | ecosystem: Environmental > Aquatic > Marine > Oceanic | place: Tropical Atlantic...
GAGGCCCACCATCCGATCGCGGTCCTCACGAAACACCATGTAGACAACGGGGTCAGCCTCGAGCATCGAGGCATCCGTATTCAGGCCCTCGTCCAGGCTCGCCTTGATGACGGCCAGTGCCTCCACGCCAGAGTCGGTGGCTGCGAAGCGAAAGAGCTCATCGTCTGCACTGGGCACAAGGTTTGACTCGACCACTTGGTACGTCCAGATGACGTCCTCAGTCCAGCTCTCACCGAACGTTGGAATGGCTGTGCCGTTGAATGCCGCCGCCATGTTCACCGGGTTTTCTTCGGTCTTCACAGCGGTACGACGGTAGGAGGTCGCGAGGTAGAACGTCTCGCCCTTAGACCAGTCCATGGTGACGGGGGTGCCATCCTCAGGGGTCTCAATGGTGGCCTCTGAGCCGCAGGCTGAAAGGGTGGCCGCGAAGGCAGCAGAGGTCAGGAAGCTTTGAATGCGATTCATCGTATTTCCATTGGTTGTGGGGGTCGGGTTCTGGACACGCCATGGGGTTCACCCGGGGTTCCAGCGCCGCTGTTTTACTGGAATACGAGCCAATTCCAAGTGCCGTCACTCAAGTGTCACTGCCATCGGGGATTGGTCTCCCAACCGTCACATTGAGTGGATCCAAACCTACTCATTAGCTGTCTTTTATCGCACACGGACCCGTTCATCAGGAGAGGATCGAGCGGTGCGTCAGGATGGTGGCTTGGGGCGGAATTGAACCGCCGACACCACGGGTATGAACCGTGTGCTCTAACCATCTGAGCTACCAAGCCGTTCATCCCAACGCGCGGCCTCACGGGCCGAGCCACCGGCATCTAACCGAGGCCCTCCACCTGTCAATGGCTCCGGTGAATGACCCCTGCGAGTTGCAGGGTCGCACCACACAAAATCGAGAGCATGAACAGCAGCCCAAGACGCCAAGCAAGCGGAGTTCGACCGACCCATTGGGGGGCGCGCTGTGGCGCAACAACGCTGATGTACACCGAGCCGGCGACCACCAACTCAACTGCGGCTGCGACAATCGCGACCCAGATCGCCATCAGACCCATCTCCGTTTAGCGGGATACGAGGGACCCTGAGGATACACCGCTTGAACCAATTCATCGCCAAAATCGATGGCTTCACGAATCGTCTTGGAGGCTGGGTCGGCTGGATGACCCTGCTCATGGTGATGGTCGGCGCCTTCAATGCTGTGGCCCGATACCTGGGGAAGTGGATCGGTGTTCACCTGAGCTCCAACGCCTATATTGAGGCGCAGTGGTATCTCTTCAGCCTGATCTTTCTACTGGGCGCGGCCCACACCCTTCAGCGTGACCAGCACGTCCGAGTTGATGTGCTGTACGGACGAATGAGCCTGAAGGCGAAGGCCTGGCTGGACCTCGTCGGCAGCATCCTATTCTTGGTCCCATTCAGCCTCTTCGGTCTGTTCATCAGCTGGCCGGCGGTTCGGAATTCGTGGGCCGTCTACGAGGTCTCACCGGACCCAGGTGGACTCGCGCGCTACCCCATCAAAACGGTCATGCTCATCTGCTTTGCGCTGCTGCTGCTGCAGGCGGTGAGCGAGATCCTCAAGCGCATTCAGATCATCAGGCGGACCGATTCATGAATCCTGACTTGCTGGGTCCCCTGATGTTCGGGGTCGTGTTCCTGCTGATCTTTTCCGGCTACCCAGTCGCGTTTTCGTTGGGCGGCACCGCGCTGATATTTGCGGCAATCGGTGTCTCATTGGACATCTTCCAATGGAGTCTGATGTACGCCTTCCCGGAGCGTGTCTTCGGGATCATGTCCAACTACGTCCTGCTGGCGGTACCGTTCTTCATCTTCATGGGGACGATGCTTGAGAAGTCAAAGCTGGCGGAGGACCTCCTGACCACCATCGGCGCCCTCTTCGGTGGCATGCGCGGCGGGCTGGCACTCGCCGTCGTCTTCGTGGGCGCACTGCTGGCGGCTGCAACCGGGGTCGTCGGCGCCAGCGTCGTCGCCATGGGTCTCATCTCCCTTCCAGTCATGCATCGGTACGGATACGCGCCCTGGCTCAGTACTGGCGTCATCGCGGCGAGCGGTACACTGGGGCAGATCATTCCCCCGAGTGTCGTGCTTATTGTCCTCGCCGACCAACTCGGTATCAGCGTTGGCGACCTCTTCATCGGCTCGCTGGTGCCCGGGGTGATGCTCGCGAGCATGTTCGGCCTGTTCGTCATGGGCGTGGCCTGGCTCAAGCCGGAGGCGGCCCCGGCGCTACCCGCGAGCGAGCGCACAGAGCGTGGGGGTGCGCTGCTGAAGCGTGTGATGCTGGTCATGGTCCCCCCCCTCGTGCTGATCCTCCTCGTCTTGGGGAGCATCTTCATGGGCGTTGCAACACCGACTGAGGCAGGCGCGCTCGGCGCTGTGGGTGCCATAGGACTTGCCGCTGTCAATCGGCGCCTAAATAGAGACGCCCTTCACGGCGCCATGGATGAGACCACACGACTCACCGCCATGGTGATGTTCTTGCTGATCGGCTCTACAGCCTTTGCCCTCGTGTTTCGCGGGCTCTACGGCGACATCTGGATCGAGGAGCTCCTGACCAACCTGCCAGGCGGAAAAATCGGCCTGCTGATTGTGGCCAACCTCACCATCTTCATCTTGGGCTTCTTCATCGACTTCTTCGAGATCGCCTTCATCATCCTGCCACTGCTGGTCCCGGCAGCTCGCATCCTGGGCATCGACCTGGTTTGGTTCGGAGTCATGATCGGCATGAACTTACAGACGAGTTTCCTGACACCACCCTTTGGCTTCTCGCTCTTCTACCTCCGCGGGGTCACGCCAGAAGAGATCCCGACAACGGACATCTATAAAGGCGCGATCCCATTCATCCTGATTCAGGTGATCGCACTCGGCCTGGTGATCGCCTTCCCAGAGCTGGTGACCTGGCCCCTCGACTGATCCTCAGGCGCGCGGGTATGCGAACTGCGCGTAGGCCAACTCAGCCGTCGAGAAGAACTTGAACTGGTCGGCCCTCGAGGCCTTCCAGTGGTCATAGATCTCGGCGTAGCCCGTGTCCTTGGCCGCATAGTCCGCCAGGATTTGATTGCTCGCATCCCATGCACCACTGAGTAGGTCGTCAGAGAATGGCCTCAAGGTGACGCCTTGGGCGAGGATGCGCTTGAGGGCTGCCGGATTGCGTGCATCGTAGCGACGCTGCATCTCCAAGCCCGCCTCGTGGATGGCGCTCTTGAGGATCTCTTGGTACACCGCAGGCAGTGACGCCCAGGCCTTCTCGCCGATGTAGATGCTCATGCTCGGGCCAGGCTCCCACCAGCCTGGGTAGTAGTAGTTCTTGGCCACTTTGTAGAAGCCGAGTTTCTCATCGTCATACGGGCCAACCCACTCAGTGGCATCGATCGCTCCCCGCTCCAGCGCAGGGTAGATCTCACCACCCGCGATGACCTGAACCGAGGCCCCGAGTGCACTCATCACATCGCCACCAAGTCCAGGGATCCGCATCTTGAGGCCCTTGAGACCATCGAGACCGGAGAGTTCTTCCTTGAACCAACCACCCATCTGAGCGCCGGTATTCCCACTGGGAAAGGAGCGGATACCAAAGTCGGAGAAGACCTTGGCCATGAGCTCACCGCCGCCGCCTTCTCCGAGCCAAGCCTGCTGCTGCCGCGCCGTCATGCCAAAAGGTACACAGGTATCAAATGCAAGCGCTGGATTTTTCCCGGTGTAGTAGTAGCTGCACGTCTGGCCGATTTGGACCGTTTCGTTCTGAACCGCATCGAGGACAGCCAGACCAGGCACAAGTTCTCCGCCTGGGTAGACTCGGATATCAAAGCTGCCGCCGGTCATCGCCTTCACACGCTCGGCCATGTACTCCGCAGCGCCAAAGATGGTGTCCAGCGAGCGAGGAAACGAGCTTGCGAGCCGCCAGCGAATGGTTTTGCCGGTGTGTACAGCCGGGGCACCCTCATTCGCAGTCGTGCTCTGAGTTCCACCGCATGCGGACACAACGGCCCCGCCAGCAGCCATACCAGCCATGCTCTGACCAAACTTTCCGAGGAATTCTCGACGCTTCATGGTTCACACTCCATTGTTGTGTGAACCGGTAATCAGCACGCAGCGATCAGGGAAGCTTCTGCCTCTTCCTGCACGCATCCTTGAGCCCAAGCTTGCAGCCCTTGTCGTAGACCTCTCGGGCCTTGTCGATGTCGAGCCTGACACCCATTCCCTTCTCGTACATGATTCCCAGCGCCAAGCAGGAGCCCAAGTGATCGCCATCGCATCCGCGCTCGAACCAACCAAGTGCGGTCACAAAGTCCTGACCACCAGTCTTCCCCGAGATCGCCAGAGCAGCTCCCCGGTAGCACCCATCGAGTGCGCCCTGATCACAGCCAGAACCATAGACGCGAAGCGCCTTGTCGACATCTGGTGACCCCGCCTTGCCTTTCTCCAGGGCCAGTCCCCATTCGACACAGGCTTGCCCATGTGTCCGTTCACAGGCGTCCTGGAAGATGGCAATCGCCGCCTGTGCGTCTGCAGGTATACCCTCACCATTGATGAGCATCATGGCCCGATTTGTACACCCACTGATCTGCTCGAGATCACAGCTCTTCTTGAAGTATTCGGCCGCAGACGCCTTGCTGTCCTGTCCGTCGAGACCCTTGTAATGTCGCATCCCAGCCTTGTAGCAAGCGCCACCGTTCTGCCGCTCGTCACAAACCTTTGCGTATAGATCGGCGGCAAAGCGCTGATTTCTCTGGAGTACCTCACCCTTCTCGTAGGCCGCACCCAGCATGATGCAGGACTCACCCCCGCTCTGACTGCACTCAGACCAGTACGCATTGATCTGCTGTTTGACTTGGGGCAGAACTCCGCGAACCGTCTTGGGACGACTCAGGGCCGTCTGCTCTTTGGACTTCTTGGCCGAGTGGGCCGGCAACGCCACAATGAGCGCGACAATGGTCAACAGGATTCGCATGTCCTCTCCCTACTGGTTTTCAGCATCGATGGCGTTTGCGACCGTCTGAAGACTCGCCGCCACACCGTCTTTGTACCTGGAATCTGGGTACTCTGTCTGTAGGGCCTTCAGGTTCGCCTGCACGCTCCCATAGGCCTTCACCCGCTCAGCCTTCGTCGGAAGCTTGCTTGCGGAAATGAATGCCGCCCCTGCTGCCTCTCTTCGTTGGTATACCAGCCGGTCACGGGCTTCCTGCCAGAGCGTGACGGTTGCCGCACCACACGGCTGTCCTTGGCACACAGCCAACTGCTCAATCGCTCCCTCGAGGTCATTGGACGCCATGCGTTCCCGAGCGGCGTCCATGACTGCTGCAGCTCCCGCATCTGGTGGCACAATCGCAGTCCGTGGTCCGCCAGCAGACGTCTTCTTGACCGCAGAGTCTGCAATCCGCTCAGCCGTAATCGACGCAATGGGCACAAAGCTCTGCTCGTCAGGATTCGCGAGCGCGTCGGTGGCCGCATCGGCGATTCGCCGTTCGATACTGACCAGCCGCTCGAGGTACGTGAAGACTGCGTGCTGGGCGGCAGGTCGCTGGGTCTTGACCCGCTGACACAACTCCCATGCGGCCTCGAGCCTATCCCGTCTATCCACGTTCTCTGTCTCCGCTGAGATCAAGAGCTCGAGATCTTTCTCGACGCCGCTGAAGTCCACTGGCTGGAGGTTTTCCGCCGCTGCCGCCGCCGCAACAGGGGCGGTGCCGCCATACTGCCGAACAACGCAGGAGGTCGATAACAATGCAAGTGCTACTGGAAGTATCCGTCTCATGCCCTCATCCCTATCACGGCGCAGTGAGTCCGGTATCCGTGGCAGGCTCATCTCGAGCCTCTGAGCCTATTCGCATGAGGACGGCAGACGTGGGCGTCGAGAGCCCAACTGGAGAGAATCGTCGAACGGGGTCTCCGTGCCCCTCCACGAGAACGTCTCGTCCGTTCTCTACAGGCGGCACTCCCGTAGGCAAGCCGGTGCCCTCAGCAACAGGAACCCTGGCATAGTCCGCCGGCACCGCCCACTCGGTATCGCCTACTGGTGCATCCCCGAGGAGTCCGCCGTCCGCCATAGCCTGTGCCGTTCCGATCCAGACGGGCAGCGCACCGTTGCTGCCCTGCAGACGGGCCGACCGTCGACGCATGGACGTGTTGTCGTCGTTACCGACGTAGCTGACGACAGTGTAGCCCTCCGCCCAATGCCAGCCGTCCGAGTCAGCCTTGGGAACGAATCCCGCAAAGGCGGCGTTTCGGTATCCATTCGTTGTCCCAGTCTTACCTGCCACCGGGACAGATGCATCGCCGATCTTCACTGCACTCAGGGCTCGACGGCCTGTTCCCCAGCGGACGACATTCCTGAGGATATCGCCGACCAGACGCCCAGCACCGGGATCAGCGCGAGGCTTTGGAACCGGCGTGGCCTTGTACAGCACCCTTCCGTCGGCGTCTCGAATCTCTGAAATCAACTGGGTCGGGTGGGGAGGCGAAGCAGTGGGTCCACCCACGGAGCTTCCCGGGAATCGCCAGACCTGTCCGTCCATCATGCCCTGATACATGGTGGCGGCCTCCTCCAGGCTGATGTCCACTGCACCAAGCGGCATGCTCAGCACAGGCGGCAGGGCCTCCTGGACGCCATAGGTCTTGGCCAGCAGCGCCATGTACCGAAGCCCCACAAGGGTTCTCATGTCGGGGTGGTACTGAAGGAGCGCCCAATCGTAAGGATCGGCCGAGCCCCACACGAGCAGCCGTCGCGTGATGGTGCCGTGAAGACGACTCAGCATCCCGAGGCTCACCTCTCCATCGACAAACACGCTGGATGGCGTCGGTGCCGGATTGAGGCCACGAACCCAGTCAAGCCAGTCGGCGACCTCGATTTCGCGACTGTCGGTGGTGCTGCTCGTACACAGCAGTCGCTCCTCATCCTCCCCCATTCGAAGGACCGAGAACTCGGTCATGTCCGGTGCATCGAGCGGCCCCACATCCCACGAATCGAGCGCCTCGTCTTGAGCAGAACGAATAGAGTCCTGCAGTGCATTCAGCGCGGGAATACAGGGCGTACCCACCTTGGCCAGCCCCCGGTAGCTCCGCCCCAGCGACACCATTCTTTCATCCACGCGCGACCCGCTTCGACGCACACGGTCTTGCTCAGCCTCGAGATCTCGTCCGTAGAACAGCCCTTGGATCACCCGAGCCTGCGGATCATCACGTCCCAGCTCTTCCACAAGCTCCAGCTTGGCCGCGGTAAAGGCCATGCTGTTGAGGCGGGCCTCCGTGCTGATCACCCCCTCGTCGTCACGAATGCGCCGTATGTACGCCATCCACTCCTCACCCTCTGCGCGGGTGAGCCCCACTGCTTCAGCGAGCAACTCAAACTGGCGGGGACCGAGCTTGTCCGTCAGGTGCATGAGCAACCAGATACTGCCCAGGTTCTCACTTCGAGTACCCAGCCACCCAAGACTCACCCAGTCTTCATTCTCGTGGTCCGCACGAGGGTAGTACCAGGTGCCCTCGAAGTGGAAGACGTTGCTCCGGTTGTCGACAATATCCGTGGGTGCCCACCCCAACTGCAGCGCTGCGTTGTACAGCATCGGCTTCCACACGCTCCCCAGCTGTCGCTTGGCGTGAATGGCCCTGTTGAAGTTGCGGTTGTCATTGCCGCCCACCATCGCCTTGATCTGTCCTCCCTTTAGGACCATGACCGCACCCTGCAGGGTCGGACGCCTTTCGAGGTCACAGATCCAGCCCTCGTCCTCGGTGCCCCTGAGGCTGACCATCAGGGGCTCGCCCCCCCGAATCATTTCCTCGACGGCAGCCATGTCATCCTGCGTACCCCTCGCCCAGAGGTTGCCGCCGCGCGACCTCGCCAGGATATCAGCGGCCCGGCTGAGTGCTCGCTGGTCAACGGTGCACGTCCCGTTTGGCAACTGAAGCTGCAGCCCATCTCCCGCCAGGAGGCGCGCGGAGTGAAAGGTACGAGGCTTCATGACTCGGCTGGGGTCAAAGCCAATGCGCGCGGCTGCCCCCAACGAAAAGTCCGAAGCATCCACACCATCGAGTACGGCTCCGACCTCGGTCAAGTGGTGCCACAGACCGTAGGTGGCTCCACGCTGGGCGGCCTCATCGAGTGTGGTCACGATCGAGATGCCAGCAGTGGACGGGTTGTCGATGTTGAGGGACTCGAACAATGCGGGGAATGGCGCCGCGCTCAGACGGGCCTCAACCTCATCCAGGACCACATTGCTCTCGTACTGGAAGCGCCCCTTCTGGAAGGGAAGCGGAGCGGCGATAAGCTCGGCATGTACACTCGGTGTCAGCGCGCCTTCATCTCGCATCCTGTCCAGTACGTATCGGGTCCTTACGCGCGCACGCTCTCGGGCCTCCGCCCTCGCCTCCGCAGTCCGACCAATGAATGGGTTGTAGCGGGCTGGCGCCTTGACCAGACCGGCCAAGAAGGCGCACTCCAGTGTCCCGAGTTCTGAAACGTCTTTGTCGAAAAAGTACCGTGCAGCAATTCCGAGACCCCGACCATTGCTACTGACATGAAACTGGTTGGCGTAGAACTCAAGAATGTCTTCTTTGCTGTAGTGCGACTCGAGCCGCATGGCATTCAGCAGCTCGACCCACTTGCTCCCCAAGGATCGGTCAGGCCTGTAGTAGAGGTTCTTGGCCGTCTGCTGCGTGAGCGTTGATCCTCCCGCGACCATTCGGCCTGCCCGAACGTTGGCGATCATCGCGCGCGCAATTCCAAAGGGATCGACACCGAGGTGGTCCCAATACCGTTGGTCCTCAGCGGCAACAATGGCCGTGATCCATGCGCTTGGTATCTCCTCAAATGGAACGTAGGTTCTGTGCTCTCTGGCAAAGAAGACGCCGATCCGGGTTTCACCATCGTTGAACAGGACGGGAGATTCTTGAGCGATCACGGAACGAATATGCTCGCGAGAGATGTGCGAACCTGGCTGCACCACAATGTTCGTCCGATAGGTCCAAGCGAGCAGGGCGAGCAGCACAACGCACACCGCCAGGATCATGGTCAACAAGCCTCTGCGCGTCCCCCGTCTCACGCGGCACCTTGGGTGATGGCATCAAGCAAGGCCGCATACGCACGCTCTTGCGTGTGAGCCTCCGCAATGCGTCGACACGCTTCGGGAAGGTCACGGTCCATCATTGCAGTCTTCAACACCTCGGCGCAGCGATCTGAGTCCGCCGCGTCCGCCACGACCATCCAGGACTCTGGCAACAACTCACTCGCTCCATTGAATCGTGTTGTCACAACAGGTACCCCACAGGCCATCGCCTCAAGGCAGGCGTTCGCGGACGCATCGTACCGCGTAGGCAAGATCATGGCGTGAGCTCGAGACATTACGACCTCGGGATGGTCCAAGGTGCCGTAAAAATGGACCCGCTTCGACACCCCAAGCTGGGCGGCCCAGCGGGGCCCTCTACGCCCAACGTTGCCGACGACCTCCAGATGGACACCGGGCATACGACGCAGGGCGGACAGCGCGGTCTTGAGCCCTTTTCGGCGTGGATTAGAACCCACAAACACAATCGTCGGTTTTTCCGCTTTTGGTCCAGGCTTGAAGCGCGTCGTGTCGACGCCATTTCGAACCAGGCGCACCCGTTCCGCCCCCACGCCGTAGTGGTGGCGCATCTGCTCAAGCACCATCTCGCTGTTCACAATCAAGGGTGATGCGGACCGACACGACGCCAAGTCGATGGCCTTGATGAGGGGCCATGAGATGTCCCGGCCTTCCTGCTGCGCCTGAGCCGCCGCACAACCGGCGCCCGCTCGGTATGCCCCCGACTGTGCTCCACGCTCAAAGTGTAGGAATGCGTCACACCCATCGACCGGCACGGCCGACACCGCAGTCGCAAGACTCCGGGCTTTCCACATCACCCCTCGGCCGCCTGCACCAAGGGGTCGGTGACAGACCTCAGGTCCCACGTCAACAAAGCTGTTGGACCAGACATCAACCGTATGCCCTTCGGACACCAGCCACCGTACAAAACCAAAGGCAACGCGCTCCATCCCGCCGTGAGGACCAAAATGACGGACCGCGACCCCGACCTTCACAGAACACCCCACCGACGTACACGTGGGCACTCTACGGTGTGGATGGATGACGACGATTGAGACATGGGGCTGCACTAACGTCCTCGGCCCCGGTTATGTCGTCACCATGTTTCACCCAACCTACGAAGATGCCCGTGCCACCTTTAGGCTCATGTCTGAGAATGCTGGCGGAGTGCTGCATGCATGGGAGATCATCCCACCAGAAGACGGAGAAGCCGAGGGCTTGACCATCGACGCTGCCGTCTTTGGAGACGGCCCGAAGGCGCTCATCTTGTCCAGCGGCCTGCACGGAGTCGAAGGCTTTGCAGGAAGCGCAATCCAGCTGGACCTCATCCGCCGAGGGATCCCGAATGACATACGGGTCGTGCTCATTCATGCCATCAACCCGTTCGGAATGGCCAAGATCCGGCGGGTCAACGAAAACAATGTCGACCTGAATCGTAATTTTCTGGCAGACGGCGAGGCCTACACCGGAAGTTCAGACGGCTACAAACGACTCGACCCCCTCCTCAATCCAAGCACACCAGCCGGTGGGCAAGACTTCATGATTGTCAGGACAGTCCTGCAGATACTGCGGCACGGGTACAACACCCTGAAAACGGCTGTCGTCGGCGGCCAATATGACTTCCCGCGGGGCCTTTTTTTTGGCGGACACGAGCTTCAGGATGCACCCCGGGTCTTGCTGGCGAAACTCCCCGCCCTTCTGGACGGCACTGACGACATCGTGCACATCGACTTCCACACCGGTCTCGGCAAGAGCGGCACCTACGCACTGCTCGTCGACACGGATGCAGGAAGTGCCCAACACCTGCGCTTCCGGGACGCCTACGGTGAGCGCGTCCAGCCCTGGGATGCAGATCACGGGGTGGCGTACAAGATCCGAGGAGGACTCCCGGAGGCCATGGTGCGTCTCTTCGGCGACAAGACAGATGTGATCACCTGCGAATTCGGCACACTGCCCGCCCTAAAGGTGCTCAAGGCACTCCGTACAGAGAATCAAGCCACCCACTGGGGGGGTGACATAGACACCGCAAAATCCGCCCTCTTGGCCGCGTTTAGGCCAAGCTCCCAACAGTGGGAGCGCGCCATCGTCGAGGGTGGTGCACGAGTGGTGAATCAGGCAATCACACAGTTGAGGGCTTGACCAAGCCGTCCGCGTTGCATACCAATGGACGCCTGGCGACGTAGGCAAGTGGTAAGCCAGAGGTTTGCAAAACCTCCATTCACCGGTTCGAATCCGGTCGTCGCCTCCAAACACTCAGACCTGCGGAATCCATTACGGGCCCCGCGGGTCTTTTTTTGTCTATCGACGCCCCCCCTAAACCCACTCCACCTTGCGCTCTGACCTGATAGGGTGACCTCCATTGAGGATCGACGTGACACATCAGCTGACAGCGCTCGCAGCAACACTGTTCTTCTCAGCGCCCGCGTGGGCTCAAGATCTTGGTGGACGCCCAGACAAGGGCGAGCCCACAGAAGAGGTCGCACCGCCAGAGATCACGAGCCTTCCGAAGGTCAAGACCTTCATAGAGGCGGAATACCCCGAGGGTGCGAAGACGCAGGGCATCGAGGGCGCGGTGGGGCTGATCATCCAAGTCGACGGTGCCGGCACCGTGGTTGCTGCGGAGGTCTCCAGGGCAGCTGGACATGGATTCGATGAAGCGGCTGTCGCTGCCGCCAAGAAGATGCTGTTCCAGCCAGCAATGACCGCAGATGGGCCGATCGGCGTCGCCATCGAGTTCGAATACCGCTTCGAGCTAAGCCCCGAGGACAAGGCGGAGGGACTGCCTCCGGTCAACCTCGACGGCACAGTCCGCCAGATGGGCACACGCGACCCAATGTCTGGGGTCACGGTCAAGGTGAACATCGACGACGTCAGGTTTGAAGCCGTGACCGACTCCGAGGGTGCGTTTTCGTTCAGGGGTCTACCCAACGGCACAGCCTTTGCCGTGGCCGATGCCGCAGGTCACGCCGCGACAAGGGAGAGCTTCAAGATCAAAGAGGGAAAGGTCACGACCGTCCCCCTCTGGCTGCGGCCCAATGTCAGCTTCGACGATGCCATGGTGATCGAGGCGGAGCGGCCCGAGCCCGACATCTCACGCCGCTCCATCACGGTCGCCGAGATCAAGAGGATTCCCGGCACCTTCGGCGACCCCGTACGGGTCATCCAAAACCTACCAGGCACAGCACGAGCCCCCTTCGGCACGGGCCTCGTGGTCGTGCGAGGCTCAAATCCCGAAGATACCGCCTTCTATGTGGACGGCATTCGCGTCCCCATCATCTACCACCTCGGCGGACTGGTCTCGATCGTCAACGAGGACCTCGTGGGCAGCGTGGACTACCTCCCAGGAGGCTTCGGCGTCGAGTACGGCCGAAGCATGGGTGGTGTGATCAACATTCGAACGAATCAGGACTACCCCGAGCGATTTCGGACCGAGGTATCCCTGGATCTTCTGGACGGAAGTGCGCTCGTTCAAGGGCGTGTAGGAAAAGACAAGCGCTGGGGCCTCACGGCCGCTGGTCGACGCTCGTGGCTCGACGTCTTCCTGACACCGCTCGCTGGTGGTGCAGGGTTTACGGTGAAGCCGTACTGGTGGGACTACCAGTTTAAGGTCGATGATCTCGACAAGCCCGACGGCAAGTTCTCCGTTCTGCTCATGGGCTTTGGCGACAAGCTCTACTTCGGTTCGCCCGCTGCGGTGGCCCAGGGCACCGATCCTGACACACAGGGCGACGCAGATGTTCACTACGGGTCGCACAGGCTAATTGCCCAGTACTACCAGGACTTCGGCGACGAACTGACCTTCCGCTTCACGCCGTCTCTCGGATACGACTCCATTGGCTTTGCCCTCGGCAACTCCTTCGTCTTCGATCAGGTGAGCTGGCTCACCGAGGTTCGTGCGGATTTACTGTGGTCTCCATCGGATGCGCTGACGATTCGGCCTGGTGTGGACCTGCTGGCGGGTCCATACGATGTGGGCATCACCCTGCCGCTGAACCCCGAGCAGCTGACGGAGCTCGACCCCGTCGCAGAGCGTGAAGACTTCCGCGTGGTCTTCGAGGGGAGCTTCCTGGCTGTAGACCCCTTCATCGAGGCCTGGATCAAGCCGCTGGATGGGTCAGACCGCCTGAAGCTCGTACCAGGACTGCGCTTCAACTACCTCTCGCTCCCCTACTACAGCATCTGGAGCATCGACCCGCGGTTCACTGCACGCTTCTCACCCTTCGAAAACACCACACTCAAGGCGGGGACAGGCCTGTACCATCAGCCGCCCCAAGGTCCCGACCTGGGCTTCAACGAGACCGACATTCGTGTGGACTACGAGCGCTCGTGGTCGTCAGAAGTCGGGATTGAACAGAAGTTCGGTGACGCGATTGAGACCGACCTGACAGTGTTCTACAAGAAACTCGACGAGCTCATCGTTGAGAACGAGAACCTCGAGTCGACGTCAGACCCCTTCTTTGTCAACGGCGGGGAGGGACGTGTCCGAGGCATGGAGGTGATGGTTCGCCACAACCCGATCGGCAACTTCTTCGGATGGATCAGCTACACACTGTCATCTGCTGAGCGCTACGCGGTGCCGCTTGAAGACCGCGAGAACGGTCGACAGATAGTAGAGAAGGAATGGCGGCCCTTCGAGTTCGACCAGACTCACATCTTCGTCGCCCTCGCAGGGTACGACCTCCCGAAGGACTGGGGAGTGTCAGGTCGCTTCCGCTACGTCAGCGGAAACCCATACACCCCGTTCGAGAACGGTGTGTACGACATCGACGGAGACGCCTACTTCCCCACACAGACGGGCGGCGGACTCAGCGATCGCATGCCAGCGTTCTACTCTCTCGATCTCCGGGTCGACAAGACATACACGTTCAAGCGCTGGTGGCTCGAGACCTACATCGACTTGCTGAACGTGGTCCGCGGCAGAAACCCCGAAGCCATCGAATACAACTACGACTACACGGAGTCCACGTTCATTCGTGGATTGCCGTTCATCCCGTCCATCGGACTCCGCGCGGAGTATTCATTTTGATCTGGTTCCTTCCACTGCTGTTCGCCTGTAGCGAAGACGATCTCAGCCAGACCTGGCAACTCGACCGCACCCGCATCCTCGCAGTGCGACCATTTGTTCAGGGCGAACCTGACGTCGTATTAGGAACCCGAGCGGAGGGCCGACCGGGGGAGACGTTGGGCTTCGAGGCCCTCACGTACTCGCCGGCCGACGACCCCATCGGTGGCCTCCTGTGGATTGCCTGTTTGGATGAAGAAAACCCCAACGATGGCTGCAGCTTCGACGAGGATGACGCGAAGGACAAGGAAGACTTGGACCTCGACGCCGAAGCCGGCTTCATCGGCTTCGAGCCCCTCTTCTCGCCCGTCCTCCCCATCCCGGAGAGCGTGCTCGATGGCCTACCAGAAGAAGACCGCGCAGAGGGCATCTCAGCGCTGGTCAACATCATCGCGATACCCGAGTCGGAGATGGACTTGCTCGAAGACGAGTCGTCTGACGAAGACAAGGACGAACTCGAACTCGATGCTGACAACTATGAGATCGCGTTCAAGCGGGTGCCTGTGAGCGAGTCTGAAACCCCCAACCACAATCCCGACATCATCGACTTCATTGTCGCAGGTGAGCGCTTGGACGGAGCCGAGGGATTCACCGCGAGGACCCAGACCACCTACATCATCGAACCCCTGCTGGCCGACGGACACATCGAGACCTACGCGTACACAACATCCTCAGGCGAGAGCGAGTACAGAACCGAGGAGCCGTACTTCAGCTGGTTTACCGAATTGGGAGCAGAGGAGACCAAGGACGGGGCGAGTTTCGACCAGCCCTTCTCCCTGAACCCGTACAACTCCGTCGAGTGGACCGCCCCAAAAGAGCCTGGACTGCTCGTCATCCACGTGGTCGTTCGGGATCGCCGAGGAGGGATGGGCTGGCGCTCACTGACGGTCAACGTTTTGTAAGAAGGATTTACTCTTCGTCTTCACTTAGGACTGGCACCGCCGTGCCACGATCTCGGACCACCAACTGTGGCCCCTCTACCGCCCTAACGCTGACACATGATGCCACTGGAAATGGAGTTTCATCCTTACATTTCTCGCCAACAACCACGGTCGGCCGAAGCATGTGAAACCCGACATCTGGTAGCGGTGGCAGTGGGACATCAACCTTGAAACTCCATCCTTCAGCCCCCACCTTGATTGCAGGCGACAACGGACCACAAGGGGGCGCTGGCGTTGGCTTGTAAGACTCACTTGACGGGTCGAAACGGACCCAACTCACACCACGGCAAGTAGGGATAAAAACCGGGTCCTGCTCGGCAATTACGGTGATCTCACTTGGACCGCTGATGACGATCTCCACCCCTTCAGCGGCAGCCATCGTAGAAAAAATCAGGAACCACACAGGCCCTCCAGGTCATTGGCCTTCACCATTCCAGCTTAGCGGAGGCGAGGATGCGTGTCTGACGAATCCCCTACAAACGGATCTCTCAAAGCCGTGTTACTCTTCGCCGCCGTAGGACCCTGCAATTTCGTGCGCGTAAGGCGCACGCGAGGAGAGGGCACCGCAGAGCAAGACCAAGAAATCCATCTCGGTCCTCTGGAGACCCAGAATGCAAACATTCAAGTCCCTGAAGTCTTGGCTGGCAGCAACCGCCCTATTGGTCGGTCTCAGCGCGCCAGCCGCTGCCGCGGATGGCCCCGCTGGCGTGGCCCTCAAAGAGGTAAAGGAGGGCGTCGGACCAAAGAACGCCGTCCAGAACCGGTTCTTCCTCAAGGAAGGACGAATCGAGGCCACCCCCATCCTCGGCTACGTGCCCAACGACCCGATGGTCAAGCGCTTCGTCGGCGGCTTGCTCGGGGCCTACCACTTCTCTGAGGAGTTCGCGGCTGAGGGTGCCTTCCTGTACTCCCCAGACCTGGGGCAGTCGGACCTCAAGGGGCTCACCAACACGCTCGTCGGCATCCCCGCTCGAGAAGGTGTGAAGGACTTCCAGCAGCCCCTCGACAAGATGATCATGGGCGCAACCTTCGCTGCACGCTGGGCACCCTTCTACGGCAAGATCAACGTCATCGGTGAGTCAGTCCTGAACTTCGACGCTTACGGCGTCCTGGGCTTGGGCATGCTCTCGCTCCAGTCGTACTACGCGACGGGCGAACTCGACAACACACAGGCTGTGGTGACCAACCTCGAGGCCGCTGGCAAGAAAGTGGTCATCACCCCGAACATCGGCTTCGGCTTCAACTTCTTCTTGAACCAAACGATGGCGCTGAAGCTCGATGCTCGCAGCTACTTCTACATCGCCGACGAACCTCAGTACAATCCGAACGAGCCGGTCAACACCAAGCGGCTGTACAACAACCTCGTGGCCTCTGTCGGGCTGAGCTTCTTCATCCCAGAGATGAAGCAGCGGATGTACAACTTCTAGGTCGGGGAAGACGAAATCATGCACACAACTCGCACAACACTCGTCCTGCTCGCCGCGCTCTTTTGCGGCCCGGCCTTCGCAGAGACCACGAACAACAACGACGGCATCGCACAGGATGAAGGAGACGATGATCTCGGCGACATCCTCGGCGGACCCTCGGACTCTGAGCAGAGCTCCGAAGAAGAGGCGCGCGACTTCGCCTCCGGAAATACCGGCTCAACCATCGGCGCCCGAGATGAGGACGTCGAACTCGTCGAGGGTGAAGGAGATAAGAAGCGTCTCATCAAGACGATTCAGCGGAAGAACTTCTTCAAGAAGGGACGCTGGGAGGCCTCGCCTCACCTGGCGTTCGTCGCCAACGACCCGTTCTTGAAGCGTTACATCGTCGGTGCTGGCATCAACTACAACATCACCGAGATCTTTGCGGTGGAGTTGAGCTTCGACTTCTCGCCTGACCTCGGCGAGGCTGACTACAAGTCAGTGACCAGCCAGCTCATCAAGGAAAACAGTGTCAGCCCTGACATCTCGCGCCTGACCTACTTCGGGTCCGCATCGTTCCTCTTCTCTCCGATCTACGGAAAGGTCGCAGTCATTGGTGGAAACATCATCAACTTCGACATCTACACCGCATTCGGAATGGGCATGACGGCAACCCAAGAGTGCCTCGAGTGTCTGGACTCCAGCGATGAAAAGGGGCCAACCCTCGCCACTCGTGACCAACTCCACCCCACCACCAACTTTGGTGGCGGCGCTCGCATCATCTTCAGTGAAAACCTGGCGGTTCGCCTGGAAGGCAGGTCGATGATCTACATCGAGACGGTCAACTCAACCCAACTCGAAATGAAGAACAACTTCATCATCCAAGGTGCGGTGTCTATGTTCTTCCCGGCAATCAAGTAGAGGGAGGTCGAAATGAATAAGATTCAAGCACAATCCTCCCGAGGAGCTCAGCTCATGAAGCGTGCCCTGGCACCCGTTGCCCTACTCAGCCTCTCACTTGGCAGCACCACTGCTTTCGCGATTCCCTGCCAAGAGGTGGCGAATATGCTGAACGCGGGCGTGCCTGCAAACATCGTTGCAAGCGCTGTTCGCGACTCTGGTGCGCAGTACACAGCTTCGGACATCGCATGTCTCTCGAAGGCTGGGGCGCCGGCGTCCGTCCTCTCGGTCGCTCGCGGCATGACAGCGGCCCCGGAGCCCGCTCCAGCGGCAGCTCCTGCTCCACGAGCTCAACCGACTGGTATCGATGCTGAGGACGACCTTATTGGTTCGCGCTCGCGCGCGAAGCGGCGGACACTCGAAGACAGCGGTGGCGACACAGAAGCCGTGGCTGCATCAGCGAGCCCCAACGCCGTCAAGGATGCGGTCCGGTTGATGCGAAACAACAAGCCGCTCAGTGCGTCGCTTCGTTTCTACGACTTGCTCAAGAGCGGCAATTTCCCCGCCGAAAAGATCAAGATTGAGTACTACCTCGCGCGAAGCCTTGAGCAGCTCGAGATGTACCACACTGCTCAGTACTACTTCCTCAAGGTGGTCAAGCAGGGTCCCAACACTCCCTACTTCAAGTACGCCCTGCCCAAGCTCGTCAAGATGGCCCAGTACACCGGCGACGAGACTGAGCTGCTCAAGATCGCACCGAAGGTTCCCGCAGAGTCCTACCCACGCGGCTCTAAGAACCAGATGTACTACCTCATGGGAATCCGAAGCCTCGCGAGCAACGAGCTCAATGACGCTCGGAAGTACCTCGGCCAGATCTCAAGCAAGTCGACGCTGTACAGGAAGGCCCGGTACCTTGAGGGCATCATCTACAACAAGCAAGGGAAGCTGAAGAGTGCAAAGCGCGCATTCATGGACGTCGTCCGTCATCCCTTCGCAGCAAAGGACAAGGCCGAGCTTGCTAAGCAAGAGCACCTCATGGATCTCGCGCTGATCAACATCGGCCGGATGTACTACAAGATCGAACGCTTTGATGACGCCTCAAAGTACTTCGACCTGGTCCGACATGAGTCAGCGTACTGGCCTGAAGCCCTGTTCTCGGGTGCATGGTCCAACTTCATGCAGAACAACCTCAACCACGCGTTGGGGCAGCTACTGACCGTCCGCAGTCCGTTCTACAACCAAGACGACTACATCCCTGAGATCGAGTACCTCCGGGCCCTGACGTTCTTCAACCTGTGTGAGTACAAGGAAGTTGAAACCATCCTCCTGTCCTTCGAGGATCGTACGCGCCCCGTGCAGCAAGAACTGAAGGACTTCGTGAAGGGCTACTCGTCCAAGGAGCAACTCAAGCTGGCTGAGCAAGCATGGGACACCTACTTTGGTCCAACGCCCGTTGCGACCCAGGTACCCAAGCCCTTCTTCAGCAAGCTCCTCCGCAACGAGGACATCTCGGGCATGGTCACGCACATGGACCTGCTGGACAGCGAGATCGACCTGATCAACCAACAGAAACCCGAATGGCGCGACACCGTCGGGGCCCTGATGAAGAAGATCATCGAGCGGGACCGGCAGAAGCTCAAGCGTCGCGCAGGCAAGTTCATGCTGGCCGAGATGGCACGCTGGGCCAACAACCTGCAGGACCTGCTGAGCAGCTCAGAGATCGTCCGCTTCGAGGTTATCGACGCCCAGCGCGTGGACTACCAATACAAGTTCCAGAACCCTGACCTGGCCAACCTCTCAGGCCGAGTTGACCTGGACTTCGCTACGGCGACGGACTTCATATATTGGCCCTTCAACGGTGAGTTCTGGCAGGACGAACTGGGCTACTACCACTACACCGAGCAGGGCTCCTGCAAGTGATGTAACGGGGGCCGGAGCTCCCATTCTGGAGAGACACACATGAAGCGTGTTGTACCAACTTTTGTGGCCCTCATGGCACTGACCATGGGCTCTGCTTGGGCGAACGACGAAGAGAAGCGACGAGTCATTAAATTGGATGACGTCGGCGTCGAGACGCAGTCTGAGTTCTACCGGCAGAAGGCTCGAGAGAAGCGTCACGAGTCCATGAAGTTCCTGACGGACCTGCTTCGGAACAACCCACCGCGTGGTGAGCAAAAGGCAGAGATGCTGCTTCGCCTCGCCGACCTCTACTTCGAGGAAGGCCGGGATGTGTACCTGACAGAGATGGACACTTTCCGAACGCAGTTCGACAGCTGCTTCAATACACCGGGCTGCAGCACCGAGAGCATGGAAGCGGACAACGAAGGCTCGCTGGTCTACCAGAACAAGTCAATCCGCCTCTACAAGAACATTCTGAAGACGTACCCACAGTACCGTCGGGCTGATGAGGCCACCTTCTACCTGGCCTCTGCTCTGCAGGACACCGATCGCCCCGATGAGGCCGTGAAGGAGTTCAGCAAGCTGGTGAAGAACTACCCGCAGAGCCGCTTTACTCCCGACGCATACGTCATGATCGGCGAGTACTACTTCGACAACAACAACGCCTACAAGGCACTGTTGGCCTACCAAAAGGCCGCCAAGTACAAGAACTCACCGAAGTACGCCTTCGCGCTCTACAAGCTCGCGTGGTGCTACTACAACGTCGGCGAGTACGGAAAGTCCATCGACACCATGAAGTCGGTTGTCGCGTTCTCGATGGCCTCACAAGAGGGAGGTCCGAGCAAGTCACAGCTCACGCTACAGGACGAGGCGCTCAAGGACTTGGTCCGCTTCTTCGCTGATGCGGGTGAGATGGATGAGGCCTACGGCTACTTCACCAAGCTCGGCAAGAAAGACCTCATTCGGAAGATGCTCTCCCGCCTGGCGAGCACCTACTTCGAGCAGGGTAAGTTTGAGCAGTGCATCCAGACGTATCGACGCCTGATTGCAGAGGATCCTCAAAGCCCCAAGGCTCCCGACTACCAAAACGAGATCATCCTGGCGTACCAGAAGATCGGTCGGAAGCAAGACACGCTCAATGAGATCAAGCGCCTGCTGGACACCTACGGCAAGAACTCCGCGTGGGCTCGGGCCAACTCGGCTGACCAGGACGCGCTCAACGAGGCGACCAACTACATCGAGAAGAACCTTCGTACGGTGGCCATCAACTACCACAACGAGGCGAAGAAGCTCGGTGCCGGCCGCAATGCTCGAGAAGCCTACGAGCTCGCCGAGAAGGCCTACTCAGTCTACCTCGAAGAGTTCCCGACTTCGAAGTACAGCTACGAGATCCGCTACGCCTACGGTGAGCTTCTCTACAAGCTGAAGAAGTACGACCAAGCCTACGACCAGTACATGAAGGTCGTCGCCATCGATCCAAAGGGCAAGCGCTCACGCTTCTGCGCAGAGTCCGCCATCTTCGCCGCGGACAAGATGATCGAGGTGGAGAAGAAGGCAGGACGAATTCCAAAGCCTGCCACCAAGACACAGCGCATGGACCTGGTCGATTGGGAAGCCAAGCTTCTGGCAGCCTGCGACCAGTGGGCCAAGATCTTCCCGGACGACAAGAACACCCGGAACATCATCTACAAGTCAGCCTACCTGCTGTACCACAAGAACCAGTTCAAGGAAGCCTCTGACCGCTTCCGTCAGGTCATCTCGATGAACCCCCGTTCACGCGAGGCGGAGCAAGCAGCCGACCTGATCGTCGACTCGTTCACCCTGGTCGAAGACTACCAAAACCTCAAGGTGGTCTCCAAGGCCTTCTATGATCAGGAAGGATTGGGCAGTAAGCGCTTCAAGAAAGACATGTATGGCATCTACGAGAACGCCACACTGAAGCTGATTGAGGTCGACTTCGGCAAGATCAAGGACGCGACAAAGGCCGCAGACTCCTACATGGCCTTCTATGCAGAGTTCCCGAACTCCAAGAAGGCGGACTTCGCGCTCAACAACGCTGCGGTCTACTACCACCAAGAGAAGCAACCGCAGAAGGCGATGGAGACCCGACTGATCCTGGTCGAGACGTTCCCCAAGTCTGAGTTCTACAACGACACCATTGCCAACCTCGGCTTTGACTACGAGAACATTGCGGACTTCGCCAGCGCTGCCTCCTACTACGAGCAACTCTTTGCGCTCGATGATGAGCACGAGTCCGCCAAGGAGGCCATCTACTCGGCAGCCCTGTTCCAGAAGGCAATGGGCAACTCAACAGAGGCCATCAAGAACTACCAACTCTTCATCAAGAACTATCCTGATGACGAGCGCATCTCCGACGTCAAACTGACCATCGGAAAGATCCTCGAGAAGCACGACAAGTGGCCTGAAGCCGCCAAGCTGTACCAGGCATACGCTGCGGATACAGCCGGAAAGACGACCGAGCAGATCTTCTTCGCCAAGCTTCAGTACGGTCTTGCGCTTGAGGCTCAAGGGCGCTCAGCGACCACCCACTGGAACAAGCTGGTTGCCGATTACCAAGCCGCCAAGGCTGGTGGTGCAGAGATGGGTCAGTCAACCGAGTTCGCTGCTCGCGTCATGATGAAGCTGGCCAAGCCCAAGCTTGATGCAGCCTTGGCGCTCAGAATCAGCGGACCTGATCGCCCCGTCAGCGACAAGCAGGAAGCTGAGATCCTGAAAGACCAGCTCGTGAGCAAGGCGAAGGCCGTCCAAGAGATCGAGAAGGCCTATCTGGACATCATCAAGCTCGGTGCTGGTGAGTACGGTCTCGCAGCTCTGGTGGACCTTGCGGGCCTGTACGAGAACCTCGCAGACACATTGCGTACTGCCTACGCCCCACCGAAGCTGACTGCAGACCAGCTCGAGCTGTACAAGATGGGACTGGAAGACAAGGCCTACCCCAACGAAGAGAAGGCTGTGCAGGCCTACTCACAAGCTCTGGGTAAGTCTTACGAACTCAACCTCTACAACGAGAACACTGCGCTCGCCGTCCGGCAGCTCGGCGTGCTTCGCCCCTTTGACTACCCAGGCCTCTCTGAAGATCTGATCACGCCGCGCTTCACCTCGAACGCTGTCGTCGACTCTACCTTCGAGACCAACCTGTAAGAGGATGACCATCATGCTTAGAAACGCTTCACTGGCCCTCGTCCTTTCCGCCACCCTCATGGGTTGCCCCAAGAAGGGTCCAGACTTGAACAACCCCGTCGAGACCTTCAACGAAGGTGTGCGCATCCTCCAATCCGCCCCGGAGGGGGAATCAGCGGACTTCGAGGCGGCCTACACGATGTTCCAGGCCTCCATCACGGCTGATCCCAACCTGGCCAAGGTTCAATACAACGCTGGCTGGACTGCAGAACAACAAGGCTTCAAGGACAAGGCAGCGACCCACTACCGGACCGCCCTCAACCTTGATCCGACCTACAGTCGAGCGCTCTTCAACCTCGGCCTTGTGCTCACAGAGCTTGGCCGCGGATCCGAGGCCGCAGACCTGTACAAGAAGCACCTCGAGGCCAACCCAAGCGACATCAAGGTGCGAAACAACTTGGTCGAGGCGCTCACGGGTGCTGGACAGTTTGATGAAGCCATCGACAACATTCGCGTCATCCTTCGAGCAGACAACAACAACGTTGGTGCATATCGAAACCTGTCGCGGATTTACTTCCAGAAGGGCGAGCTCGAGATGAGTCAGCTCTGTGCTGAGAAGGCAAAGACCCTCGCCAAGGGTGACTCCGGTATCTACACCAACATCGGTGTGACCTACCTCGTGATGGGCGACAAGCAGGCTGCCATCTCGGAGTTCAAGACTGCCGTCAAGCTCGACCCAGCGAACGTCCCAGCAAACCTGAACCTCGGGTACCTCGCTGTTGACTCTGGCGACTACGAGCTCGGCTTCAAGTCATTCTCAGCTGTGGCTTCAGCTGAACCTGGCAACATTGCTGGCAAGCTCGGACTCGCGGTCTCGATGCGCGGCAAGAAGGACTACGACGGCGCTGGCAAGCTCTACGACGAGATCATCGCCGCAGATCCCACCAACGAAGCCGCCTACTTCAACGCCGCTACGCTGCACCGGAAGTACACCAAGAACTTCAAGAAGGCGAACAAGTACCTCGACGCCTACGTCTCTGCGTTCCAGGGTCAGATTGACCCGAACCACGAGGTCTTCGCACGGAAAGCACTAATCCAGAAGGCAATCGACGCCGAGAACGCGAAGAAAGCCGAGGTTGAGCGTCGGAAGAAGGAAGCTGAGGAGCGTAAGCGTCGCCAGCAAGAGACCTTCGACACACTCAAGGCCAAGGTCGCTGCACTGGACGGACTCCTCTCAAAGTACAGCACTTGCGAGCTGATGATCGAGATGGGCGGAATCGACATGGGACAGATGGTGCTCGAACAAGCCCAGATGGTGGTCCAGGCCGAAGAGATCGACATGGCAGCGGATGTCATGACCTTTGTCGACGACCTCCTGCCTCAGCTTCAGAGCAACACCGGCTTCTGTGACGATGAGTTCGCGGCCAAGGCTGCGGCTGCACCCGCCGAGGGAGCACCCGCTGAAGGCGCACCCGCTGAAGGCGCACCCGCTGAGGGAGCACCCGCTGAGGGAGCACCCGCTGAAGGTGCACCCGCTGAGGGCGGCGAATAGCCCGTCAACCATTTCGTTGACCAAAGAAAACCGCCCGGGGTGTAAGCCCGTCAGGGCGGTTTTCGTTTGGCGGGTGGAGTCCAGCAATTTGGCCGGTCTCTAAACCCAGCGCCGACCTGTATTTTTGGTCGAATGAACCGAGTCAAGAGCCTTGCAAAACCGTTTTGACAGCCTCTTCACCCTCATTTCGTTGTCTAAAGCGCCTCAGGGAGGCAAACTGGACACGGTGGGGTTCGACTCGTTTCGTAACCACAGGGCCCCAAAGCCCAACCTGCTGCGTTACAATAGGAATGTTCCTTTGGAACCAGCAGACCCTTCGGAGGTTTAAATCATGCCAGTGCAACGTCTTCTCATCACCGCTGCAGTCTTCCTCTCGGCCCCGGCTTTCGCCCAGGACGAGGACGACCAAAAGGTTGTGTACAAGTCTCGCACTGAGATTGACTTCGAAGGGGTCGAAGTTGACGGTGAGCTCGTCAAGCCGCAAGGCGCCCTCTTGCTTGACCGCAAGCGTGCGAACTTCAACCCGCTCATCAAGCTTCGGACCGACTTTGACGAAGAGATGGACAAGTCCGTCGACGAGGTCAAGTAACTCCGCTGGAATCCAACATTGCGAGGCCTTCCACCTCGCTTCCGATCTAAGGAACACGCATCATGGCGAACGAAGCCAACGGCAACATTCGGCTGACCTTTGAGATCTCCAATGGAGATCAACTGCTCCGTCGAGAAGAGATTTCTGCAGAAAGTGTGACCATCGGTCGCGGCCCTGCGGCCATGCTCCGCATCGAGGATGACGCCCTTGCAGAGCTGCACGCAGTGGTCAACGTCAAAGAAGACGGCACTGTACAGATTTTGGACCTCGGGAGTTCCGAGGGATCGAAGGTCAACGGTGAGACGGTGAGCGGCAACGCAAACCTCTCGACCGGTGACACGATCAGCGTCGGACCGATCAACATCGCTCTGACCATCGAGTCGCCTGAAGAGGCAGTCGAAGAGGCGACACAGCCCGTCCCAGAGGACGAGGAAGAAGTCGAGAATACTGACCAGGTGCCTGAAGCCATCGTCGCAGCCGCGGCAAGTGAGGCCGCAGCTGAGGATGCCGCGAACGCCTCTATCGCCGACGCCGGCGAAGACGTCATGGCATTCATCATGCGCTCAGGCACAGCCACGAGCGATGCTGGTGTGGACCGTAAGAAGGCAAAGGTCCTCGAGGTCGCTGAGATCTGGGCCGACGCCGTCATGGATGTCAAGCACTACGACCCGGCGACCGCCACTGTTCCAGTTGGCTCATCCACAGGCTACCGCTGGCGGTTCATCGGACTGCCGATGGGCTGGGTACCTCCAGGCTTTGCTAAGCTTGCATGGCTCCTTGCCCCGACGCTGTCCGA
>Ga0115012_10000389_pt1 | contig 25100 bp, 22 predicted proteins | sample TroAtlMetagenome_FD_88706 | JGI IMG/M metagenome (GOLD analysis project Ga0115012, IMG submission 88706) | Marine eukaryotic phytoplankton communities from Atlantic Ocean - Tropical Atlantic ANT10 Metagenome | ecosystem: Environmental > Aquatic > Marine > Oceanic | place: Tropical Atlantic...
ACCGATAACAGGATTGTTCTGCTGCATCCGTGTCAACACAGCTTGTAAGCCTCGACCAGCGTGGTTAGCTTTCACGTTCTCAGCAGTCAACTTGACAATGGTGCCATCACGTTTGATGATGTAGTTGTATAGAGGTCCGGGTACCTTGTTGACTCCTCGTACACACATTGCGATCACGTTGTCGGGATCTGCGTTGCGGTTTGAGGCTGTGTGGTGGACGACTATGCCGAATGGTTTGAGTGGTCGACCGGTATTTACTTTACCGGGTGCGTCTACGAGTTTCATTCTGCCTCAGGAGCAGGGGATTTCTGGTCCCAGTCCTCAATCAAATCATCCCACCACCAAGTGCTAGGTGGTTCACCATAACCATCTGGATAAGGTTTATCGGCAGGTGGACCCCACTCATAGTTAGCGTCTAACACCCATCCGTTATGTGGAGATGGGGGATAAAACAATCCCATAGGGTAGCCGTCTGCCTCTGGAACAAACGTCGAGCCAATTCCTGCTGGGTTTTTGCGAATGTTCTCTGCGGTTTCATACCACCCAGACCACCCTAAATCTACAGGAGTGCAATCATCTTCAAAGATAGCGACATTAACCACAATGTTATTTTCGTCTACTTCAGCAAAAGTTCTCATCAGCTATCCATTCGTTAAGTAACGCACGATAAAGACACCAGCTTGACCCATGCTGTTGTAATAACCTTGGCCTCGTCCGTAAGAACTACCCTCATCAGTGTTAGTGCCACCTCCGTCACCACCACCACCATACTTATTGCCATCTAACCACGTATAAGGGGAACCACCCTCTGCGCTAGTAGAGGCACCTCCGGCACCACCGCCACCGCCGCCTCTGTTCTCATAAGAGTTGTAACCCCCGTTACCGTTACCTGCTATAAGGGTGCTCCAAGTACCTCCACCGGTACCGGTACCAGAACTTACCGTACCTTGACCGGCACCACCGCCACCAGAACAGTAACCGTACCAACTACCGCCACCGCCACCAGCGCCACCTGCACGCTGATAAGGAGTTGATGAACCTACGCTACGGCCAGAAGCGCCAGAAACACAATTTGCATAACCGCCGTAGCCGCCATTACCGCCACCACATGCATAAAGATACCAGCCAGCTATATTAATACTGGTGTCACCGCCGGGATCGCCAACAGAGTCAGCAGGGGTAGCACCAATAGTCAACGTATATGTACCGGCTGCCACTTCGACTCCTGTACCAGCAAGACAACCGCCGCCACCGCCACCGCCAGTATTCTGAGTGGCTGGAGCGCCCGAACCGCCGCCACCGCCAACGACTAACAAATCAATTTCGCCACCGCTGACACAAGTAACCGTCCCACTTGACGCATACGTTACATAAGTGTAATCACCGACAATAGAACTAGACCCACCAGAAAATTCCACTGGGGCACCACCACCGGAGGCTCCTAAGATTGCGGCTTTACTCGATCCAAACGGCATAACTACGCTTCCTCTAACTCCTGAGACAACTTTTCGTATTCATTTATTTCTACAGCAGATAAAGAAGCAGGATCTCTTAATTTGTAAGCATCAAGTTTTCTTTGCTTTTCTTTTTCATGTGGAAGAGGCTCGTAAACGATGTCGTATGTTACAGGATTCCAAATAAACGAATAAACAGAAACACCATTCTCGTCAGTAGTCACAGACAGTTCAGCTTCGTATCTTGTCGCTTTGACAGGTGTAGTATTTGTTTCGTCTTGACCCTCTTCAAATTCAGGGTAAATCAAAATAAGGTCTGGGCAATCAGCGTTCCCGACTTCATGCCACCCGTCAGGTAATTCGTCGCCTACTTGCCAATCAGGATGTTCTCTTTGGATGTCACCCGGATAAGAAACAATGTTTTCTGGGTTCACGTAAACATGGCTTGACATTAGCTAACCTCATCTAAATAAATTCCGGGGTTGGCTTGGGCAACATGATCCTCGACTTGACCAGTGTAAGTAGAAACACTGCCAGTGCCTCCACTACCGTGACCAGAAGCGACCGAAGTCGCCGGGTTTTCACTGTGAGTCCAGTTGTTTTTGTAATAAAGATCATCGCCGGGAAAGTTGCCAGACAAAGCGGTGCTGTTGTCAGTTCCTGTTCCGTCAGTAGGTAACTTAGCTAGAAATGGCCGATTTCCAGATTCGAACGCTCCACATATATAAAGCCAATTATCGTCTGAACTAATTTCGGCTCGCATTGGGTAAGCCTGTTGGCTAGCCGTGGGTGTCGTCAAAGTCTTTAGTGTTGTCCCATCAAGAGTTTGAACGTTGCCGCTGCTATCCCACTTCGCCCAATGAACACTCCCATTGTTAGCGCTACTGAACTGTTGGGTGTCTCTTGAATTGAATACCGCATAAACGTTGCCGCTCGAATCAGTGACAGGTGGAGCTATGTAGTCAGGCCCAGCAGTACTGCTCCCAATTTGGATTTCTCTTTGCCATTGAATAGACATATCGCTTTTAGCGACCTTCACCATATACAACCTGCCTTGGCCATTATCGCCCCAAGTCATGTAAAGGTTGTTAGCATCAGCTTCACATATACCGCCATTAGAGGTAACTGACCCAGTAGAAGAAGCAGACAAATATCCTTGGCGGAAAGTAGTGCCTGTACCTACTTTTACGCCTTGTATCCCAACGTATCTATGAGCCGAAGATCTCCACTGAATATACATCCATTCATCACCACTAGCGTCGTCACAAGCAATAGCGCTAACTGGGTAAATAGTGTCCGCATAGCTACCTTCAACTCTCCAAGAATCAGTAGTACCTAAAGTTTGTTCTGCACCATCACTAAGCGAAATTCTCCACATTTCCGAAATGTATTTCGTTGAACCATCGTAGTAATACCAACATCCGTATCCACTGGTTCCTTTAGTCCTAATAGGTGTTTGATACGCATACCCTGCAGCGCCAACAGGGCTAAATAAAGAATTGTCCCAGTCTTGAACCAATGTCCCCGGCGTATTCGCAGTAGTCAATAATCCTGTACGACTACTACCATCATTAATTGGGCCGCCGCCTACCGTAATCACATCGCCATTAGCAGCAACAGCTATCCCACGAGTGTCAGTACTACCGGATTGTGTAGGATCTATCACTTTCTGGTCGTTATCAGCAGCCAATGTACCATCAGCGTTAATATGGAATGTCACTCCATTGCCACTAAAATTAGTAAGCGTAGTAGCCCATATACTGTCATCGCTAGCAAGAGCCATGTCATACATCCAATAAGTTGGACTTGAACCAGTTGTATCGCTGTAAGGTTGAATGACCCAACCAGATTCGCCACCGCCTCCGGCAGCACCAAAAATTGTTGCTTTAAATGCGCCTAGAGGCATCAGTAATCCTTATGCGAAATCTTGGCCAGCTACAAACCCAAACCAACGAGTGCCACCATCAACAGTAGTAAACGCTAGAACATCAAACTTGTCTGCCGTAGTCGTCAAAGTCGGAGCAGTCGCAGCAGCCCACTTAACCGAAGCAGGCCACGTAGCGGTACGAGAACCCGTGCCATCTTGTTCCAAAATCAAAGTAAAGGAACTTGAATCACCAGTAGCAACCGGATTCGAGAACGTAAACGTGCAGTTATCAGTCAACTGAACATGATGCACGTTACCGTCATTCAAATTAATAGTTGCCGCTGCACCAGACGCAGCGTTCTCAGCGCACGTTTCCGCATAATCCTTATGCGTAACCGCTGACATGATCTGATCTCCACCAGTAACAGCACCGGAAAGAGTAGTGCCAGCAAGAGTGGACCCGGTAATAGTCTTCGACCATGTAGTCGTAGCGTCAACACCAGAACCACTCTTCTGCATCACAGCATATTGGTCAGCAGCAGAAGCATTGTTAGCAGCAATGCCTATCTTCGCTTCTAAAGCAAGGATCGCAGTTGAATGCGCCCCGTGTACTTGGTCATGTTCGTAACCAGAAGCATCCAAATCAGTAGTAGATGTTGGAGTCGGTTGCTCTGTCGAACCGTCTAACGAAGTTGGGTAATTAGATGAAGGCATTTATATCTCCTACGGCTTTAGATCTAGGGTGAAAATACCGGACGGATTCCATTGAATCTGGAACGTACCGGAAGTTGTACTGAAATTTCCGTTGAAATCTATATACGCAATCAACGAATCGTTAGTTGCCGAAGCATCATTTACTGTTGAACTATATACAACTGCTGCTGCAACGTTACTTAACGTAGAACTAGCCCACGAAACGTCGGCTGCATCAAACGTAATAGTCGCCGAACCATCGCTAGTTTGGGTAAGAGCCACACCCGTAAGTGTTTCTCCTCCAGCCGTGTAATTACCTGTTGCTGGTAACTCGCTGTCTATATCACTGAATTTAGAATCAGTATCGAACTGTGGACTCCATGTAGAAGTAACCAACGCACACTTGAAAGTGTTCGTGTCGAAGTCAACGGTCGTGCCGCTAGCGGTCATTAAAGTCTTAAAGGTTTTGGCGAAGAGAGAACTAGCCATTTGTATTACTCGTTCCTTGGATCGGCTTTGGCCTGATTATTACGTCACCGTTTGGTTTTTGCATACGATTTCTTTTTCTTTGCAGCAGCAGCAGCCTTTTTACCTTTAGCGGTATAAGGATACTTTTTTCCATTAACAGTAGGCATGGTTTGAATGATAGCAGAGGAGCGCAGGGGGCCGGGGAAAGGGGGAAAACCCGGCCCCCCACTCCTCTTAGGGGCTAACTATTAGTTAGCTCCAATGGATGAGATGCTTTCGACACGAATCATGCACTTTTCGCGGAAGCGTCCGTACCCTACGAGGTGGTACCAACCAATTGGGTTGAACCGGCGCAGAGTGTCAGTTACGGGACCAACAACGATTGTTGGGTCAGCACCGAATCCGGGGGCACGAGAGAAGCCTTTTGCAAGAGCTTGTCGGCCACAGATAAGGGTCTGATAAACGTCATGGTTGGTGTCACCGGCATCGGCAAGCAAACCAGCACGAGGGTTCTCGATGTAGGTAATGCCATTGAACGTACCGATTGAACCTACACGAATAGGTTCACCTTGCTGGTACAGTTGGTACTGGATGACATCCGTTACCGTAGTGTCGCTACGAAGATCGTAGGAAACGTCCGGGTGAACGATTGCCATGTAGTTACCGTTTTCCCAGCCGGGGGCTGAGTCGGTACGCAACTGAGCGACAGCTTTACGGCCATCAGCAGCGGTGTACTCGTCGCCAGTGGTTAAAGCTCCACGGTTTGCAGCGCCGCCACTGTACATAATCTGGGCTGCTGTAGTACTGCCGTTAGCAACATCAGACACAATCTTGTCCATCGAGTTAGCCATGTTGTAGCCAATGATGTTCGCTGCGTCAGCGTCAACATTCAGGAACGATGTTCCACGAATCTTGGCACTTGTTACAACTGCGTTACCGTACTCAGCCAGAGCTACGTCTACCTTGCTGTCAGAAATTGCGACAGGGGTGACATCGGCATTTTCAGTTAATGCTGTCGTTGCTTGGTTAATCTCGTCGATGAACGTGAACTGCACAGTCGCCGCATTATGGCTTTGAGCAGTCGAACGCACGTCAGCGAGCATTTCGAATAGAGGTTGTGAACGGAGCGCAAAGTATGAGATCTGTTCAAATGCGGTAGTTACCTGATTGGTAAGCGTACCCGTTGTTACTGTAGGTGTTGCCACTTGAAATCCTAATTGTTAGGACTCCACAGTTTTATGAACTAGACGCTAGCGTTCCAACCATAACCTTGGGATTCCATCAAAGCTTTTAATTCATCTTCAGATTTAGTAGCTCTGATGCGATCATCAAAATCAGGTGGGACTACAGGATCTCCGCCTTCACCAGCATTTTGGATACGGGCCTCAGCAAGCATTTCATCGGTCCATTCCGGCTCACGATTTGGCTGGGCTGGCATCGGATTGTCTCCGATAAACCCTGCCGCCGCTGCTTCCTGTCGGATAGCTTCGGGGTCCATGTCACCGTCATAACCTTTAACGAAATACTTAACACGAGAATCATCAGGATCAAGTCCTGCTGATCTAAACGTATCCCGACGTTCGTACATCGCCAGTCTCGCAGCCATCTCAGCCTCAGATTGCTCGGCCTTCTTGGTGCGATTCTCCATGTCACGTCGCCAGTTTGGTTTCGATTCTATACTGCCAGAATCATAGTCACTGTTGCCAGTGGAGTCGATATCTGTCATATGTCACTCACCTGTCTCTACGCATCCTCAGCGGTGGAACCTCAGATGGAAATTAGTTGCGCTTCAACCCGCTCAGTTTCGGCACATAACAAGTATGACAGATTTAATACCTATTAATCAAGTACCGGTAGTACCTAGACTCTTAAAACCACCTTGGTCAGCGAACATTCCGCTTCGACCTGCTAGCCTCGCACGCCTATTTTCTATAGTCGATTCGATTTGTTGAGTAGATCCGCTGTCCATACCCAACGTTCCTAAAGCTATTTGATCTGTAGTTAAGCCTGATTCACCCAACAAGGAAGAAGTTAAGCCCCTAGACCCAGCCAATTTAGCCATATCGCTAGTACGAACAGCAGCTTTCTCTAACCGTTCAGCCGCAGTTTTAGACAAACCAGAACCCAAAGCTCGCACTACACCAGCAGACATTTGAGCAGTGCGGAACTCTCGTTCTTGTTGAACAATGTCTTTAGCTGCTGTCGGATCAAGATATATAGCCGCTAATTGTGACTGATTTACACCATAAAGTTCTTCAAGTTGATTAAGTGTTTCAGGGTCAGCGGCACCAGCAGCTTCATACGCAAGATTTACACGTCGTTGAAACTCTGGAGCAGAAACATCGCCACCAATAAGTTCAGCGAAATCTGCTTCTGTGTCATAGAACGTTTCAGGCAATTTAGCTGCTATAAGCGCAGCCCTATACCCGTCTTCTAGCTCTAAATACGTTGTTTCGTTAATAGCGTTAAAACCAGCAGCAGCACGTTTAGCCATACCGGGGAATCGTGTCTTGTATTCTTCACGTTCACGCAGCTTTTGGATAATACCAATCTCGCTTGTTCCCTCGATAATCTCATCGCTCATAAAATCGACCAGCGAAAGTGGTAAACCGTAGGCTTTTATTAACCGGGTGAGAATACCTTTGGCGCTTTCTTCTCCGTCAGCATTAGTTAAACCATCACTTGTCGCAACAGTCGGGCTTGTCCCTGCTGGGGTTCCTTCTGGTGTAACTGCTTCTCCTGTAATTGGATCAGTAACAACTGTTTCAGATTCTTGTACTGGGGTACCAAAGTTAGGGTTAGGAGTCCAACGATTAGTATACGAATCAGGTATATATCGTTTCTGTCCGTACTGATCGGTAGCTTGTTCCCACCCTTCAGGCAGATCATCTTCCGAAGGTGCAGCAGGCATCTGATAACCGCCCTGCCATCTACCCACAACATCTTCACGCCCCCCATACATATTCTCATTCCACGTATCTTCGCCCTCAAACTGTCCCCCAACAAACACACCCTCATCAGCAAGCTGAGTTGTTATATCAAAAACATCCCCAATAGTTGAACGATGCTCCACATCCCAACCCCCACTCAATTCAAGAATCTGAGAAAGATCAGGAGGTTGCGGCCCGTAATACCCCACACCACCTTCAGCCCCGGCGTTTTCCGCACGATCACGACTGACAGTACCCCAACCACCCAAAGGGCGTCCCTCCGAAGGCGGATACAAAATATAAAACTGTCCTTGTTGAGCCATTACGCTTTCACCGCTCCAAATTTCTGAAGAAGAACTTCACCTACGCTTCTGTACTGCTTTTTAGCATCCGGTGTTTCATCCCACCCATACTTAGGCGTTTTCTTTACATATGTTTTAGCTTCATTAAATGTTTTAGGTCTGATAACACCGTCATCGTCAACCGCACCCATAAAGATTTCATTGAACATTTCTTTATCATGTCCATTGAAAATGATTTCACGGTCAAGAAGTGACCCGATCTCTACTGCGTAAGGATCAGAATAATCTGCGAGGTTCGTGCCGCTATCTATAACGCCACGTAACGATGGATAGTTTTTGTAAGCCATATCTTTAAAGGCAGCTTCGATAGTATCTAAAGTTGCTGTACCAAGAGCAATTTGTTTAGCGTATTTGTCACGCTGATCTTTAGACAAACTAATCATCCAATTAGCTGCTCTACCTTTAATATCATCTACGGTCGCAGCATGTTGTCCAACAGCACGGTTGACTAAAAACTCTTTATGGTTATAAAAGATTTCTCGGACACGCTCATCAGTAGCGTTTTCCCATCCCATACGTTTTATTTTCGTAGCAATTTCACGAATTATTGGGTGATCTTTAGAGATATCCATTCCATATAACTGAGCTTGTATCCATACCTCATGTTCGACATTAGCTACTGCTCTGTCTTGTTCTTCAGGAGTCATTGCCGCCCAGTTAGCATCCCATTCTGTGTACTTTGACCATCCAACAGTTTTACGAAGAATTTCTTTTGCACGGTTAGGGGCAATCTCGAACTTGTTCATGTAGTCAATGACGTTCATGGGGCCTTCAATATCTGGCATTCCCCGTGGCATATCTCCGGGGTTGATTATCCAGTCAGGTCCAGTAAAGAAATCGAGGTTGCCGATGGTTTCTGACAGCAAACCTAAATCGTATTCGTTTTCAAGCGGATCATCGCCGCCCGTAGTTCCATCAGTTCTATCTGTTGGTTTGGGGGCAGTAAGCGCAGTTGGGTCATCCCCTACGAAACCAGCGTCTGTTGTTACTGTTCGGCTTGGTGCTCGCTGAACATCCGGTCCCGGCATGTCTTGTTCGCCGGGTTGGGTGGTCGTATCTGGAACCTCAAAAGGAGTTGGTGTCCAAGTATTCCATTGCTGACGATTTTTTGGATCAAGTTCAGAAGTGTTTAAATCTCTGCCAAGTCCTTGCTCTATGTTTTTTAACCATTCAATTTGATTTTCTGGAGTTGCTACTACATCAGGTTCTACCAGCATCAAGCCTGTTTCTTCATCCCGTGTATATTCTCCGGGGGCTTGGTCTAGCGCTGTTTGAAGATTGCTAACAATTTTTTGTGCATTTCTATCGGCATTAAAACTGGCACCTTGGTTTATCCATCGGGCAAATTCTCCAGCAGAAAAATTATCTCGAACCCAATTAACAAATCCTTCGGGTAAAGCATCGGCTTGTGACTCCAACAAAAGATTAGATTTTTGTCCTGTCAAACTTTCTGACTGCGCCGCTTCTGCGTCACTAATAAATACATTTTTATAAATGTAATTATCTACAAGATCAAACGCTTCAACGTTATCAAACCCAATAATGGCTTCTAAACCTTCAATTATTTCAGGAACTAAAGCAGTAATCTCTTTAAAAAGATCATTAATGCGAGCCATTACGCCCTCCCGTAACTATCTAAAGCCTGAGTAGCAACCGCTACATACTGGCTTCTCTTATTCAAACCAACAGCTTCGGGAGCCATACTCTCCACACCTTTAATGGTGTATGCTTCAGCGTTCATCTCTTCACCACGAGCAGCTTTGTCTTCTTTGGCTGCCCGATAACCACGAAGCCAAGCTTGGAAACCACCCGGATTACTTTTCCTTAAATTAAACCCTGCTTGACTTCGAGATGTCGAATCAAACAACTGAGTCAAATAATCTGAATCAGGGATCGTAGTTGCAACCCCCCGTATTCTTTCTAACTCTGATTCAAACAAATTAAAATCTGTGTCAGCGAACATTCCCTCTAAAGTCGGAACATTTTCCATGCCAGACTCTTTAACAAAATCAGCAGTTGTCATACCAAACTGTTGAGCACGTCGAGACACTTCGTTAATCGCAGTACCGATACCTTCTAGCACCGTATCCAATTCGTAAAGATCTTCTACGTTTTCTACGTCGTCTATATAGCCTTCGATCAATAAGCCCTGCGCTAATTTCTCGTATTCGCCTGTACCCGAATCAAAAATCCTTTGCACATATTCAAGTACGTCCCCTCCACGCCACGTTTTAGTCGTCTTAGATTCAGGTTGGCGAAGCGGAACAGGTTGCCCACCCGTTAAAGAACTCCCCGGTAAATGTGTACGACCCGGTTGGATCTCATAACCTAAGGTGACACCCATACGGGTATTAGGCGTTCCCTCCCCACGAAGAACCGCAAGAATTTCTTCGTCAGTCCATAGAGGGTTAAGGTCACGTAACGAATCTATTTGCCCTTGCAACTCCTCGTCGTAATTACCCGGCCCTCTAACAATCGAGTTTGTAGGTCTATTCATTAGGCAATCGCTCCAAGTTCTAAGAGTCTCATTAATTGGTCAGGCCAACTGTTCCTTGAAATCGCATCATCATTATCGAAATAACGTAAATAAACTTCTTGGAAGTCTGGAATTACAGAATACATCAAACGCAAACCTTCCCATTCATCACGCAAATCTATGTTTTGCGGATGAGATAACGTTTGCATATCAGGATCACCCGTTGACTGAGAACGGTTTAATAGTTCTAAAGAAATTCGATCCCGATCACCTATGTAGTTAGCTAGATGAACGATCTCTGGTTTGCCCTCATAAGCAGGTGGCAAACTATCTATCCCGTCACGGAACTCATTAACAACTCTTGCTGTTTTACCGATAGAAGCGATGTCGTTGTAATCCTCTAGCCACATCGGCAACCTTTCACCGATCATGCCGATAATATTTCGTTTTCGTTCTAAGTATTCGTAGTTGTAATCGGCATTCAAACTAAACGGCAATCCCATTTCTCGTTGCTGATCTAACGCCTGATTGATGGGATTCATTAATTTGTTGAATACGTTCCAACCGTAAGTTCCTTGTGCTCGTCGCAACATTTCTTCTGGTGTTTGGTAAACACGGCGACCTTCAGCGATTTCTTTTCTGAAAACAGTCTGGTTGTATTCAAATTGGCTATCTAACGTCCCGACTTTCCCAAGCCAAAAATCTTGTGTCTCAGGCTTATTGTCAATAAATTCTTGATTTTCTTCATACAACATTTCGCCTTCTAACGTGGCTGATGCTGCATTTTCTACACGAGTAGAACGCCCCAAAGCTCCCCACAAATATGAGTGTTCTCGTATTAGCCATTCATCGGCTGCTTCCAACCCAAGCTGTTCTTTTTTATTTTCGTAACCTGTAAGAATATTTTCGTATGGCGATTCGACTGCAAAAGTAAACGGAACAGCCAACGCACCAAAAAGCCTCACTTCGAGATGCGCTTTTGTTCTAGCCATCACCTCGTCTTCCCACGCTTGCAGCATTGCTGGACTATCTATAACTTGACCGTTAAGAGTCCACTCAGCAATAACATCTTGGGCATGGCGTGTCGCAAGACGAGCTTTTTCGTTAGTGCTAAACAAGTTGCTTGCTAGGACAGTTCCGGCACGAGGCAGCGATTGGTTGATAAGGCGAACCATCCAGTTATTGCCTTCAGTTACCCCGTAAGGGAAAAACTTTTTAAACACTCCATCAACTGTCGGAGAATCTAAACGTATCTCTGAAGCAGCAAACCCGAACAAAGGCCCATACCCCGGCATACCACCTGAGATCATTGCCATCGAACCAAAGTCCGCTTTAATATTGTGATCTTTCAACAAAGATATTTGGCCGAGATAAGCTTCCCCTCCAAAAACTGGGAGCCAATCAGGTAATTTTTCGTCAACATCTAAACCAAAAATAGTGCTAGGCATACGAAGCATCGCCATCTTTACTGGTTCACCATCGTCATCTAGCACATATAGAGGTTCACCATCTTCGCCACGAATGAGATCACCGTTAGCATCTGTTTGCATTAACAGTCCATCACCGGGCCAAATATCGCCTTCCAAAATTTTGCGGAAGTTACGGCCAGCCGTTAATACAAACTCTGGGTTGCGGACTGCTATGCCTGCCCACCGTGTAATAACTTCTTGGTAAGCAGCAAAGAACGGCATAACGTTTGCCATTACTTCTTCAAAGCGTGTTCGTTCAGCTAAATCGTAAAGCAGACCTTTAGTCTCCTTAAGAGCTATACGTCGGGATTCACTTTCGATAGCGTTCAAACGTTTTTGATTTACGATGAAGCCGTCTTCTCCGTCAAGTTTCAACGCTTGTACTCGTTGCGCTACTTCCCGATGGTAAGCCGTAGCAAAAACAACGCTACGAGTTAGTTCATCCGTTGGCAATGTGCCAATGTTTTTGAACATCTCGTCTATCTTGCGTTTCGATCTTAAAACAAGACCACCTGTGGCATATGCTTCTGCGAACGAGCCGTCGCCTACAATTTTACCAATCGCATCTGCTGATTGAATGCCTGCTTTTCGTGCTTCTTCACGAAGCTTTTGGATATCGCCGTCGAAGTGACGGTTAATGATTGGCTGTATATCAGTTTCCCAACTGACTTCTTGGCCTTTAGCCATATCTCGACGTATGAATTGGAACTCAGGAAGATTAGGTACTAATGCATCTGTTTCCCAACGAACTGTTCTTACCCATTCCCGTATGCTGTATTCATCTTTAGCAAAATGGGAAGGCATAGATTCTTTAAGAGAAGCACCGGGGCCTTTCATAACCCAACGAACAATGTCATCGTCAGATACATCCGCTAACCAAAATAACCTAGTGAAATCTTGGTAAGGGTTGCCTTCAACTGGTGGGATACCTGACTGTTCACGGAACCATTTAGCGTCTTCACGTCGTTCTGCGATATTCCCCATCGGGTCATCAGGCATCGAGGTTGGTCGTGCGTACATTTCAACATCTGAATGAGGTGCCCACTGCCTGTTTATTGTGTCATTCCATGCTTTTCGGAATGGTTCACCGCTGCTGTAATCATATTGTTGATGATTGTAAGCACGTATCTGGGCACGTTGTGCCTCTGAAGCTGACCTAAACAAGTTACGTCCGTATGTATCTGCGGACATTGCGTTACGCCAAATACCTACAGCTTGTGGAGTGTTACCAAACTCGTTGCCAATTCTGACACCGCCAAGGTGGTAATCGCTGACATCTGCGTCAGACATGATTTTGCCAACCATGTCAAAGTTTTCGGCAAGTTCTTGTTGCTCGTAAGCTGCCATGTCGTTGTAAGCATCAGCGGATTCAAGCGAACGTTTCCGCTCTAAATCTTTTTTCATCTGTCTTTTGCCTGATGGATCAGCCAAAGCATATTGTTCCATTAACCCATTACCTTGGGTTTCAAGGACTCGCTTGGCATCCTGCATCGTTTGAGCTTCTTTAACCAAAGCTTTATATTCATCAGAATCAGGCAAAAGATTCTTTTTTATAATGATGCTTTCAATCTCAGCTATACGGTCTTTCATTTTGCCTGTCGCCAAATTAGACAACGTATAACCCATAGTGTTCGCTGTCTCTAATTCAGCTAACCGGCGAAGAGATCTCCTTGAATGGAGTGCATGTATACCCCCTGCTGCGACCATCCCAACCGGTCCAGCAAAAAAAGCTCCTGCTGCGGAAGCGCCCATTGCTCTAGCAGCAGATCGACCAAGCCCCGGAATAACTCCTGCTTTACGGTAATCATCTACAATCGCCTGCTTCACTATTTTTTGCAGTTTGGTTTGGTCGTTCCCAAACTTTGTTGCCACTGCTTCAATTAACTCTCTAGGAGTAGCGTTGGCCGTATCCCATTTCCCATTAATCTTATAGTCAGGCCCCAATTCTTTTACCATCGCCTCATGGATCAACGGCCCTAAATTAGCTCCGTTGCGCTTATACCAACCAGCTTGAAGGTTTTCAAACCCGTGCATAAATCCACGCAAAGCATGAATCGTCCCAACATGAGCAGCATTACGAGCAAGCTCATCAGTAAGAACTCGCATAGGCCAAGCAGGACGCAAAAGAACTGTCTTTTTCCAAACGCTAGTAAACGCATTCGATGTCATACCAACAGCGTCTTTAAGACCTTTCGCTGATTTTTGTACAACATTCAAATCAGTAAACGCTTCACGGTACAGGTCGTAGCGTGGCACCAAACTTGATGTAGCTAGCTGGTGAGGAGTCAACGCTTCAAACATGCGGACATCTATCACATGTCCTTCGCTCGCATGTGCAACCATCAAGTTAGAGTTGCCGTAAATGCGGCCTTGCTGCCCCATAGTCTGAAGTTCTTTTTCGGCACGTCTATGTTGGCGGCGCAACACCCGAGTCAAATCTCCGGGTGACCAACTGTCCACTCGACCTGAATCTGGTAAACGTTGGATTCTTCCGTGGAATAAAGCAACAAGATTAGTGTTTAACTTTTCGACTATCTCATGGAAAATTTGTTGTTTGGCAGCCGTTGACTTAGCAGTAGCAAACCTTGCCATAGCATCGTCAACATCAATACCTGCATACTCGATCAAAGAAACTTGTTCGTCTGCTTCTCTGGCTTTACTGCCTTTGCCCTTGCCTTGTTTAGTTGAACCCCAATCATTTGTTACTCGTGAAGCATCACGCAACATCCTGTCGAATTGGTCATACGCATGTTGCACGTTGTCCCAAAAAATAATTCCTTGCGGTACTTTTTCGCTGAACAAACGAACGACACGATTCGGGAATACTTTTGAATCTCCGAGTTCTTGAACAAATTCTTGCATCCAAACTTGTCGTCTACTCAAAGTTGGGACTGCGGAAAGGATACCGGGTTGCATATCTTCTAAAATTTCTTGTGCAGCAGCCATGACAAGATCTGGATCTCTATTTAAAGCATCGTCTAAAGCGTCAAGGTTTTTATCGGCACGTTCCACAGAGACATCTTGACGACGAGCCAAAGAACGCAGCTTCTCTTCTTCCATTGACAACGTTGCCGCATACGGGAACCCTAAATATTCTCCTTCCATCAACTGACCATAGATTTCGTCTTGCATCATCTTCAGATCAGCATCAGGGACTTCATCAATTATTAGACCCCGCCGTTTTTGACGTGCCTTATATTCTCGTGCAGTAGCTTGTTCGGAAGTAGTGAGTTCCCGATACCAAGAAGATTGTTCACGACGAGCCGTCATCATTTCGTCATCAGTCATCATCCGGCCAGTATTTGCATCATGCCAATAATGATCTTCACGGATTTCCCACCCGTTAGCTTTAGCCCAATCATCAAAATCTTCTAACGGGATAACAGTGTCTTCGATTATCCCTCCTGCAATGAAGTCTTGATACTGTGAAGCTTCTGCAAACTGGTTAGGCGCATTAGTAATCGATTCCCCTCCATCAATTACTATGTCACGTTTATCTGAATCTGCCCATTTCCTAATTTGGAAAGGCCGCTCAATAATTTCACCAGTTTCTACATTCAGCCAACGCACAACTCGTCGCTGTATCTTTTCGTAACGCTCACCCTTCGGGCCTTGGACCCAAGTGCCACTTGTTTCAGGCAACCCTGTTTCTGGGTCAAGTGGCATGTTTTCGCCACGACGTAAATCTTTCCTAAATTCACCAATAGCTTCTGCTTTAGCTTCTATCTGTGCTTCAACTTCAAGGAACTCGTTAGTACCTCCACCAACACCCATTATTTGCTGCGTGTTTGGATCTAGGTTGTCCGCTGTCGCTGCCCTTTGTTGACGCTTCAAAACAAGACCGGCTCGGATAGCGTTTTTCACACCATCACTATTTTGTGAAAGACCAGAAATGCTGCTATCTCGACTAGCGAATCCGCCACTCGAAACTACACCCGAGTTGTTAATGATTTTAGATCCGTCTTCATTAACGAGCATTGAATCCCAATCAGATTCAAACTCTATGTAATCGTCCCAGTTCCCAGCAAACTCTTTACTACTTTCAGCTTTTTCCTTAGTAGTTAATTCGTCGTAGCCTTCTTGTTTTTTGCGAGCGGCACGAAGTTTCTTCCGATCTTTGCTAGGTATGTCCGTCCACCTAGTTCTGGAAGCTACGTATTGTCTAACCACTTCTGGCAAATCATCAACTTTTTCTGCGAAAATACCAAAGTTTTGTACCCAGAAACCTTCTCTAAATTCCATTTGCCTAGTATGTCGAGTGGCTTCTATTTCAAGAATAAAACCTGCCCAATGAACGTCAAAGGGATCGTCTGGTCCCATTTCTGAAGTTGTCTTCCAACGATTCCTTGCCCAATACGGTAGGTTTTTATTATTTTCCGCAGATGGCCCATACATAGGCACACGTCGTCCACGCAAAGGAATATTCATGCTCGGATCAGCTTTGCCAACCGCATCGTATTGAGCTTTTTCAAAATGTCTACGAATAATCTTTTGAATTTCTGGCGGTATATTTTCCCATTTCTTGTTTAAATATTTTGTTAAGCGTTTGTCGTTACCAATAACGTTTCTTAAAAACTCTCTACGATCTTTAGGTGAAAGCTTTTTAACTTGTTCATATATTTCACGATTCTTGAAAAGTCCACTAGGAGCCGGGATATCTTTAATATCTGCTGCTCCTAAGTAATCCCAATAACTTGCAACTTTTTCTGGTTGAGATGCAAAGTCCATCCCAACGTCACTGAATTCTGTTGCGATTGGTTTTCCGTCTGGACCGATTAACTGTTGTCGTGGTCCTTGTTGAGAACCAAAGTCCATGCGAGCGCCACGGCCTCCGCCTTTACTTCGTGGGCTAGAACGAACTGTTTGTTGAACAAAGTTATCGAACTTCATTCCCTCCATATTGTGGAGATCTATCGGTTTTCCAAACCTTGCTGACCAGTACAAAGCCCCTTCCATTGCTTGCAATAGCGCAGCTTTACGATCTTCGCTTAACAAATCAAATGCTGCTTCGGCAGCTTCTTTGGATGGGCGACGGCCTACGCCTTGTCCAATAATAAAATTCTCGTCTTCTCCTTTTAATTGTGCTTCTATACGGTTACGTCGAAGAGATTCAGATGTTTCTTCCAAACCTTTTCCTGTACGTGGAGTGACTGTACCCCCAGCCTCATTTCTACGTTGATACCTGACAGACAAAACAGCTTCATCCATTGCTTTGTCTAGGTCAACCATTTCATTCCACTGTTGGACGAAAGCTTCTTTGCCTAGTCTGTCGTTTGGATGTATGCCAGCCCACGAATAAAGACCTTCTTTATCTTCAGGGCTTAGATCGTCCCATGTGCGTCTAATAAAGTTTTTGCTTGCATTACCAACTGTTGATGGATTCCAGCGGTAACCACCGTTACCCAATGGATCTATTTCTTGTGCTGTTCGTTGGCTAAACCAGAATCCTGTGCGTTCAGCCTTTTTACGAATGTCTTTTTGGGCGAATATGTCCATCGAACCCATTGTTTTGTCTGTGAAGGCGACACCAAAAGCTTGTTCCCAAAGCTCTGACGCTGCGCCGCCCTGCCAATCAAACGTATATATCTTATGTTCGTGTCCGCCAGCTTTTTTAAATGGCAAACCATCTGGGCCGTATATAATTACGTCAACACCTGCGGCGTTACGAAGACTGATATCCCTTTGGAATGGATCTAACGGTAACCCGTCTAATCCGAGTATCGGCATGTTAGAAGCTGGTTGATTTAATTTATCAAGCTGATCTATCAGACCGCCTTCTTGCTTTTGGTCAAGTAAATCAAAAGCTTTCTGTTGCATTTCGCGGAGTACTGTTGAATCGCCTGCCCATAACCGGATGAGCATGTCAAAAGCTGCGTCATTGTTAATGACAGCAGCTAGTTGTCTGGCTTGCCAGTGTTGTAATTCTTTTACCCGTGGGCCTAACCGTCCAGCTTCTGCTTCTTGAACAAGTTTGTGAGCAATAACTGTTATCGCTTCAGCGTCACCAGAATTTGGTTGATACCCAAGGCCTTGTTTGAAACGATCTGAAGTCGATTCGACAATTTCATCTATTTGCCCAATGTTTTGAACTTGCGTTTTCCAACGAGCATATTTTTTAGACTGGATACCACTCTGTACTAGGTAGTCGGTAGACATTGTTGTGCGTCTAGCTATATCTGCAAACTTTTTTAGTTTGTTAGGAGCCATCAAGTTCGCTGGGTCCAACCAAATGTTGCCGATGCCGTCTATAGCACCAGAAAGAAGATTGAACCAAGGCGTACCTTCGTACTGTTCTTCTACGTTTTTGATTGTCCAGTCAACATTTGTGAAAGAAAGCGCAAAAGCTTGCCCCATGCTTCTGGAGTTTGTGATGTTCCAAGCTTTGATCCAATCAGTAGGATCTATAACTTGGTTCCCTGCGATTGTGACTAATGTGCCAACCGGACGGTCTACTGCATATTCATAAACTGCATCTAAAGTGTCAAACGTTGGGGTAATGATCGTATTCCCAGCGTTTCTAACTGGTTCCGGTATCGCCCCAAAGAGAAGCCCACCAAAACCGCCCCCGTATTCGTCTGTCTCTGGATCTTTTGTATCTATCCCAAAAAGTGAATTAACAGCGCCTTGTTCCCCTAAAACATTATCTTTCCAAGAACCCCAAATAAGGCTTAACGGGTCATCGTTTTCGTACTCGTCATCTACCCCTAGCCACTCTTGCCCAATATCGACAAAAAATTCAGCCGTCTTCTTACCTGTATTGAATAAGGCTTTGCCCATGCCCTCTAAACGGCCAACTGGGTCCATTACATATCCCTGTTATCGTCAATCGGCCCCACTAGAGACTTCCATTGGTTCACAATATTTCGTGTAGAAGGGCTTGCTGTTGGTTTAGAGGCAGCATCTAAAAGAATCGGCATCAACCGTGCAACCTTTGCGCTGTATCCGGGGTCAGAATCCCTATGCGCTAACGGAGCGTCACCCATTGGAGCATTTATCGGCTCTTCTGGATGTTCTGTTGGCCGCAAAAGCGGTCCTGCTTCACCCGGACGTATAGTCGGTTGAATGTTTTGGGGTAAAGGAACTGCTTGTTGTGATTCAAGTTGTTGTTTCGCTTTACCATATTGTTGTCCGGTAGCTGCTTGTGCTGGTTGATTAGCCATTAAAGCGCTCCAATAAGTTCATCCATACTTGGTTCCCCTTGCATCATCGGTTCCATCGGCATCGACTCCGCTCCCATACCCGGTAACGCTAATCCCGGTTGAGCTTCTGGAGCTTCGGGAGGCACCATTTCTGCCTGACGTTCTTGTGCTTCTCTTTGAACAGTTTCTACTGCTTCAGCTAGCTCTTGTTTGTCGTGTTTTACGAGATCCATGATCCGTGCAAGATCAGCAGGAGGGATGATCCCTTCACTTGCTTGGTTCTGGATTGACAGCAACAACGCTTGTTCAATTTGTTCTGCTATCACAGTATCGTGTTCTTTTTCTGGGTCATCGACTAGAGGATCAATCGCCATAAACGACTGTTTAGACATAGTGCCCATACCCAGTCTTTGACCGCCACCAATGATTAGTTCATTAATGTCCGAACCGGGATGGCTGTAAGAAACAACGTTTTCTGTTGAATCAAAGTTTTTGTTCGGCACATAATCCACATGGCCTTTAGCTGTTTTTGCTGAAACATAGAACGAGGTTGCTCGCCCTCCTGCATATTTCTTCGCTAATTTGACAGCCAATTCATTCTCTTCTTGGAGAGATCTAGCCATTACCCGTTGCGCTTCTTGGACAGTGAAATCGATAGTCGCAGAAAGGACCGCATCCCCTCGCCGTCCTGTACGAATATTCGATGTTGATTCACCACCAAATTCTTGCGGTATCCCAGCGGTAAGTCGTTGCGCCCTTTCAAGCCTATCGATAGCAGGGTTTGTCATGTAACCCGGTTGGGTTTGCATGTCACGCAAATCACCCCCTCGGACCACACCAACTTCCCCGGTCAAACCACTTGCAGGGCTAACGATTTGGGGTTGTTCCCCAGCACGACCTATAAGCCATGTGTCAGGGAAAACACCTTTTTGGACAGCGATTACTTCAAGCGCCATGAGACGGGCTTGCATCTGGTACATACCCAGAATCCCGTCGAACTGTCCTTGGGAACCATCTAAACTTATTCGTTGGGCGAACACAACCGGGCATTCGCCTAAGGGATTAACTACCCGTTCAAGTTCAACAGCAACAAATGGGCTTTGTTCAGTGACTTGCCCAAACGACACAGTTTGTACCGGGGATCGTGTACCTACTAAGACTTGTTCCTCATTAGAAACGTATTCGATTATTTCAATCGGGTGATCTTGGTTAGTTTCTTTAGCAGTAAACTCTGCCGCTGCTGCCGGGTAATGTTCTTGCAACCACCCCAATGGCCTCTCATAAGCAAAGATCACATCTCGTGGACGCATATCTTCTACGCCAAGCATGGTTGCTGGATAAGCAGTTAACGGATCTCGTACTTTCCACTCGGGGCATTTAGTGACATGGTTAAACCGCAGTTGGGTACACGTAGTTGAATACCCAATGAGATGCCGTGCCCGTTTGGAAAGTTGGATGTCCATTCGGCTGTTTTCCCACCAGCCAAATAATGCCTTCCGACGTATTTGAGCATTCTCCCGTGCTTTTTTTGTAGCGGAATCAGTGGGTGGACAAAAAATATCTGGATTGGTTGAAGCTATACGCATAGCAGTTTGATCTAAACCTTGTGCCAACAAGTTGGCGACAGCAGATTTTTCATCTGCGTCTAATTCAGGTAGCGGAACAACCACATCGCCGTTATAATAATCTCGTAGAGTACGCATCTTTGCTTTCGCATCATCGTTTATACGGGATCTGGCTGTATAGAGAGCTACAACTTCGTCAACTGTTTTCATAAGCCTATCCAGAGATCGCAGAATCAGCGACCCATGTAGGTCGCCACTGCCGATTATTAACTATAGTTGGAACATAGAGTTTTTCTAAATTATGTTCTAGGAACCATTCTGCCATAACACAGTCGTCTGTGCGTGCACCGGTTCCTTCTGCATTCCATCTAGTTACTTCATTAACTAAGAGGAGTGAATGTGGGCGTGCTTCTGTGTTTTGTTTACCCGGCAAACGCACTCGGCCAACACGCCATAACGGAGCAAGCATCTGCACTCCGTACTTAGGATCGCCTTTGTTTTTAGAATGCGTATAATGCGGAATAAGTTGGACATTTCGTAAAGCCGCCCATCGGCGGAAGTGATCGTATTGAAGAATAAACTTTTGTGCAGCATTAGCTTCAATCACCCAATGAGTAATCGGGTGCCCCATATTATTACTAATTTGCCACCATTCTTCAGCGATACCGGTAAACGTTTGGTTCTCGTGGTTCCAGTCAAGGAACGACGGGGCATCCATTTTCCGACGATAAGATTCTAACAAATACCGGAACTCTGTATTGGGGTTGTAAGCCCAGCATTGTATCGCCCAATAGTTTGAAGGGGATGGGTCAGCAGTTGCTATCACAAACAGATCATCGGATATCCCTGAAGGGAGTTCCCAAAGATCCCGATCATTATCCCAACAACCCGGATGCTCTACCCCATCAGCGCCTTTCCCTCCTGAAACCCAGAGTGGATTAACAAGAACATTCGCTGGATCTATATCCGATTGTTGATATAGGACTTCGAATCGTTCTGGGGTTTGAGCTTTAATGTGCCTCAAACGTCTCCAAGGTAACCGTCTTGGATAAAGAAGACATCCTTTAGGCCACGCTTCGCCACTCGGTTTGTGGTTCTCAGTGTTGCCATCACAGAGTTCTTCATAATGGGCTTTGTATTTAATGTGATGATATTTGCGCCAATCATCAGGAGCATCTTCTGGATCGAACTCTTCAAGTTCGTAATCATCAGGAGGGGCTACTTTGTCGAGTGCGTAACGATAGATATCGTCGGCAGACATCCTCTGCCCCTGCAAAACTAAAAGCCCACCCGGTTCAAGCCGTGTTTCTGCGACTTCATCCCACCAACGTCGCATATCTTCTCGGGCATCTGCCGAACGCATTTTACGTGGATCGTAAACATCGTCCCAAATCACTAAGTCGAATCGACCACCAAGAAAGCCAGAGTCCATACCGAACGCTGACCATGTAGGTTCTTTTTGGGAAAGAGGAGTGTCATCTTTCTGTAACACAGTGAATGCTTCCGCTCGCCAAATTTCTGAAGAGTCGGGTTTAAACATTCCAAAGTCTTGTTGAAGTGTTGCCTCGGCGTCTACCGCAAGGTTAAGTCGCACATCGTTAAGTTCTGCTTTTACTGGAAGGCTCCGGTCGAACTCTGCTCTAAGGCGACGGGCATACCACTCGGCAGTTCTTTGTGAGTGGGAACCAATCATTCCACGGATTGCCCGGTTTCTGCATGTCGCCCATGCAGGTAACACTTTGGCGAAGAACGTTGATTTACCAGTTCCGGGTGGAGCGTTGATAACCACGTATTCTTCGTATTCGGTTTCGAGAAGGTTGAAGATTTTTTCTGTAGCTTCGACTTGCCACGGTTGGAGTATTATGCCGAAATACCGGCGGGCGAAAACGGCGATGTTGTCTAAAGCCTCTTTCGCTTCGGGGCATAGTTCGTTTTCCTCCGGTACGTGGGGGGCTACTAGTTCACCAAGTATTTCTTCTGCTGCCACATAATTTCGTGGGGCTTTGCCAGCTTCGGCGTCTTTACATGCGTGGTAGGAAAGCCCAACGTTTTTAGAAGCACTCCACATTGATTGGCCTTGGCGTCGTAACGCCAAATATTCAGACCATTTTTCTACCGATGTTGCTTTACCTGATGGCATAACAGCCCCTTATTGGCAAGTGTCACAGATTTCTGGGTTTTCTAATCCGCATTCAAGAATCTCGTCATCCTCAAATGGGTCTAAGGATGGTTGTTCGCCCATGAGTTCCGGGTTTTCTTCAAATATTTCCATAAGTGTACGTGGTTCCATAGGTTCTTCAATTAGTTGAGCGTAGTCAAAACAAAAACAGTCGTTAGCGCAGTCTGGGCAATCGTCGCAGGCGCAGTCGTAATGGTAGAAATGGCATACACACTCTTCCCCCTCACAGGAACAGCCGTAAATAACCATTGTTTACCACCCAAAAAAGTCTCTTAAAAAGTCGTCACCCCAAGAACGAGAACGGATTGCTTCTTCTAACGCATATGATCTGTGGTGTAGGTCGTCTATTTCCCACCTGAATTCTTCGCCGCTGTCACGGTCGAGTTCGTCTATCCATTCTTCGAGAATTTCTATACGCTCATCTATTTCGTCAAAGCCTTCTATATCAGCAAGCTCATCGATTTTTTTCTCTAATGAGTCGAGTCTGAGGAGGATTGTGGGGTCGGTTTCGATTTGTAGTTCGCCCATATCTTGTTCGACTCGGTTGACTGTTTGTTCGAGTTCACCTATTCGGCCTGCTACTTGGGCTGCGTTCCAGACTATGACGCCTGATGTGACTGCTACTGACATGATGAGGCCGAGTGTTAAACGTGAAACCTTTATTTGTTTAAAGTCGTTTTCGATGTCTTCGGCCATTAGTCACACTCCAAGGCTCGTTGGGACGCCTCGAAGACGCCCCATTGTTCTTCGGACCAGTTTCGCACACTCTCATCATTTAATGATGCCAGCAAAGCTACACATGCTTCATCCGTAATAGGGGCAGTTGGTTCCGGTTCACTATTAGGCCAAAACGCCCAAACACCGATAATGGCTGCGATAACTGCCCCAGCGATAGCTTTAACGTTTTTGAGGATGTGTTCGATGGAGTCTCGCCAAACGTCGGAGCGTTCAGCGATATCTTCGATAGTCATTTCCGTGCCCGGTTCTTAGACCTATCACCTGCACGTAATTTGCCGCCCTTCCCCCTCACCATATCCTGATTAGATTTCACTTTTCCTTCTTTTTCAGCCTTGTATCTTGCACGGCCATGAGCGGCCCGGTCCTTTTTCTGCTCAGACCGAGCGTTGAAAGCCTTATCGTAGGCGGCTTTCTTAGCTCGTGCCTTAGCATTTTTTCTATAATAGGAAGCGGATCGCTTCGGACTGGGTACAGTCCTAGACATTATGCTCGCTTAGAACGTTTAGCCATTTGTTGCTGGAGTTGTTTCCAATCTTTGTTGATCCGATCTCTCGTCGCACTTCGGAAACTCCTTTTAGGAGCAACATACTCTGGGATCATCGAAGAATCAGCATCACGCCACGCCTTGTGACTAGCAGCCTCATCCTTCCACTTCTCAACAACGCTACCCCAAGTCCTCTTATAACTCATCGGTAGTCAGGTGGGTTATGCACCGACACATCACCCAGATGGGTGCCATGCCCACTTCGGTTATAAGATCCACCAACCGAATCTCTCGCCATATATGACTTCCGTAAATCGTTTTGGATTTTTGCCTGATACTTATGGCGCATGGAATAGTTGCCGCCCCCATGCACAGTGGAACTGACTATCTTTCCCTTACCCTTACCCGGACCTTCCTGATAAAAGTTATTGGGATTTTGACTTCGGTAAGGCCCAGTGTTTTCATGCCGCAAAGTAGTACCATGCCGCCGTTCACTACGTTCTGTACGAGTTTCTGTCGCTGCACGAGGGAAAACCCCAAAAAGGTAACGATACTCCCCCGGAATCTCTACGATGTCATTCCCACGTGGCCGCCGGTCGGTCTTCTTCTTTGATGCCATTACATTATCTCCAAAATAGGTTCGATCCCCCGTCCCGAGATGATACAGTACAAACGCACTCGCCGCTAACACCGGTCCGATCGCCCGTCAGAGGGGCTTCAGACTCCGTGTCCAGACACGACGGCCCAACACCACAGGGGGGCACGGAGCGACCAGCACAGCGAGGCTAGGTCAAGGCAAGAGAGGCCTCAACACTCGGAGGAATACCAAGGTATAAACCACCAACCAAACACACCACCCAAAAACGCCCAAAACAAACCACTGAACCTAACTCAAACCCCCAAAGATAAGCACCATACTGTGATAGGGGGCCTCGGCAGACCACCGGTAGCGAAACCACCCCCCAGTGGCCCAACCATATCACAGCAGACTTCTTCGTCTGGCTGGGAGTCCGCCTCCCCCGGATTGCCCACACCCCTCCCATCCAGCCTCCAAGTCGAGATGGTGTCAGCTTTGTGACAATCGGGCGAACGAGAACAAGAGAACGAGAGATTGTCACAAATCTGAAACAATCTCTTTGTTGGAGCAAGCTTGAAGTCTGCTGTGAAATGGTAGTTCCACGGCGGGTGGGGTGAAGGAAATAAAGCACTCCCACTCACCGCTAACAGACAACGAAAGGTTACAGCAATGCAACAAACATCCACTATCACAATGCCT
>Ga0115012_10000390_pt1 | contig 25073 bp, 16 predicted proteins | sample TroAtlMetagenome_FD_88706 | JGI IMG/M metagenome (GOLD analysis project Ga0115012, IMG submission 88706) | Marine eukaryotic phytoplankton communities from Atlantic Ocean - Tropical Atlantic ANT10 Metagenome | ecosystem: Environmental > Aquatic > Marine > Oceanic | place: Tropical Atlantic...
ATCAATACATTTATAAAGGTAATGTATACGATTTACTACATCAGGAATTCAAATCTTAATGAAGCAGCTATCGCTAGATAATTTGCGCACTTTTGTGAGTGTTATAGAGCTTGGCGGCTATGCTAAAGCCGGTGAATTCGTGGGTCGGTCGCAGCCCGCTATTAGTTTGCAAATAAAAAAACTAGAATCCCAACTAGAAAGAAAGCTGTTTACTAAGGTAGGCCAACGGCATTTACCTAGCGCCGATGGCAATTGGCTTTATCCTAAAGCAAAAGAGTTACTAGAACTTAACGACAACATCTTTAAAAGCCTAATTCCTGCGCCTTTAAGTGGCCGTTTGCGCTTGGGTATTCCAAACGAATTTGCATCAACGTTACTGCCGGGGCTTATTGGTGAATTTTCGAAGCGCTACCCTGATGTGTCGCTAGAGGTAACATCATCGCTAAGCCGCGATTTACTGCACCCCAGCCAGCGGGATCATTTCGATTTAATTTTAGCGCTGGTAAACCCTAATGAAGATACTGAAGGGGAAGTGGTACTGGAAGATGAAATAGTGTGGGTGGGCGATGCCACCCGCCCTTTAGTAGGCGATAGCATCCCGCTGGTGCTGGCCCCCGATGGCTGTATGTACCGAAGCCGTGTAATTGAAGAACTAAAACAACAAACCTTTGCATGGAAAATTACTTACACTAACGCCGATTTAGGTGGCTTAGTGGCGGCTATTCAACAAGGCTTAGGTATTACCGCCCTCGCCCGTTCAAGTTTGCCGCAAAACGTTTCGCCGCTTAATCACCCAAAACTGCCCAAATTAGGCAGAGTGAATATCTGCCTTTTCAACCAAGACACCCAACATCCTGTCATTAGTAAAACCTTAGCAGAGTTTATAACCAGTAGATTACGGGCTTAGCCTAGTTAAAAACTGATGGCGTTAGGTAAAATTGAACTGGGGTTAGCGTGAAAAAAAGCCGCAATTTATATAAATAAATGCGGCTTTTGTTTTTAAATCACGCACCATGTTTTACGTAAAGTGGATGACATGTGTTGTTAATAAATATCCAAATAAAACAAAGACTGTAACGTCATAGTCTCATCTTGAAGGTAGCTTGGGTTTCTATCGCAGGTATTTTCAGTGCCATCAATAATACCCGCTAATACTTGTCCGCCATCTTCTCTGCATACCGTGCGCTGGTGAGGGCGTTCGCTTCTAAGGTTAGGATTTGTTGAACCGGGAAAAACGTCATCAAAACCCACTGAATCAAGGTGTTGCGCTACGGGTGACCATGTTTCGCCCGGCCCTCGGGGATCTTTCCAGTAATAGCAGTAGCCACCCGTTAAAAAGGTCCAACTATCTGCGCTAGCCCGTGATCTTTGGTCGTGATAGTTACCATGAGAATATTTCCCCACATACACAACAGGATGCTCACCATCTTTTTCAACTGTTTCAGCAGCTTTAGTATAGCGCCCGTTGTGCTGCCAGTAAGTCACGTGCTCTAGCTCATGATTTACTACATGAACGGTAATCGCCTCCCAATCGTCTGCGTGCCCACTATCCCACGTGGTACATCCGTTTTGATCGCCATAATAATTCCAGTAGGTAATTAATTTGTGTGTTTTACCGTTAACGTCTTCTTCGTACGCTTCCCAGAAAACAGGAACCGTTGTAGTTTGATATTCACTTCGAGTAACGCATTCCCCGCTATTTGTTCCATTGGCAGGGTTAGTCGGCCAACATTCGTTATCTGTTCTTAACTTGTACACAGGTTTGAAGTCATTCACGTCATCTGCATAGGTATTTTCAATTTGCCCAGCAAGTCCCACAACAACGCAAATTAGGCTTACATAGAAATGTAGTTTCATTTTATGTCCTTTTCTGTTTAGGTTATTTATTGGTTGTACACGCCTATCTCAAATAGCTTTTCGAGATACCAAGAAGAGTTCTGCGCTAAGCATATTGGGGACAACAAACAGCATGAAATTTATGTGACAGAGAGTGATGTAACCGCCACCCGAAACAAGAACTTAAGCAAGATGAAAGGCATACCGGTATTACCACAACGGATTCTGGTATGGCATTACTTAAAAAACAGGTATAGTTTCTTTTTTTAACGACAAAAAATGCAAGAGCCCATAACTAAATGGTGACTATCAAAGATGTAGCCGCCCATGCTGGCGTAGCGTTTAAAACGGTATCTCGCGTTGTTAATAACGACCCCACTGTAAAGCCGGCCAATCGTGACAAAGTATTAGCGTCTATTGAAGAACTAGGCTATCGCCCAAATCGTGCTGCGCAAATGACTAGGCGGAAAAAATCGGGAGTAATTGGATTTATTGCTGATGAGCTTTTGCGTGTGCCTTACACTTTCGATCTTATTCGCGGCGCGCAAGACTTAGCCTGGAAGAATAATAAAGAGCTTATGGTACTTAACGTTAATGTTGATAAATATAGCGTAGAAGGTGCTATCAATCATTTGTTGGGGCATAGAGTTGAAGGCATTATTTATGCGGCAATGTATCATCGGGAAGTAACGCTGCCTGAACAACTTACCCCTGTTCCCACTGTATTAGCGAATTGTTTCGACCCATCAAAGCGATTTGCCTCAATCGTGCCTGATGAAAAAGAAGCTGCCAGAGAAATTACTGCCAAAATGCTGAATAAAGGCTACCGTCGTATTGTCTTCTTAAACTTGAATGAAAATATTATTGCGGGGCAGCAGCGTAAAGCAGGTGCTGAACAAGCTTTTGCCGAACATAAAGGGAAAAATTGCGAACTGCATATAGAGTCAGTCATTATTGGTGAAGAAGGCAATGAGCGCTCAGTAACGCGCCAACGGGCAGCTGAACTTATCGAAAACTTTAAACCCGATGCAATTCTTTGCGGCCAAGACCCAATGGCAGTAGAAGTCTATTTTGTGGCACAATCTTTAGGTTTAAAAGTGGGCGAAAACATTGGTATTGGTAGCTTCGATGACTGGGATATTATCCCCACGCTATTGCAACCATCTCTTACCACCATGGCACTCCCTCACTACGACATGGGCCAATGGGCCATAAATTATCTTTTAAACGAAAGAACCGATATCGTTAGTCAAACGGCAAAATTCAACTTAATTAATCGCGACTCATTTTAAGGTTTGGTTGTTGAAGTGCCGGCGTCGCCTTGTTTTTATCTTCTAACACCCGCCAAGATATCGCTACGTTTAGGGTTACCACTATACCTAGTACCAAATACGCATTGGCAAAACCAAACGTATCGTACATTTCACCCACTAGCGACGACAGCGCTGTCGTTACCACCTGCGACATCACATTAAATCCAATTAAGTAAATCGTTGCAGAGAGCCTAGCGTCGAAGTTTACCGTTATGTATTTGAATATACTCACTAACAAGAGGGGTAATTCTACGGCATGCAGAAGCTTCACCATTGATATTGAAATTGTGTCGTCAACTAAGCCTGATGCAAGAATACGTAGCGCCATAATAGCGCCACTCAGTAACAAGCCATTCTTTGCACCAATCTTGTTTACCACATATGGCGCCACAAACATCAGGCCCGCTTCCACAAACACTTGAGTCGAATTTAAGTACCCATAGAATCGGTTACCCTCTTCTACACTGGGGAACATTGCTGCAAAATAAATAGCAAATTGCTGGTCGTAAATTTGATACAGACAAGACACGCCCATAACGTAAAAGCCTAAGCGCCAGAATGAACCTAGCTTCAAAAGCGCAAATACATCCATTGAAGAGATACTGGTTCGATGCGACGATTGTAAATCAAATTCGTTTGTTGGAAGTCGAAGTACACAAACAAAAAATGCTGCGCCACTCACACTCGCAATCCAAAAGTTGACCTGCGGGCTAATGTTGAAAATTATCCCTGCAGCAAATGTTGCCACCGCCCAGCCTAATGAACCCCACAATCTCGCTTTACCAAACTCGACACCATGCTGACGCCCTATACGCTCAATTAGCGCCTCTAATGTACCTACCGCAGCACCAAACGCTAAGGCGCTGTAGAGTGCGCCAACACAAACTCCCGTAAAAAAATGATGGGTGAGTAAAGGTTGGTAGACATACACAAAAAATGGCCCAACTGCGATGGTCAATAAAGCTAAAATACGGAGCAATTGCTTACCGGTACCCAACTTGTCTTGCACTACGCCATAAACCGGCATAGCAAACAATGCAGCTAGCGCGTTTGCGGCAAATACAATACCGGTTTGTTTGCCAGATAACTGTAACGTTTGGTTTAGCCAAAGTGGGAAAAGCGAGTAAGCGAACGACCACGTTAAGAAAAACGTGAACAAGGCCAGTGCTGAAGACCAATACGCGGTACTAGGCCGCTGCCGTAACATGCAACCTAGTACTGACGTTGAATGGGCTTTATTTGTTAGCATAAATAGATGCTAAACGCGCACCTAACACTGAGTGAATTTCAGTAGTATCATCGTTAGTTTTCAGCGTAGTGTAAACCGATTTCGGAAAGACCAGCGCTGTCATAACAGTCAAGCCATCATCAATGAATACTTCAACTGACCCACGATCTGCAACCACAGTCACGCTAATTTCATCTCCTTCGTAGTTAAGAAGCGCGTGTTGCGTACTGCCAAACTCGCTATGAAACTCTGTTTTACCCGACAAACTTCTATCTAACTTAACGACATTAGATTTGGTATCTATTACTAGGCCAATACTCTCACCTTCATCGTTTGCCAAGGTTATGCTAGAAATTGGGTTGTTTTTACTATCAATATTAAATGAGAAAATAGATGCCGTGTTGCTTCGTTTTCCATCCGTTTCTTTTACTATCAGAGAATCCCCAGCAGTAAGTGTCTTCAAACTCGTCTCTTGTTGTTTCAGTTTGTAGACTTCTTTTGCCAACTTGCTTTTAACCCGCAAACCATGATTACTATTAACCAGTATCAATTCTCTGGGCAATGTCATGGCACTTCTAAAATTACTTGAAGGCACTTCATTGGCATATAGCCAGTTGCTCATCCAACCCATAAACACATGACGCTGTTCATCACTATTAGGTGCTTTGAAGAACGTAACCCCTGCATAGTTATCGGTTCCGTAATCTAACCAAACGGCTGGTTCAATTTGATTTCTAGCGGGGTGATCTGAAAATACAAATTGATCAACCAACACATGACCCCAACCTCCGGTTTCATAATCAATGATTTGAAGTTGAGCATGTTGGCCTTCATACGCCGCAACATCCCAGCTCACATTGCGTAATATATTACGGTTCTTACCCGTTGCCGACATCACCACTTTATTGTCGACTAGCAGATTAACGCCCACTTTTTCCGTGTGCTGCCCACCTGCCAATTTAAAATTAATAAACGGTTTTTCTATCAAAAACTTCGGTGATGTCAGAGAACCGGTAGATAAATCGCCGTCTTTAAAACTATTAATAAGATGCTGCCCTTCAAAGCCTTCCGGCATAGGCTGAGCACCGTGTGAGCCCGCGGTGGGACCACCATTAAAAGCATCACCTTTTGTGTGCCAATCGTTAATTTCCTGTTCAAAATCGGCAAATACAGTGCCCTCTGGAAACTCTGCTGGCGTCTGAGCTAACGCTTGCTGCCATGTATCATCAAGGACGAAGTTTTTACCATCAAAGTCGCCCACGAAGTACTGCGTAGCTGAACCGCCATTTGGACCGCCCGGCATGATGCTTACAAGTAGTACATATCGATATTCATCGGTGCCAGCTATTGGCATAAGAATCAATTCAGGGCACTCCCATACGCCGCCGTGACTCCCCATGTTTTCACCGAAAGTACTTTCTAACTTCCACTCTTTTAAATTCTCTGAACTGTAAAACCCAATATGGTCTTTTTGTGCCAGTGCCATAATCCACTGCTTAGAGCCCTCATGCCACATGACTTTGGGATCTCTGAAGTCGCGAATGCCTGGATTTTCCACCACTGGGTTTTGAGCGTACTTCTGCCAAGTTCGCCCCTTATCTAAACTGTAGGCCATGGCTTGCGTTTGAAAATCAATACGCCCCGCTTTTTCAAGCTCTGGATTGTGATAAGTGTACAGCGCCACGATGGGTGGATTTTCCTTTGTTCCTAACCCGCTAGAATTGTTCCAGTCGACCACGGCACTTCCCGAGAAGATAGTCCCCTGTTCATCGGGGTAAAGCGCAATGGGCAAATGCTCCCAATGCACTAAGTCTCGACTAACGGCATGCCCCCAATGCATGGGGCCCCAAACCGAAGCATTTGGGTTATGCTGATAGAAAAGATGATATTCCCCATCAAGATAAAACATACCATTTGGATCGTTCATCCATTTTTCTGGTGGCGTGAAATGGGCCTGCGGCCTAAATTTTTCGTTGTACATGGGGGCCAATCCTGTTGTATCTGTAGTGCGATTCACTACCGAGCTTTGCATTGAACAACCAACTAATGCAGTTGAGATTAAAACGCTAACTAAATATTTCATTGAATTTTAATTTCCTATTCCGATAACTCAGAAGCCACATCTTCTAATGTGCGTCCTTTGGTTTCAGGCATCATGAAACGTACAAATATAAGTTGTAGGAACATGGCTAAAGTAAAAAAGAAGAAGACTTGAGATGCGCTGAAGGTGGCTAACACTTGAGGCATCGCCAAGGTGATGATGGCAGCAAACACCCAGTGAGTTCCGCTACCCAGAGACTGGCCTTTAGACCGCACAGAATTGGGGAATATCTCGGCAATAAACACCCATATGACAGCACCTTGCCCTAACGCGTGTGAAGCAATGAAAACAAAAATAGCGACAACGACGAGTGTGCCCCCCACATCACCGTAAAAAGCCCAACTAACCGTTGCTAAAGAAAGGATGTAGCCAATTGAACCAACGTACATTAATAGCTTACGTCCACATTTATCAATTAAGCTTATCCCCACCATGGTGAACACTAGGTTCACCAACCCAACGCCGGCGGTAGACAATAACGCGTTACTCGCATCAAGCCCTGCCATTTCAAAGACCCTTGGTGCGTAATAAATAATAAAATTAATACCCGAAAGCTGATTGAATGCCGCAATCAAAAATGCCAACGTAATCGGCAACTTATATTCGCTTTTAAACAGTGAAGTGTTGGGCTGACGTTTTGCAGACTCGCGTACCTGAGTAATGGTATTGTCAATATCATCACTACCGAGTGCTTGCATTATTTCACGAGCTTCCTGCTCCTTGTTGTGTTTAAGAAGTAACCAACGAGGACTCTCAGGTGCTTTAAGTACTAGAAGTAAGTAAACCAAAGCGGGAATGGCTTCTATTCCCAACATGACTCGCCAGTCTTGAGGAATGATGCCAGTCAGTAAATAGTTAGATAGAAAAGCGATGAGGATGCCAAATACAATTTGGAACTGATACGTTGCAACTAACCGACCTCGCAGGTTGGCAGGAGCAATTTCAGAAATGTAAGCCGGAACAACAATAGAAGAAATTCCTACGCCCACACCGCCAATAAAGCGCAGAATAGCAAAGGTATAAGGGTCTTGTGCTAGTGCAGAGCCAATAGCAGACAAAAGATAAAGCACACCAATAATAACCAGTGTTTTTTTACGCCCCAACTTATCGCAGGGGATGTTTCCGGATAATGCACCAAGTACGGTTCCCCACAGTGCAGAAGACATAACAAATAAGCCATGTACCAGCGGTGAAGTTTCCCACAGCGCTTGTATAGCTTGGTCAGCACCAGAGATGACGGCAGTATCGAATCCGAATAAGAACCCGGCAACTGCAACAGTAACCGACCATGTAATTATTTTATTCATAGTTATATGTACAACAAGTAAAGCCCCCTTATTAGGAATAATCTCTAATAAGGGGGGCGGCTGAATTAGTAGCCTGGGTTTTGAATGTAAATACCGCCGCTCAAGTTAATCTGTTGATTAGGAATAGGCAGGTATTCGTGCTTGTTTTTGGTGAACTTAGCATCAACTAAGTAGGGCTTGCGGCTTTGCTCCACACTAAGGTATGAGTCGATGGTTTCTTTCGCGATACCCCAACGAACCAAGTCGAAGAACCGATGCCCTTCAAGGCCCAATTCTAAGCGACGCTCAAAACGAAGCGCTTGGCGTGCTTGCTGTTTTGAAGTGAACGCCGTATAGGTGCTAATACGGTATAAACTGGCGTTATTGAGTCTCTCGGTGCTGTTTGCGGCACGCTCACGAATTCGATTAATTATCTGTAACGCTTCAGCAAACCTATCTAGTTCAATTAATGCCTCTGCTTTCCAAAGCAAAACGTCTGAATAACGAATAATAGGTGTATTCAACGAGAAAATTGGGAAGGGGCCGTTCGCTCCGCGGCAATCACACTCAGGGTTTTCCATGTCTTTTATGGCGTTAAAATTGCCGTAAATAGCAGGCGCACGGGCCCAAGAATCGCCACCGTGAATGTAATTCTCATCATATTTGAAGGGCTTACCTTCCATTGCAACGGTGTGATCTAAGCGTGGATCAACATAGTCGGTCTCTACACGATAATTTGCATCGTTGTACGAATCGAACTGTGGCAAGCCATCTTGGTCGGTTTTAAACGCATTAACAAAGTTTTCGGTTGGCACATGAAAGCCACAACAACCAAACCCACTTTCGCTTGAAATAGGAGCATTTAGCGCACTAGGCCAACTGCCTCGGCCATCTGGTGAGCCATCGTTAAGCGAACGCTGGATTGCAAATACCGACTCTTGCCCATTCTCAAATTCAAACAGAAAATTCTCTGCATAGTCATCGGCTAAACTAAAAACACCACTGGCTTCAATTTCATCAACTAAGGCAACCACTTCATTAAGCTTGTCTTGATTGATATTGACCACGTTGTGCAGATCGTCTTGCTCGTACGCTTGATAAAGTAAAGTTTTGGCTAAAAATGCTTTCGCAGATAACGCTGACGCTCGGCCAACATCCACTTGTACATCTGGTAATGTTTCAGCACCTACACGGAAGTCTTCCGCTATTTTGTCCCACAACTGCTGATCGGTAAGATCGCGGTTGCTAGCAGACAGAATATCTTCCTGTGTCATGGTTTCATCAATCCAAGGGATATGTTTATGATGAATTTTCAAGTCAAAATAAAAGAAACCACGAATAAACCTAAGTTCTGCAGACTGCAAATTACCATTAGGTAGCTCGGCGGCAGGCGTTTCATTAATAATTTTAAGCGCAGCGTTCACCCGCGAAATGCCGGTATAGTTCCGCGTCCACTTTTTATCATTTAAATCGATAAGATCGGGAGGGAACGATTCCATATCGGGTACCAACGGCTCGTATAGCGACAAGGCATGGTAGGCGAATATATCTGAGGGACCATTCCCGCCTTTATGTGCATCGCCCGCGCGTAAGTTTCCGGTAGGCCAAAGAAAATTAGGTGCTGTATAGTGATCATTACCTATATAGGAATACGCCGCTATCACGAGGGCATCTACATTTTCTGCGGTAGCAACCTGCTCTTCAGTGAGCACTGCTTGGGGTGCCGTATCTAATTGATCACTGCCGCCGCAAGAGGCGACCGACAGCGCGACTAAACTACTTGCTAATAACTGTGTTACTCGTTTCATAATTCAAATCCGTAAAAATAGGGGCGCTTAGAAAGACAAATCCATACCAAGGGTGATTCGACGCGGTACTGGGAATACCTCATTTGGCGTTTCAGGATCTTGGCTTAACGTGCCATCTGGCGTGATGGTAAGTAGGTTTGAGGCTTGCACATAGAAGCGAGCATTGCTCAGTCCAAAGCGCTCAACAAAATCAAGTGAAGGGGTGTAGCCAACGCTGATGTTACGTAGTTTTAGATAAGTGCCATCTTCCCAAAAGAAACTAGATTGACGGCCTTCACCGTTGTTATCCACCAAAGTAAGTGCCGGTACGGTGGTATCGGTATTTTCCGGTGTCCACGCATCTAACGTTCGAGAACCATAGTTTGAACCAATATTAAGCGAGGTAAAGTCGGTAAATAAGCGCCAGTTGTTGCGAATTTGACCACCTTTTACGCCCTGCCAAAACATGTTGAAATCCCAGTCTTGGTAGCGGAAAGTAAAGTTCATTCCATAAATGAAATCTGGATCGGTGTCGGCAAAGAAATCTTGATCGTTCTCGTCGATAACACCGTTTCCGTCAAGATCTTTCCAGCGAATACGACCTAAACCAGCGCCTGCTTGTGCGGCGTGTGAATCTATTTCTTCTTGGTTTTGGAAAAGTCCGTCTGCTACGTAACCATATACAGAGTTAATGGAATGCCCTAAGATGGTTTTATCTTGACCATTACCGCCAAACGAATTCACCACATCTTCCGGTAAAGCCGTTACCGTGTTTTTGGCGCTAGAAATATTAAAACTAATATCAACTTCTAGTTCATCGTCAAGAAAACCGGTGTCCACCCAACTTTCATAACCAAGCACCAGTTCTACACCTTTGTTCTCAATGGTGCCGCCGTTCACCCAACGCTGGGCGCCTTCTCCTAGCGTAGCGACAGGCTGAGTGAGAGTTAGAATGTCGCGGGTTTCTTTTTCGAACCAATCAATGCTTCCGTAAATAGTTCGTTCGAATAGTTCAAAATCGAGCCCTATATTAACTTGGGTCGATGTCTCCCATTTTAAGTCTTCATTACCCGTTTGTGCTTTTACAAACCCAGATGGCAATGTTCCGCCATTGGCACCCGTTACATCGTATGCGGTTCCTTCGTCTTGAAGATCTGTGAAGAGTGATTGAGTTGCATAGCGTGGAACATAGGTAGTGAATGTGGCATTTGACGCAATTTCCTGGTTTCCGGTTTCACCTATACTCGCTCTAAGTTTCAACGTATCAATAGATTCAATATCGAAAAACTCTTCGTTTGTGATAACCCAACCTACCGATGCCGCTGGGAATGTTCCGTATTCATTGTTTTTACCAAACCGAGATGAACCATCTCGTCGCACCGTTGCTGATGCTAGATAGCGATTGTCGTAGTTATAATCTACCCGCGCAAATTGTGAGTCTAAGGCCCATGAATCGCCCTCTCCTTCAACACGAACATTTTCCGTCGCTTGCGATAAATATGCGAACGCGCGGTCATCAGAAGCAAAGCCAGAACCAAACCCTCTAGACAACTCGTTTTTAGCATCAATTTGTTCAACGCCAGCTAAAAAATTAAACTTATGTTTATCATCTAAAACAAGCTTGTAAGTAGCCGTAGCGCTGGTAATAATACTTTGGTTCCAGCTGTCTTCTACACTGAGTAAATCATCTGAAGATAAGAAGCCTGCTGTGTAAGCACGTCTAAAATTACGGAAGTAATATTGACCGTAATCCACACCTACCGAACCTCGAAGTACTAAATCTTCAATGGGTTCATATTCAACATAAAAACTACCCATAATTTTATTGTAGGTGCTTTCGTTATCACGGTTTTGCTCAATAATACGAACCGGGTTATCGCGATCGGTAATGCCGGCAACAGGCCCTCCCCAGTTACCTACATCGTTATAAACTGGAACGATAGACTGCTGTTCAATAGACAAGCCCACAATATCGCCGGCAAGGTCATTGATTAAGTTGGCTTTTTGGTCGGTAATTAAAAAGGTTTGCCCCACTTTCAATTTATCTTCAATAATCTCGTAGTCTGCATTTACACGGAACGACATACGAGAAAACTTAGAGCCATCAACCACGCCCTCTGCGTCGTAGTAGCCAATTGAGCTGTAGAAACTAGCGCGATCAGTCCCACCTTTTACGGATAGGTTCATATCTTGAATTTTGGCAGTTTGCGTGACTTCATCAAACCACTGGGTGTCGGCGGCTTGCTGCACGCCTTCAGGATCGGTGTACTGAGGAATAGAAACACTGTTTAACTGTGGATTTGTGAAATCCCCGTTCCAATCGTACGTATATAGCGGACTGGCAGAGTTAGGATCGGTACCGTCATTCACGGCAGCTCGCCACACAACTTCGCCACGTTGAAGAGTGTTAAGAGGGTTTAAGTCAAAATCATATTCTTCAAACGATTGATTGTAGCGGAAATTGAAATCAAGGCCGTCATGACCACGCTTCGTGGTAACGACGATGACGCCATTTCCAGAACGAGCACCGTAAATACTGGCGGCGGCCGCATCTCGCAATACCTGTATATCAGCAATGTCATTACTGTTTATTTCTTGCAGGCCTGATTTAGTAGGAATACCGTCGATAATGTAAAGGGGATCGTTGTTACCTAATGGACCCAATCCTTGCCCTCGAATCCTTACCGTTGCTGATGAACTAGGATTACCATTAGTCGTAATTTGCAAGCCAGGCACACGACCTTGAAGGTTTTGCATAATGTTGCCAGACGGTAAATCGACAACATCTTTAATATCGACTGATGCGATTGAACCGGTTAAATCGGTTTCTTCTACCGCACTATATCCGTAGGATATTTGAATGACTTCAACGTCATCTTCAGAAATGGCATTTTCCAACTCCGCCTCTTGTGCAACACCAATAGGGGCATACATGTAACAGAGAAGCGAACAGGCAGGCAACGCCGTACGCACTTGTCGGGCTAACGGGTGTAATTTGATATTTTTCATTTCACATTCCAAGTCTGTGGTTGTGTTTTTAATTTAAATAAACAACGTTGTCTTTTTAATTTATACATTTTGTTTAAGTATTAATCAACATATAATTAACATATAATTTCAACCCACAAACTGAAACGATTAAGCCCTTTAAATATCAACAACTTAAAATTACAAAAACAAGAATTTATTTAACCTATTTCATCAGGTTTTATGACTTATTTACGTGAATGTATGATTTTTGTTACTGGCGCCGCACCGTCAACACCTTATCTAGTGGAAATTTCGTCAGCCTCTGTCGATGACCGTCTGGCCATAAAATTTCTAGGTAATCGACTACGTCGTTTTGAGGTATGCCAAAGTGTGCCGTCATAAAGTCATTTGATAAATAGTTCGACCCTAAACGGAGCTCCCTAACTTGATTTAGTGACGCAGTTTTTAGCCATAATTTAGCGCCAATAGCGTCGGGATTTTGTTGCCCTGCGACTAGTTTCACTGTCAAAAAGTGATTTGCATTTTTCAGCGTATTTTTATAATACGTAGGCGCCGCACCATTATTTGCAATGAGAATATCAATGGTTCCATTTCCGTCAAAATCAGTACAACTGACTCCCCTGCCTTGCGCAGTATGAGTTAAACCTAATTGACGAGACTTTTGTGTAAATGTGCCGTCACGATTGTTGATAAACAACCTACTGGGGTCATCATAAAACTGACCTACTTGTGATTCTTCGGCGATCGTACCGGTACGCATACCATTTGTATGAAATATATCTAGCCATCCATCGTTGTTAAAATCAGCGAAGCAGGCGCCCCAGCCCCAGTAACCCTCTCTTACACCGGCAACGTCAGTCACATCAGTAAAAACGCCCGTACCATTGTTTTGGTATAGCCGGTTGCCTGAATCGCCACCTATGTACGTTTTCTCCTCTATTGGGTTTGAAATAGCGGTAACAAACCAATCAAAATCACCATCGTTGTCGAAATCTCCCACTGCGGCACCCATGCCATTTTCATCGCTTATCACCGAATGGGTTTTATCCTTAAATATACCCTCTTCGTTAACCATCACCTGAGATGTTTCGTAGTCGGCCGCTATCAATAAATCGAGATCGTTGTCCATATCAATATCGGTAAAAATGGGAGTGAAATTAACATCTAGATTTGGATACAAGGGCGAAGGACGCACATCAGGCAACCGAGAACTTACGTCTTGATACCGTCCTTTACCGGTATTTTCCCATAAGTAACCTTTTCGATTTTTTGTTCGCGTATCTCCCCAATGTGAGGCAAACAAATCGAGATCGCCATCCTTGTCAAAGTCGCCAGCCGATAAAGAGTGGGTAAAGCGAGAAAAATTTATACCTCCTTTAGTAAACGAAGCAAACTTACCACTAGGAAGTTGGTTGAACACCCTAAAGTAGCCTTCAAAAATATCGTCTCCCACTAGCAAAAGGTCTTTTCTTCCATCGGCATCATAATCGATAAACAGTGCCCCTAATTGTCTGCCCGATAAATCTCCTAGTAGCCTTGATGTCTCATCAGTAAAACCGCCTTTTTGATTATTGATAAAAAGCTTACCAGGCTGCATGGCATGGCTAATAAATACATCTGGCCATCCATCTTTGTTAATATCATCTACCGCAACGCCTCCGCCCATCAAATGATATTCATCGGTAAATTCAGCTTGCGGCAGCTCATAACGCAGCCCACTATCGATTGAAGCGTCAATGAACCACGCATTTAATGCTTTTTCCTTATCATCAATAGCCCTAACTTGCTCGTCACTGGCACTATTTTCAGGCTCTTGCGCAAGATTTAAATTGCGCACACTATTTATTTGAGATGCGCTAAATTCAGGCCTTAGTAAATTAAACGTTTGTTCTTGCTTGCTTGATACAGGGCTCCAAGGCTTTAAGCAGTCTGAAGAATTTATGCACGGATCAGTTAAGCTCTTAAGAAATGCGACTAGCGCATTTACGTCTTTTTCTTCAACGAGCCCTGTTTGTAATTTACTGCTGTCTTTGTTATCAATGAATTGCTTTAACACGCGGTACGATAAGGTTTTATTACGTTCTTGATTTACCTTTACGCCGGCAAACTGGGGGAGATGACTCAAGCTGTAATCAAATTCAACTACCGAGGCTTCGGGTGCCATATGGTGTTTAATAACATCTGCCAACGAATGGAAAGCCCCAGAATGTCCATACGGCCCTGTCACATCTATATTCAATAAGATAGGTGTTCTGAAAGCATACTTATCGTGAACATTAAATGTGTGCAGTAAACGCCCATGATCATTGCCATCAGTATCTTTTCCTCGGCCAATTTGTGGCATCGCAATATTATGAAATTGTTCATCGGTAAACGCACTACCACTATGGCAGCCGTTGCACGAATACCCTCCATTCGAGGGTTTACTAAAAAATAGCATTGCACCACGCTTCGCTTCATCGCTTAACGCTTCGCTATTTCCGGCCAAATACTCAAACCATGGGTTGTCAACAAACCACATAGAACGCTGAAAAAATGCCAGCGCGGTAGATATTCTATCAATAGTAATAACGTGCTCGGGGTCAGTACTTGAGTCGTCAAAGGCGGTTTGAAATAGAGGAAGCCAAGGGTTATCCCGTCCCGTATCATCAACCTCCAAAAAACCTGCCAATACTTGCTGCCTTTTGGCATTGTTAGTTTTTCTTTTATCTGGTCCATGACCAAACATTTCATGAATGGCGGTAATCGGAAACTTTGCTTGAGCTTGAATAAAATCATCTGCTACCGAGGTATCAGGTAAATTCATTCTGCTATCCGGGGTACGTAACATGGAAACACCCGGGGTTTGAACATCATCTTGTATAATTTCCACTCGCCCATCCCAAAACGCTGCTTTTTTTAAAAGCTGGATATTGAAAATGGTAGAGGCGTTTCTTGGTACATTGGGCGAACCGTCGGCTCTGCTATCAACCAACGTATTCCCATCATGGGTTCTCCCAATGCCTAATAATTCAGGGTTTACTGCGTCAACTCCCACGGGTAACGAAAGCCCATCGCCTCCCCCTAGCTTAGGATGATGACAACTAACACACGCTACATCACCATTAGCACTTAACGTCTTGGTGTAAAACAAGTTTAAGCCTAGCTCAAACATAGGGCCAGACGGCACAGGGACGTCTTTGCTACTAGGTATAGTTGCTTTCAAAGCTAATGATTCAATCAACGCTGCTAAGTTAACGTCTAGCTCATTCTTATTTGAATAAGGAGGTGTATTGGATGGAGAAAGAAAAGTGTGTACTGCCGGAGCAGAAGTAGCAACACTAGCTGTCACTACAAAAACAAATATTGCACTCAAACGCCAACAGTGCGTGATGTAATTAGCCATACCGACCCTATGAATTTCAATAAAAATCTTGCCAAACCAGATTGACAACGTTGTCTTTAATGAAACTTAAAGTGCTAACACATCGAATGCAACAAGTATTTTACAATAGCATCGTTTTACAAAGCCTCTTGAGTAGAGGCCTTGCGTATGACCTTATACTAACGGTACTAAACGTCCCAAAGGTTTAGTTAAGCTTTCTGGCGGCTCGGTAAAGTAAACGGGGGCTTTGTCTGTCATGTATAGGCAATCTTCTAAGCGAACGCCAAATTTTCCGGGTATGTACAAGCCAGGTTCGTTCGAAAAGCACATGCCTTTGTTAAGTGGTGTAGTTTCGCCACGCACAAAGTTCACGCTTTCGTGCCCCTCCATACCAATACCGTGACCGGTACGATGGCTTAAACCAGGTAGAGCATAGTCTTTATCGTAGCCTTGCGTAACGTAATAAGCGCGCACCGCATCATCTACTTCACCTGCAGGCGTACCAATTTTAGCAGCCGCAAACGCCACGTTTTGGCCTTCACGCACGGTATTCCACACATCTACCACCTGCTGCGATGCTTTGCCGAATACCAAAGTACGGCTAATGTCCGACTGATACCCATGTACGCTACAACCACTGTCGAGCAATATCACTGAGCCTTCACTAATGGTTTGTTTTGCATTCGTACCATGAGGATAAGCACTGGCATCATTAAATAATGCTAAACACCATGCACCGCTGCCGCCAAGTTGCTGCTGAGCGCTATTCATTAGGCCTTTTACTTGCGCTTGGCTCATGCCGATTTCAAGTTTGCTAAAAACATATTGGTAAGCCTTAAGAGTTACTTCATTGGCTTTATGCATAAGAGTAAGCTCGGCAGCCGTTTTATACATTCTACAACCGCGAGTAACCGGCTCTGCCGCCACTATGTTCATATTTGGCAGTGCGTTAGTTACGCCAGTTACGACAAAGTAGCGAACACTGCTTTCAAAGCCAATATTGCCTTTGGTAATACCACGAGATTTCAAAATGCTGGCTACAACATCAAACGGGCTTTCGTGCTCTTGCCATACGCGAACATCGTCGCCTACTTTCAAGCTTTCCAAAACACTGGGTTGCTCAAAATAAGGCGTTACCACACCAATCTCACCTTTTTGCGGTATAACTAACGCGGTGAGTCGCTCGCTTCGCCACCACTGAATACCTGAGAAATAGTCCATGGCTGCACCCGGCTCTATTATCAGTGCTGCCATATCATTTTCTACCATTAACGCCTGCGCCTTTTTAATTCGCGCTTCGCGCTCGGCGTTGGTAATAGGAGAAACGCCTGAGGTAATTGGCTGTAACGATAATGAATTGCTTTTAGTGCTAGCTGCTGCATTGGCAGCGGCAAGGCTGGTCAGTGGCGATAACGCCAAAGGGGCTAAAGCTGCCGCGCCTGAAAGTCGAAGAAAGTCGCGTTTTTTCATTATCATTCCTTTAGTAATAAACGTGGTAAAGGCTTCGCTTACGCCCACATAACAAGTACTGCGGCAATCGCAATCAAAAATAAACCAGCTATTTCCTGAACAGTCACTTTATGTTTAAGCCAATAGTGCGCTAGCAATAGGGTTAACAATACTTCTAGTTGCCCTAATGTTTTCACCAAAGCCACATGCTGAAGTGCCATAGCAGTAAACCAGCATATAGATCCTAGGCAGCTCACTGAACTGATAACCAACGTATGGGTGAATCGGTCAAATAGCTGTTTAAAAACATTTGGGTTAGTAAAGAATATATACGTACTTAACCCAATGGCTTGTGTACATAGCACCCATAAAAGCACCCATGCGGCGCCATGCACAAATGGCATGGCAAGCATATGACTGGCCTCTCTTACGAATAACGAGGTAAGTGCAAAGCACGTTCCGCACGCTATACCTATCATTAAAGTTTTTAAGCTTAAGCCTTTTGCCCTATTCCCGCTACTTAATACAAATACGGCCACGGCTCCGATACCAATGCCTATCCAGCCAAGCAAGGTTAAATAGCTACCAAAGAAAAGCATACCCAGCACAGCGGCTACCAGCGCTTCACTTTTGGCTAGCCCTGCACCTATGGCAAAATTCTTTTGTTTAAATAACATAACCATAAATGCCGTGGCAGCTATTTGCAGCACCGAAGCTAGTAAAACCATAATAATAAAAGCGTGGCTAAAGCTAGGTATCTGCTGTGGCGATGTTATATGAAGCGCTACTACGTAAATAAGGGCAATAGGTGGCGCGAATAGAAACCGAGAAAGCGTGACACCCACGGTATCTACGTGGGTGCTTAATTTGCTTTGCAGGGCATTACGCACGGTTTGCATAATTACCGCGCCTAGGGTGTAAAAAACCCAGCTCATAGATAGTTGTTCACTTCTGTGTAGATGTTCTGAAACGGCTATTAGTGCTATTGAGCACTCGCATCAGGTCTGGGGTCAGGTCTGTCTACTAAGCGCCTATTCTTAAAATCAGACTCACGCTTCCAATAAGGCCATGCTTGGCTGTTTGCAAAATCTGACATCATAGTGCCGATTAACGCTAAGTCTTGCTGTACACCACCTAGTGTCCAGCTTGGCAAGTAGTCGTCGTCGGCTTTGTGATAGCGATTGGCGATAAAATCAGGATCCGTATCACCTAGGCTCATAAACAGTAACGATGGCACACCTTGGCGGGCCAGCGCAAAATGATCGGAACGAAAGAACAGACCATTTTGTGGGCGAGGATCGAGCTTAACCGAGCGCCCTTGTGCTGCGGCACTAGCACTTAAGTCATCTTCTAGTGAAGAGTAACCTTCTCCGTACTGCAAAATGTAATCAACGGCATTATTCACGTTCATGCCGTCTATATTTAAAAACGCCACCATGTTTGCAGTTGGAATAGGCGGATTTTTAGCAAAGTGATCAGCCCCCAGCAAGCCGGTTTCTTCGGCAGTAAAAGCACTGAACATTAATGTGCGTTCAAACGGGGTTTGTTTGCTTTGTGCTACCAAACTATTGGCCAAGGTTAGCACACCTGCCACGCCCGAGGCATTGTCTACCGCGCCATTGTAAATTACAGTTTTACCGTTTTTCTCGCTTTTACCTAGGTGGTCCCAATGGGCGTGTAACATTACCCACTCATCAGGTGCGGACGCGCCAGGTAAAATCGCTGCTACGTTTTGTGACTGAGCATGAGTGATGGTATTGGAAAAGGTCAACGAAGCTTTCACTTTCATAGGAATAGGCTTGAAACCAGGCGTAGATGCTTGTTCTTTCAGCGTGCCGTAATCTAGCCCAGCTTGTTCAAACACCGTACGCGCGGTATTAAGATGTAGCCACCCCATTACGCCAACTTGAGACAAGTTCTTATTGTTATCAACTAACGCAAACTTGGTATTCGAGTTCGAGTTTTCAACCACCCCCCAGCCATAGCCGGCAGGCATGGTTTCGTGAACAATAAATACCGCTTCTGCACCTTGGCGGGCGGCTTCTTCGTACTTGTATGTCCAGCGGCCATAATAGGTCATGGCATTGCCTTGAAATAAATTCGGGTCTTTTGAAGCAAAACCTGGGTCATTTACTAACATGACCACCGTTTTACCTTTTACATCTAACCCTGCGTAGTCATTCCAATTGTATTCTGGGGCATTAATGCCGTAGCCCACAAATATGACATCGCTGTTTTTTAATGTAATGTCTTTCACAATTCGCTGGGTTCTGGCGGTGAATGCACTGCCACCAGCAAAAGTATGTTGACCCAAGGTTAACGCCATATCACTTGAAGGCGTAATTTTTGCCAAGGGCACGGGCTGGGTGTAGCTATCGCCAAAGGCGGGTTTTAGCCCAAGGGCTTTGTAGGCTTCAACCAAGTAATTAACGGTAAGGGTTTCACCTGCTGACAAAGGCCCGCGGCCTTCAAATTTGTCGCTTGCTAACGTACTTACATGAGTGCGGTATAAGTCTAAATCGGCATCAGTAATGCTAGCTGTGATATCGATAGTTTGTGCGGGATCGCCGCTCTTAGAAGCTGATATTTCTGCGTAAGCTAAAATGGAAAAAGAAAGCGAAGTACAGATCGCCATCAAAGATGAAAATGCGAATTTATGAATAAACTTTTGAATTATCATTAATTTAGGCGCTTTTATAAAACGGATAGCTTAAGAGTATCGTTATAAAGCGCCTAGCTCAATGTTTGACGTGCATTTGGCTGCTCTTATTTGCAGCCATTTTAAAAATTGATAAAGGTGAACTTGTATTTATAAACCCATTGCGTGGCTAACAAATGCCTGTTTAACCGCGCTAAGTTTATCAGTAGCGGCTAGGCCTAACCCTCGAATTAGTTTTTTAAGCGGGTCGTCGCCATCGAATAAGAACTTAAACCCATCCATAGCGGCAATCATCTTCATCGCTTCGGTTTTACGTGCTCGCTCATAGGGGCGCAAGTAGCGAAGCTGACCAATGTCTTTTTGATCATCTAGCAAGGTAATTAAGGTTGCAGCCAATGCCAAAGCATCTTGCATGCCTAAGTTAGCGCCCTGCCCTGCTAATGGGTGGATAGTATGGGCAGCGTCGCCCACCAGCACTATGCCCTCTTTAGCCCATTCACGGGCATAACGCATAGTCAGTGGAAAGGCTGTTCTAGCTGTTTCTAACGTTACAGGACCTAATGCATTATTGCTTGCTGCTAATAGTGCATTACAAAATTCGCTATCGGAATACCCTTGTAAAGTTTTGGCGGCATCTGGGGTTTGTGACCATACAATAGAGCACACGTTAGGGTCGCGCATAGGCAATAATGCTAAGGGTCCGGTTGGCGTAAATGCTTGGCGTGCCACGTTTTCATGAGGTTGCTGAGTACGAATATTGGCAACAATGGCGGTGTGTTCGTAATCGCGAAACGTAATAGGAAAGTTTGCATGTTTGCGCACAAAGGAATTAGCTCCATCGGCGCCTACTAATAATCGGCAAGAAAGCGCATCGCCGTTTTCTAGCATTAGCATGTTTTGCTGCGGGCTACTTAATACGCGCTCTATGGTGGTATCTATTACCACAACGTTATCTTGCTTTAACACCGAATGGGCTAAGCCATTTATTAAAGCCTGATTTTCAATAATAACGCCCAGGGTATCGCTTTCCAGCTCCCCCCCAGTATCGTTACCCGCAAAGTGAATATCACCAAAGCTGTCTTTATCCCACACATGCATTGCATTGTAAGGGTTAGCTCTGCTTTCATCGATATGCTGCCAAACGTCGGCTTTTTTCAACGCGTTAATATTGGCCTGATTAATGGCGCTAACCCGCGCACCTGGCTTGTCGCCAAGGGGCTGGTCTATAGCGCCTTTATTTATAATAGCGATGCGGCACGGCGCGTCTTTTAGCGCTGCGGCTAGGGTTAACCCTACTATTCCACCGCCTACAATGGCGATATCAACATGTTGCATATCGGCTCTCTTATTCTTTCATCATTTCGCTAATCTTACGGCGACAACTTTACGGTGCTAACGGGTATCACCGCTTATGTACTGCGCCCATATCCAGTGGTTTGCTGCACAAAAGCACGCTTGGCCGCTGGCATCACATTAAGTGCAGTTAGTGCCAAGTTTCTTGCTGCCACTAACGGAAAGTGTCGATTGGAAAACGTACGTACTAATGTGTCGGTCAAGGTAATGGTGGCGGCTCTGTCTTTGCTTCGCTTAGCAGCGTATTCACTAAGTAAGTTAAATTCCCCCGGATCGGTCACGCCTTTAAGCGTATTTACTAGGGTAATAATATCGCGAAGACCAAGGTTAAACCCTTGCCCTGCAATAGGATGTAATGCTTGGGCAGCATTACCTACTACTACTGCACGGTGCGCGGTTAATGCATCGGTGTAACTTAAGGCTAGTGGGTAGCTGGCTAATTCACTGATTGCGGTAATTTGCCCCTGCCTGTAACCAAATTCTTGCTGTAACTTATTAACGAAGGCTTCAGGGCTAAGCTGAATAAGTGACTCCGCATGCTCTTTTGCAACCGTCCACACCACGGAAAACCCTTTTCCTTTCGCCACATGGCCATTAATTTCACTGTCGAAAGGCAAAAACGCTACAGGACCGTTTTCGGTAAAACGCTCGTAGGCTTTGTTGTAATGAGGCTCGCTAGTATGGGCATTGAAAATAATGGCCACTTGCTGATAGTCGTCACTATGTCGGGTAAGCCCTACTTGCTGAGCAAGTGAAGAGCGCCCGCCATCGGCAATAACTAACAGCTTGGCATTAATGGTGCTGCCGTTATTAAGCGTAACTACCGTAGTGTCGGTTTCGCGGGCTAAATGGGTGACCGTGGCTGGCGCAATGTGCTCATACTGCTTACTTTGCGACATTACATTATGGGTAAGCGCACTTAGCGACACCACTTGTCCAAAGGTGTTAATACCAAATTCACTGCACGATAAATTCGTTAGGCCAATACCGCCTTTATCGCTTACTTCAATGTGTTCAATTTTGCCTTGGCTTTGTTTTGCCAGCTCTGCTAGCCCCACGCCCATGGCGTTTAATTCATTTACTGTTCGTCTAGCAAGGGCAATTACACGCGTGTCGGTTAACGGATTAAAGGTGCTATTTGTATTAGAAGAGCTGGCGGTATTTGAAAGGTCGGAAGCATCAACTAAGGTCACCGAAAGACCTGCTTGTTCAGATAAACCTTTCGCTAATACGCAGCCAACAATGCCGCCACCTACTATCACTACATCTTGCTGGCTCACGCTTTTGAACCTTCTTGCTTACTTTTTTTATTGGCTGGCTGCATCAGCGCTTCGATGTCTTTTACGGTTTTAGGTACATCGGCGGTAAGAATGTCTACCCCTGTTGCCGTAATCACAACATCATCTTCAATACGCACGCCAATACCTTTGTATTGTTCAGGTACATTGCTGTCGCTGGCAATATAAATACCCGGCTCTACGGTAAGCACCATACCGGGTTTTAATAAGCGGTCTTGTCCATTAATTTTGTAGTTACCTACATCGTGAACGTCTAAGCCTAAAAAGTGCCCTAGCCCGTGCATGTAAAATTGCTGCCATGCTTTATCGTCAAGATTTTCAGCTACCGAACCTTTTAGTACACCAAGGGTGACTAAACCTTCAGTAATCACTTCAGCGCTATGCGTCATGGCATCCGTTAACGTGATACCCGGGCCCAGCATAGCCAATACGCTTTCTTGCGCTTTTAGCACCAGTTCGTAAATATCTCGCTGGGGCTTAGAGAATTTCCCGTTAACGGGGAAAGTACGGGTAATGTCAGCAGCATAACCCTGAAATTCAGCGCCTGCGTCTATTAGCACTAAATCGCCGTCTTGGGTTTGAGATGAATTTTCGGTGTAATGCAAAATACAGGCATTTTCACCGCTACCTACAATCGTACTGTAAGCCGGTGCGCGAGCACCTGCCATCGCAAATTCATGGTGAAGTTCGGCTTCAAGTTGATATTCGAAGCAGCCCGGCTTGGCAAATTGCATAGCGCGCTTGTGCGCACTGGCGGTAATTTCTGCCGCAGCTTTCATCATGGCTACTTCACAAGCCGATTTAAACACCCGCATTTCGTGCAAAATGGGGCGAACATCAGTAATAGAGGTGGGTGCTAAGGCTTCTTTAGGCGCATTGCGCAGGGTTGCAAGAACACTATTGACCTGTGCATCAGCGTTATCGTTTTCACCTAAGGCGAAATATAGATGGTCTTGCCCTTGCAGTGATTCAAGCAAAGCATCGCCTAATTCAGACAGTTCAAACGCTTCGTCTAAGCTAAAGCGTGCTAGCGCAGCTTCCGCACCTAAACGTCTGCCTTGCCAAATTTCAGCGTCTTTATCTTTGGGTAAGCACACCATAGCCCGATAGCGTTCGCCATACCGAGGATGATTCGACAATATTAACCAGGCGTCGGCTTCTTCAAATCCGGTTAAATACCAAAAGTCGCTGTTTTGTCTGAACAGGTATTCCGTATCTCGGCTTCGGGTTACTAAACCTGCAGCCGGAATAACACAAACACTGTTAGGTAAACATTGCGCCAACAGCCTATCTTGACGAGCGATAAATTCTTGCGCACTAATCATCTCATTCGCCTTTCTTCATCAATATTATAAAACTCATGCATCTAATGATGATCATGCTATTTGTGACATCTACACTGACTGTCACTTCACTTGTGCTTATCTAGCCCATGATTCACAAGTACGGGCTCATATATACCCGCTTTTGCATACCAGGTTGTATATACGAGGTTATATATACGAGCATTGCTGACTAAAGATTATTACCTTAGTGAACAGATGGCTTATCTTGCTGATCGTCAAGTAGCGACTGACCTAATTCGCTGAAACACAAAATAGCGGAAATCTTCACGTATTCCATTACCTCAAATAAAGCTCGTTCAGACTCTTCATCAGCATCCATAGGCTCTTCCATACGGGCGATGTCGCCAAAGTCTTCCAACGCTTCTTTCACATCGGCAGAGCATTGCATTAAATCTTGCTGGTGTAAGCCGAACCCTAACATAAAGCCGTGTACCCAATTAATTAGCGCTTCGCCTCTGTCGTTAATAGGGGCTTGGTCGTCAGGTAGCATTAGCTGTAAGGCGAATTCAGGTTCAAGTAACTGCTGACACGTTTGGTTAAACAATGTGTTCAGTAGATGAGTGGTGGCATCGTTGAAGTTTTCACCTTGGTGAATAGTGTCACTTAATGCAGAAAGCCACTTTTGATCGGTTAGCGACATGCCGCCACACAACATGCCACATAAAATTCCGTGAACTTCTGCGCCATCTACTACTATGCCGTGTTGCGATAATTTATTGCTAACGCTGTCGTAATCGAGCTGTTTTTCCACAAATAGGTTTCCTTTTTCGTTGAATCTTAATATTAGCAAAATAGCGCTGTAAAACACACTATTGGTAATTTGGTCAGATGTTATTCAAGTAGTACTGGTCTTATGGGTTTTAACTGGCAACCTAGTATTAATTGCTCTATGATCGACGTTATTGGATATGGAGCTTCCTTTGCAGCAGATTAAGGTAAATCAGTAAGAAGCTTACTTAAGCGAAGCAAATTTGAGCTTAAGTGAATAGCGTGTATAATTGCTGACCAACTGGTCAAGATTAGATTTATCGAATCTCATCAGTAATGGTTAAATTAGCTACG
>Ga0115012_10000393_pt1 | contig 24954 bp, 5 predicted proteins | sample TroAtlMetagenome_FD_88706 | JGI IMG/M metagenome (GOLD analysis project Ga0115012, IMG submission 88706) | Marine eukaryotic phytoplankton communities from Atlantic Ocean - Tropical Atlantic ANT10 Metagenome | ecosystem: Environmental > Aquatic > Marine > Oceanic | place: Tropical Atlantic Ocean...
ACTATCAAATTTAAATACTTTTTCAACTCCAATTACAGAATCTGGAACAGGTATAAAGTTTGAAGTCTCATACCAATTAGATGTAATTGTTCCTAATCCACTTACACTTGTAGAGTCTACACTTGTAGTAACTATACCAACTCCACTTGTTCCACTTGCCCTTCCTCTATCAACATCTTCTTGAGTAAATGCATGTTTAAGATACATTTTCTCAACACCATTATAATGACGTTCATTGAAATATTGTATCGCATCATCAAATAGATCATCAGCTTGATCATCATCAACATTAATTTCCAAAACAGGAGCACCCAACTGCCTATAGCAATAATCTATTAATTCAGTTTTACTAGTTGGTTTGGCCATCAGTACGATCCTCCATCGATTAATCCAGCAGTTAATGTTCCATCCACATAAGCATCTGCTGTAAATGTTGCAATTGCACCAAATGTAGCAATACCAGCAGTTACTACTAAACCACCAGTAGTAGCTCTAAATCCTTTACCAGCAGTAACTAATCCAACAGAATCAACATTTGTTACATCTTCATAAGTAACTGTTCCACCAACTGAAAGATTACCACCAATTGAAAGACTATCAGTTAAACCATCAAATGTAAATCCTGCACTATCTCTTAAAGTAGACCCTGTTCCAACAAAAGGAACACGAGTTGCTGTTAAAACACTTAGTGTAGATAGACCTGTGATATTTAGTGATTGTGCAGATATGTTATCAAGAACGATATCATCACTCAGGAATAAGTCACCACTAACATAAAGATCTCCAGTAACTGTAGCACCAGTGGAGATCGTTTCAAATACTCTTGTTGTTCCATTATACAGTTCTGCTGTACCACCATATCCAATTCTTAAAGCACCTGCTCCAAGTTCACTTAAGTAACTATTAGAACCATCATTATAAATTTCTAATTGAGTTGAAGCAGTACCAAATTTTAGTTTTGAACCTGAATTATAGAGAAAGGAATTATCACTTGCATCCCATGATGCAGTAACTATACCAGCAACACCCTTAAAGTGTATATCTCCAGCAAATGTTGATATTCCAGTGTTAACATCTAAGGTTGATACTGAAGCAATACCACCAACTACATTTTGTGCGGTGATAGCAGTAAGAGCCTCACCACCAGATGCACTGGACAGTATCTTTACAGTATTCTGTTGGCCAACTCTTACTCTAATATCTGCCATTATTAGATCCTCGTTACTCCTTCTCTAACTAAGACATTCCCTTCAACGACTCTTTCCGTCACACCTCCTTTTGTAATAAGAATATCATAAACATATCTACCAGCTTTTAATGCTGCAGTAGTTGTAGACGTTAACTCCAATAGAATTATTCCCTCTAATGGGGTAGGAATAGAAGCAACAAAATCTGTAGCTGCAGACGCACCTGCCCACTTTCTCATTTGAGAATTAACGGTATACCCACTCAAATTTAAAGCAGCATTATTATCTGTAGATTCTAAATTAAAAGTTTGTTGAAATGTGGATCCTGTATTTACTACAAGATTATTAACGTATACTGCAGCCATGTATTTACGAGAAGAATCCCTCTACCTTATTTATAGGAGTACTAAACGCTATTCTTATTAGTTAAGTTTTTAAGTAAATCCTTTATTTCGTCCAGTTCATTCTTTAATCTGTCTATCTCCTTTTTTTGAGAATCAACAGCTTGTATTTTAACTAATCTATGCTTATATTCTGCATCATTGCAGTTTATAATAGCACCAGTAGTTTCATCACGAAATAAACCTTTATAATTTAAAACTTTAACATACTCCATTATTTAACAGCAATAGTACGAATATCACTAATCTTAACTGGTTGAGCTTGGTTAGTAGAAGACATTACAACCTTAATTACATATCCATTAAATTCACCAAGATTATCTGCAGTAAATTCATATTCCTTGTATTCCCCATATAGACTTGGTGTAACCTGTGCATCAGGTAAACCACTATTAAGTGCCTCATCTATCACTTGATTACCTAGACCATCTCCAGTTGTATCCTTAAGATTATCATATCCAGGGAATAATTCAAATTCCTGTAATATTTCCATAGAATCAGGTTTTTGTAAGGAATAAAGAACTCTAAAGTCTGCGTCTGCTCCCCTATATGCAGTAATAAGTACCTTCAAGGAATCAGCAGTCTTGTTAAGTTTGATTAATCTAGACACATAAACTGCAGAATGAGGATCTTCAGTATGAGTTTTAACCTCTCCATTTTCAGGATAATTTGAAACAGGATTATCTATCATATTTGTTCCAAGTTGCGAATAAGCAACATCTGTATAGATTATTGGAGAGACATTCTGATTTTGAGTTTGAAGTGTTATTCCTGTAGTAAATGATTTATTTCTTTCAATATTACCCAAATAAGTAGTTTCATTTATTCGAGAACATACTATTCTTGGACTGGTTAAGTCATTAGGAGTATTAAGTTGAACAGGTTGGAATCCTTTGTCTTCGAATGAGACTTCAGCACCACCAACACTTGTTCCTGTTACAGTTCTAATAGATGCTTTAGAACTGACCATAGGTGATGGTGTAACGATGTTATAGCAAGGAGTTACCGTCTCAAACTGTATATTCATAGTTCCCCTAGCAAAATCTCCACCAGCAAAGCCATCTTCAGTGAATGATAATTCTGGATTAGCAACTGCATCAGCACTTCTATTTTTACCACCACTAGTGGTATTGAATCCAACATAATAATGATTTAATCCAATATCTATTGGAGATATTTGATGAGTAAAGTTATTAATTCTTCGTAAAGAAACACCATTTAATTCATACTTCTCTAGTGGTTCACCAGCACTATATGATGTTACGATAGTAGAATCTACACCACGAATTATATCATCTAAAGATCCATTTCCTACTGATCTATAACCAATAATTTCATCACCAATTCTTACATAACCAGTACTTCCAATACCAATAGGTGCACCTTCAAAAGTAGAGAATCCAACAGTAGATCCAACACTAATAGATGATGCACTTACACCCACATCTAGCGAAAGTAAAGATATTTCAGCATTAGCTGCAATATCAAATAGTTGTAATTTATTATTAGTGGCATGCATACCATGATTAAAGTGAGATACTCTAAAGTGCTTACCATCATATACTCCACCATCAAGTGTTAAATCTGAAGCAAGAACAGGGCCACTACCAGTAGAAGCATTTTGTACTAATCCACTTACAGGATCAACATATCTAAAGTCTTCAGTATCTTTAAATGATCCTGTAGCAGATGTTCCCTGAATACCTGAAAGGTATAATGTATCAAGGCCGCTATTTTCCTCAATAGTTAAGAAAGCACCAACACCTACACTTCCAGAAACATCAGCAGTTACAATACCTACAACATCACCAACTTTATAACCTTTTGCTGTACCAGCTGTTGTAAATCCAGTAATTGCTCCAGTTGAGTCAACGGCATTAATGTTAATCTCAAATCCTTCACCATTTCCTACAATATTATAGGTACTAACAGCACTAAGAGTATTATTATACCCCGATCCACCTCTAGCAATAGTTGCATTAGTTACGGAAGCACCAGTACCAACAATGTATGCATGAACAGCATCATTTGTAGATCCTAGAATTTTTGTACCTGGTACGAAAGTTGTAAGACCAGCATGTCCTGAGGCAAGATTGGTAATATTAATTCTACCAGTCCTAGCTAATGTGGTTATTGGATTACTATCAAGTAAACGTATATAATCATTACTTTCACTTAAAGTTGGATTAGAGAAGTATGCAGTTCCTTCGGAAGGTTTGAATTTTGCTTTATACAATTTCATCTTCATATCTTCCATCTGACTTGGTGACCAGATAGATCCATTCTGGGATTTATAAAGACTACCTAATGCCCATTGTTGAGTATAGATTATAGTAGAACCACCAACACCATCACCAGTAGCACCACCAATAACATTTTCACCCATTCTAGCAATCCAGACTTCATACTGATCAGTAGTTGTTGCAAGAAGAACTATTGCATATTCTTTTCCTGCTTCTAAGTAAACTGGTTCTTTAAATTTAACATTAGTTGCAACTGATCCATCTTCTGAAGTTGTTATATCATCAGGATAGATTACTTCACCAAGGTTAAGATTAGTTAGAGTCGGTGTTCCTAACTCCACAGTTCTTACCTGAACAACACATGGATTACTTTGTCCTGTTGTTGGTTTTTTTGCAAAGAATAAATCAATAGAAGTTAAAAATGCCCCATGCTGATCATCATCTAAGTTTATATTAGAACTTTGTATGGTAGAAGAATCAGGTGCTTGTATATTGCTCGCAACGGCAAATGACTGAGCGAGAGGGTCAGATCTATGTCCTTGATATGTCCTTGTAATGGTAGTAACCTGAGTTGTAACCGTTTTATCAATATCTTGGTATTGTATTTCACGGAATCTACCCATAGATTGGAAACCAATTTCTGCTGAAGAAATTAATTTACTTCCTTTAAGTTGTTTCGCATTAGTTGGATCTCCAGTAATTTTATATTCAGCTTCACCAGATGGAATTACAACACTAGGTTGTGGATCAACAAAAGGATCTCTCAAGAACCAACATCCTTGCAAATCGCCATAGTTATCACTAACTAATCTTAAATCTTTAACATAAGCAACTGCACCACTTGTCTGACCAACTAATTTTGCACCCATAACTACATAACCAGAATATTCTCCTTGTGCCTTTTCTGATAGAGCAAAACAATCAACGTTCAATACTTTAGAAGAACTTGTATATATTGATTGGAACTGTTCTGCAGGTTTGTATGGAAGATATGTATAAACATTTGTTGGAGCATTATATGGGCCTGCTTTATGATTTTGATTAGCAACTCTGAAATTAATAATTCTCGTAGTGCCCATATAACCTATTACTTCTTCCCCAACTTGGAATACTCCACTAGATCCATAATTTTCTAAAGTACTATCATTTGATATTTCCAATAATTTTGGAATAAAGTCCATACCACTTTGACCATCCATGAATTGATAGTGTTGTGTTGTTGGTTTTAGTAGTTTAGCATCAAATGTAGTGTTTCTAGATCTCATATATTGATCATCACCACTTGATGTTATAACATCACCTTTGAAATGTGTTCTCCTAACTTCAGTAGATGTACTTCTAGTAGTTCCTGGAGCTCCATTAGACCAGTAGTAATAAGACCAGAACCAACTAGTCCACCTTCTCCTTTGTGTCCAACGAACAACTTCATCTGTTCTTCTCTTATTTTCCTGAACGACTGCAGTCATAGGATCCAGTCTAATAGTTCTAAGCCAACTATCACTTATTGGTGTTAAGTCAACAAGACCCTCAAATGAAATAACATGGAATGGGTTAACATTCTCTACTCTAGTTGCAAGTGGTTGATTTATCCATGGAACTTCATCATAATCTAAAAGTACTGAGTTACCACGTTTTACAACATTACCATCTAAAAGAGCAAAATTTTCTGATCTATCTAATTCACTATCAACAATATTAGAAGATGGCATTAAAGCACTTTCAAGACTATTTTGTCCAATAATAGGTCTTATTTCTCCAACTTGAGAATCAACACCTACAGAAGAGTATTCAAGATCAATATTATCATTATTCTGGAAATCATCAACAAAAAATCCACTCTTAAATCTATCATTACCCTGAGCATCTTGTATTTTTAATGCTTCTGTATTTACTTCAAGTAATGATAATGTAGTTGTTCTTTCTAAACCCTCGATTCTATTTTCCAACTTACCAATATCACGCATTGTATATCTTTTATTATCAGTAAGATAGATATCAGCATCACCTGGATTGTAAAGATATGCTGGATACGCTATCGTAGCCAACTCCATCATTGAAGTGCTATTAACTGCTGGAGGTAATGGATCTCTTTCTGATTGACCTTCAATTACTGATAATGTACCATTCTTATCAATGTACAATTTATCAATTCTAGGGAGATAGTAATCATACCCCAAAATAGATTGCTCATTAGGTGCTAATAAAAATTTTGGTTCAACATTAAATTGTGTTGTTCTAGCATCAAAAGCAAATGGAGATACTGTATTACTAGTAAAATCTGGTACTCTAGGTCTAAAATCTAATGTATCCGTTGCCCTTACTTGATCAATACCAATTGTGGGTATATTTTTATTATATCTTGCTTTATCATAACTCATTACAGTAAATACATCTCCCTGATCACCAGTAGGAACAACGTACTTATCAAATACGATTACCATCCTTCTAGATGGTATAGCATAATTTCTTTTTCTAACAAGTCTTGAATAATCATAGAATTGATCTCTCTGACCTTCATCTAAAGTAAATGATCTTGAAATATCTTGATATTTACCATCTCCTTCAGTAGTATTAATTCCTTCAACATTAGTAGTTATATTTGACTCTGTAAATTTAACAACTTCATTTACTCGAAATGTTCTATCATTTAGATATACAATACCTAATCTATTAGCTCCACCAGAAGAAGGAGAAGATCCATTATTTGTAACTACTCTAGCAATAGCATTAGAACTTTGACCTGCAATATCTTCACCAATAATTGCATTTGTTGCGACAGCTGCCGTAGCACTAAATGTTATAACGTCAAAAGTTGGTTGTTCTTCATTAGTTGTTTCACGAACTGCTACAATATTTGCAACATCAGGTACATTTAAAGATATCTCTCTATCTTGTACTCTTAATCCATATGCATATGGATTCCAAGTTAATCCATCTTGAATACCAGTACCAATACCAGATTGTTGTAATTTAGATGCGGTTACTTCTACAATATTACTCTTAACATAATTTTTGACTTTACTCTGAATACCTTGTTTAACTGCAGTTACATTAGCAACAGTGTTAGCATCAGTAGCATTTAATCCCCCAATTACAACTTGAGATCCACCACCATTATATGAGAAATTACCACGTTTTACTCCAGCTACTCCATTAGTAGATCCATAATGAATAGAATATCTATGTGCAGAATAAGAATCAAAAAATGCTGTACTAATTCCAGCTCCACTACCATCTTTAACACCAGGTGTTCCAGATATATCTAAAGTTGTTGTAGAAGATGCAATACCTTCACCAGTAATTTGTGCAGTGATTGTTAATGAAGAACTCTTAAAATCAACAGAAGAAATATTAATATCTGGTAATGATGTATATAAAGAACCTTGATCACTTTCTTTAACAGAAGGTGCACCAACAGAAATATCTACAGTTCCACTAGTATTAATAGGTGTTCCACTGAATATTCCAGCAACACTTACACCCAAAGCACCAAGAGTTACAGCAGAACCATCAGCAGAAATAGCATCTACATTTGCAAATATTTCATCACCATCTCCTTGAGAATATCTAATTATAGTATTAGTTGTAATACCAGTAAATACTGAACCTGGTGATCTTAATGTTAGTCCAGTGTTGGTTACGATTCCTACTTTTATTCCATTAGGTAAAGGGAATTTTTCTAAAAATGCAAATCCAACAAAGTCTTGTGTGTAAGCACCTGTTGCTGTTTGCTTAACAGACTTAACATCTTTAATACCAAATGCTTTTACAGTGAGGGTTTGTACAGCAATAGAATTACCCTGAATTATAAGGGGCTCATTTGATAAAAATCGGCCAGATGTTTGCTCTACAAAAAGATCATTTCCTGTACCACTAGTACCACCATTACCAGCTCCAGCAGAATTCCATACATAACCAGTTGCACCACTATGTGCACCTCTTATATGATAAGAATGTAATACTTCAGTTGCTGAAAGTGCTCTATTTAATGATAATCTAGTAAATGTTTGAACATCATATAGATATAAATTCCATTTTGATGCATCACCAACATATTCAGCAGAATTTAAACTGAGATTATATACTCTTGCTCTTCCTATTTCTAAAGTTGATGCTGAATATCCATTATATAATGCAATTTCTTTTCTATACTGAGGTTGTCCTGTAACTTTTTGAAGTTGCATTCTATTCCCCATTGAGAAGGGAACACCAGCAGCATTTATAGTTTCAGTATCTCTTGGTTTAGGAACATCCAATATAGTTGTATTACCCGTATCAATTTGATATCCCCTAACATATGCTGTTCCACCACCAACTCTTAGACATGCTAAATCATCTGATGGGGTAGCTCCTTCATCTGTTTTCTGATCAGCAAAGTATACTCCCGCATTTCCTAATCTATCATTTAATGAATTATTAATTTTTATATTAAATGGTGCTACAGTATAGTTTCCAGATTCTTCATATGTTCTTTCTGCCATATAATCTTGGATTATATTATAACTACTTTTCTCTTGAATTTTTCTTTTATCACCATTAACAACCTTTAAAACTTCAACAAAATCAGAATCATTATAATCATCTGTTGATTTCTTACTAAGACTTAATCCAATTTTAAATCTATCAGCACCAGGAGCAGCATAATTAGTGAATCCTTGTGCATTATCATATAATGATGGATCATCTTTTGCACCAATTATTAATTCATCAATTTTTAAACCAACCCTATATGATGGAGTATTTGTATAATAATCTAAGATTAGTGTTTGCTTAGTTACATTGACAAAAGTACCTCTAATAAAATAGACACCATCAGCTATAGAAACTGCAGCTCCTGTAGCAGTTGCATCACTGGATATTAATGTTGCAACTTCCTGTCCTTCACTAATGGTAGTATTACCATAAACTACATTTTCTTTTGCTATTAATGACTCACCATTTGCAAATGTATCAAGTGTGAAATTATCAGGACTGGATCCCTCATAATTTACATATAGTGTTAAGTATTCAACATCAACTCCATTAGGTAGTACAACTTGTTGTACAGTTGCAGTTACCCCAGAACTTCTACCCTCTATAACTTTACCTACAAGTTGACTAGCATAAATTGAAACATCAATTCCAAACTGTAATGGACTTAATTTTACAGCACTATATTGATCATCATAAGTAATTCCACCAGGAATTACAACAGATCCTTCTTTAAAAATATGACTACCAAATTGCTCTACCTGATTTTGCAATATAGATTGCAAAGTCGTAAGTTCTCTAGCTTGAACTGGATATCCTGGTTTAAATAAAACCTTGTAAAAATTCTTACTAGAATCATAATCGTCATAGTAAGGACTGATATTTAAATCTTTTTTCTGAGCCATGAGTTTTTAAAATTCCAGTATGATTTTAATGTCTTCTTTTTGTCTACTATCCCTAGTGACTGACTTGCGATTATCTATGTAAATTACATCGCCAGTAGTTTTATTTATCTCTGGATCAGCAAGACCACCTGTAAAATAAACACCTAAGTCTATCTCTTTATTACCATCACTATAAGTGTTTCCAGTAAATGCAATAGATGGAGAAGTATCAGATGGGCCACCTGCAGCAAAACTAATGCTGTTGGTTGTAGCTTCAAATCCTAGTACTTTAGAATCCGTACTAACACCAATATAATCAGTCTGATCTACATTATTTCCAAAATATAGGGATCTATCTTGATAATATTTTAAAACATTAGTTTGCTTATCAAAAGAAGCAACATATGCACGAGCAACATTACCATCACTACGTGTTTGTGTTATAGAACTACCAATAGAAATAGAACTACCATCAAAAGATGATCCAAATTTAATTGCACCTAAAGATGAATATTGACTACCAGTAAAAATGGTATTTTTGGATGAGAATGTAGATGGATTCTTTATAAGTCCCACTTCAGAAAATGTGGTATCTGTTGGAAAATCTCTTGTAGAATCATCAAATCTTGCATAGATTAGAACTCTATCTGCACCCAATTCTTTATAAACATCATATCCATGTCCTCTAGAAGGAGGTATAATAGGTATCAATTTAGCAAAAGTACTTGGAGAAGTACCTGTAGGTTGAAGTAGACTTAAATCAAGAATACCATAAGTATATCCACTTCCACCAGCAGTTACTGTTACTGTTTGGATAATTCCCCCCACAGTTTGTACAGATGCTTTTGCACCAGTACCATCACCAAGAATATCTACTGAATATGTTCCATTATTGTATCCAGCACCTGGATTTTCAATATATACTTGCTTTATCTGGTTAAAGTTAATATCAGAATTAGCTGCCTCTCTAACATTTTGAATTTGAGAGTTTGTGGAAGTAGACCAATCATTAGGAACTACAATATACTCTGTAGAATCAAATTTTATAATATCACTAGGTGTTATTGAGAATAAAAACTTCCAAATATATCCATCTCCACTTGTTCCAGCAGCAGATGGTTCCAAATCTGTAAATGTTGGTTCATCTTTTGATTTACCACCACTAGCCGTCGCAGAGCCTGGTGCACCAGAAGAACCATTACTTAAACAAATATAAACGTTATAATCACTATTAACAACATAGTAATTTGCGTCATATAGTCTAGGAGTTTTTGATATGGGAGCAGGATTACTAATACTGTAATCTTGTCTGTACATATCATAAGAAGTGTTCTTAGTCCATTGGACTTTTCTTATAACTCTTCTTATATTATTTGCATTTATTCTTTGACCAAATAGTGAAGTACTTCTATATTGTGCTTCGTACTGAAGATTATCCGTTGGTAGTAAAGGTGCAGAACTATCCCACGTACTAGTCCTACCAAATCCTGGATTAGGAGAAGTAGGATTGCTCAACCCTAAAAAAACATAATAGGAGTTGGATGTATCAAGTACAGACTCTACAAAATTACTTGCATTAAATATTCTAAATTGATCTGTTACGACGGCAGACATATTAATAGTTTTTTAGATATTTATAATAGTTTATTAAGATGTTGGATCGACAGCCCCACTATCTCTAAAACCTTCTAACCTTCTCTGTATTGTTGGGAAGGTAGTTAGACCAGAATTAACGGTTAAACCACTAACACCAATTGCTATTGGATTACCTGCACTTCTGGCAATTGTTCCACTCAATCTACCCATTGAGAAGTATCCTGCTGGATTATTTGCCCAAGCACCTGTAGTACTGAGTCCAGTATGTACAGTATCAGATTTAATGTTACATATCAAAATTGAAGTAGTACCACTATATCCTCCATGATTACCACTAATGTTGTAAACATTGTCTAAGAATTCTGTTCCTATACCAATTATTTCACTATCAGAATCATATATTGAAGTTACACCTGTTCCTATCTGTGTATCAAAAACACTAATTGGACGGCCATCTGCTAAGACAGTAAGACCACCAGCAGAGTATACTTCAAACATCAATGCTAAACCACTAGATGATCCTGCTTTGGTAGTTGTACCAATTCCTGTAATAGATCCAGTAATATCTTGAACAGCAGTAATATTACTTACTAATTCAGATTTATATAATGGTAATGGTGCTATAACTTTAGGTACATTGGTAGAAGTGTATCCAAATCCTGCGTTTGTAATTGAAGTACCTGAGATAACTCCATTTGTTATAGTAGCAGTAGCAGTAGCAGTAGTTCCAATACCAACACCAATACCACTTGTTGGTATTCCAACTGATAGATTGGTTGAAGCACCAACATATCCAAGACCACCATCTACAATGGTAAATCCTGATAATTGACCAGAAGCATTGATTGTAGCAGTTAAAGATGCAGCACGAGGTTCTGGAATTGTATTATCTACAATAAATCCACCAATAGGTTTGGAAGGAAGATCTCCTTCATAATTAAATATGGATGCATTATCAACAAATATTTGGCCAGTTTCTGTAGAAGATAGATCTCTTATAATCTTCGCTGTTGGGAAGACTAATGGTTCTGTTATACTTCTTGCTTTAGAAACAACTTGACCACCGATAATTTTATCAACTTTTTGTTTAGTCCAACTAAACTGCTTTCTTTCACTAGTAATTCCTGGCCCAGTATAGAAACTAGTTTCTATTCTATCAGAATCAACAATCGCTTCGATTGTTCTATCGGTCTGATTTAATTTATCCGACTCCATTCTCAATAGTTCAATAATATCACCAGGTTTTAGTGTTTCTTTAATATCAGTAATTAGAAGAGTATCTTCACCATCAGTTCCACGATAGAAGAATATACTTACATCGTCAGTTGCTCTAGGTGCTTCCCTAAAGACGAATGATGTTCCTCCATCAAAGTCATATGCAACTCCTGGTTCTTGAATAGCACCATTAATAATAATTAATAATGCATTTGAAAGATTCATTTCAGGGAATGCTGGAGTATCTTCAGATTCAAATGCTAATAATGAACCATCATATTTTAATTCAAATCTTGTCTTAGATCCATCTTGCTGATTTTTAATAGAATCAATGTAATCAAATTGTCCGAATTGCCATGCTGCAAACGAATCATTATGAATATCAACTGCAGTGAATATTGCAGGAGTCACTATTTCTCGTAAATTAGAGTCTGTAACTAAACCAACAGGTGTAAACTGATCACCTCTTCTAAATCCATAGCCACTTCTAGTAAGTCCATATTCAGTCATTTCACCATAAGGTAGATCACTAAAGGTTGTTACTCCAACAAAGACCTTAATAGTATCAGTATCTACAATTTCAGTGATAGCAATACTCTGACCAGATACAGGATCTGATGTACGTGGATAATCATGCTCACTGTTGAAGTTATCTCTACCACATGTAAAGGTTAAAGAATCATTAGCAATCTGAATTGTATTAGCACCTGATAAACCATGAGCACCAGTAAATGATAATTCAAGAATACCCGTTGATGGAATATATCCAGCATCAGAAACAGTCAAGGTTCCACCAATACTTCTAGTTACTGAATTGATACCAGCACTTACAAACTGATGCTCATCTCCACGAGGACGTTGACCCATACCAACATTAACTAATAAACCTGATCCAGTATTTGTAGTTGGGCCTTCACCTAATCTTGATATACCAGTAACTTCAAGATTACTATATGAAGGTTCTGGAATAATTAAACTAGGATTAATATAATTTGTACCAGCAGCACCAACACTAAGATCTAATCTTGCTCCAGTTCCTGATGGTGATTTACCTACATTAACCGTAAATTTATTTACAGCAAATACTTGTTCAACACCTATGGTTGCATTATGTACAGGATCTTTCTTAGGTCTAGGATAAGTATGAAGATCAAGATGATTGTTCTTAGCACATGTGAATGTTAAACCACCAGTAGTGAATCCAACAGTATTATTTGCTTTCTGGATTCCACTAGCAGCTGCAGATACAAATGTATGTGTTGAAGTATTTGTAGATGGTACTCTCTTAAGACAATTAACTTGGAAAGTAGCAAAAGATGCATTACTAATTGGAATCCACTTATTATGGATAGGATCACCAGGTCTTGGATAAGTATGCTGTGTAGCATTACCATCCAATGTACATGTAAAGGTTAGAGAATTCTCTTCAATCTTAATTAAGTCTCCATTTGACCATCCATGAGCACCACCTACAGTCTCAATTTCTAAAATACCTGTAGTTGGGTTGTAAGTAGTACCTGCTTTTGCTGTATTGATTCCTGATTGAGTGAATCCATGACTTCCTGTAGTTGTTACTGTTAATATTCCACTTGAAGGATCATATTCAGTACCAGTAGTTGCTGTAAATGGGCCACCTGCATTTGCAGTAATTGATCCTACACCAGCAGTTATAAAGTTATGCTTATTATATTCTACGATTGATGCATTTATTACACCATTAGTACCAACACTAGATCCAACGAATACATCAAATGAAGTTGCATCAGATGAAATAACATCTGTACAGATACCTACAACTGGATCCGATAAACGAGGATACGCATGATCTGTTCTGTGATTATCTTTATCGCAAGTAAATGTAAGAGATTCTGTTACAATTCCTATTCTATTGTTGTTAGCAGTAACAGCAGTCATGGCTTCTTCACCAACTACTACTTTCAATACACCACTTCCACCTTCATAAGTGGAATCAAGTACATCAAGTGTTGAATTTGTTGTTACTCCAACAAATATACTGAATGAAGTAGGCCCAGTTGTACCAACACCAACAACTTTACTGTATGAAATATTAAGAGGATCTTTTCCTAATCTTGGATATGTGTGAACAGATTGATTATCATCTCTACCACATGTAAATGCTAATGAATCAGTCTTAATTCCAATCTCATCAACTGACTTAGTAAGTGGTTGAGATGCTGATACAAATGTATGAATACCTGCATTTATATCTCCTGCAACTCCAACATAAACAGCAAATGTATTAACACCTACTTGCTGAATTGGTAACCACTGACTTCCAGTTTCATCTTTATCTGCAGAACTAAATCTTGGATAGTAATGATCTGTTGCATGATTATCAAGAGCACATGTAAATCTTAATGAATTTTCTGCAATCTTAACATATTCTCCAGTCTGCCAACCATGGCCTGTAACTGTTAAATCTAAGTATCCAGTTGTAGGATTGTATCCAGCATCAGCAATTGTATGAGTAGTTGGTGAATTGAAATTATGGGATGCTACAAAGAAGGTAACAATACCTGTTCCAGGACTGTACTCTGCATATGGACTAGTAATAGTAGTAGTTACATTAGGTGATGAACCTACATTTAATTCAACTGTAGTTGTAGTAGGAACAGTAACTGCAGTGTTAACTCCAGCAATAGGATCTGATACACGAGGATATGCATGTTCTGTAGCATTATTATCTCTATCACAAGTAAATGTTAATGCACCTCTGTCTATATTAATTTGCTGACCACCACTAATTCCATGAGCATTTGCAAAGGTTATTTGCAATACACCAGTAGATCCTGTGTATGCTGCTCCAACGGGAGTTAATTTACCACCACCAGTAACCTTAGTAACAGAATCAGTAACACCACTAACGAAGGTATGATTATAATTTCCACCACTGTATACTGCGTTTGCAAGATCACTAGAACCACTTACAAATGAATGTCCATAATCACCACCAATTTCTATAGCATTACTTGTAGCACTTACAAATTTATGATCATATGGTGAATCGGTAATTCCTATAGAAACAGATCCCCTATAAGCAGAACCATATGTTGCATCTCCATACCATGGAAGTGCATATCCTCTACCAAGATATCGGTGAGGTATAGAGTTAACACCTACATTAGTAGTAAATCTATATCTTGGTAACTTACCAACATCCAATGTAATTGTGCTTGTAGTTACTGATGTTATACCAATAACTGAACCATCCCCTGCAGGATCTCCATAACGTGGATAATCATGAATAGTTGCATACTCATCCATTGAGCACTTGAATCCTAATGATTCTGTCTTGATTCCAACAGTTTTACCAACTTTCTTGAGAATACCATTAGTTGCACCACTTATAAAGGTATGTGCATATTGATCTGCAGTATCTGCGGCTGCACCAACATATACAGTAAATGTGTTTATAGTGTATACATGAACTGCTAACCATTTAGCATGAGCAGGATCATTTACTCTTGGGTATGAATGTTCTGTAGCATTACTATCTTTTGCACAAGTAAATGTTAAACAACCATCTGTTAATAAGACTCTATCACCAGTAACAAGACCATGACCATTACTAGTAACTACTAATCGTCCAGTTGTCTGTGTATAAGTCGCATTAGTTGCTGTTATTGGGGATGCAGCACTATACCCATGGCCTGACCCTACAGTCAATTCTACCTGACCAGTTACGGGAATATAGGTTGCAGCAGTTACGTTCTTCTCAGAGGCAGGAGACGTGCCTACAGGGACTTCAATAGTTGTTCCGTTTGGTACCGTTGCGGTTAATGTTTGTCCATATGCAGGATCACTTGGTCTAGGATATCTATGTTCTGTTTGGAAATTATCTCTAGAGCATTTGAAAATTAATGAAGCATTATCAATTGTTAAAGTATTACCATTAGAAACACCATGAGCAGAACCAAATGTTAATGTAAGAACTCCAGTATTAGCATTATAATCTCCACCATTTGGAGTCTTTTGATTTCCAGACTCTGGGCCACTCGTAATATTAACTGCATTACTATCTGCAGATACAAATGTATGTGCAAAATCACCACCAGAATAAAGAGCACTAGTTGCAGTACCTACAAATTGATGAGTGTAATCTCTTTCATCTACATCTAAAATTGTATAATCTTCACTAGTACTTGTTAATCCTACAGGATACTTAGGATAGATTGTAGTTGTTATACCAGAGAATCCACTATTGATTATTACTGCATCAGTTCCTACACCTACAAATTGATGTATAGAATCTGTTCCAGTACCAACATTAATGGTTATGGTTTCAGCAGTTCTTTCAATAATTGGTGTAGCTATTCCAGCAATAGGATCTGTACCATGACGTGGATATGAATGATAAGAGGAATACCCATCCTGTGAACATGTAAATGTTAATGAATTGGTTGCAATACCAACACTCTGGCCTACACCTAAAGCATTAGCACCAATTGTTAATACTAAATTACCAGTAGTTTGTTGATAAACTGCATTAGATACACTATAACTATCATTACAAGTAAAGGAAAGACCAACTAATTTAACTTGTTTAACAACACCAGATGCAAAATAAGTGGGATTAAGTGTAGTAAGTTCTAATTCACCAGTAACATTATCATAATCTGCAGCTGTAATTGGATTCTTAGTTGATGCAACAGTTGGGAATCCAACAATACTAGTAATACTACCAGCAGCATCAGTTTCAACATATGCTTTTGCTGGTACTGGAACAGCATATCCTAATCCTGGTGTAGATCCAAGAGAAATTAACACACCACCTCTTGGTAGTTGGTTTTGGTTTACATCAGCATCACTGATATAAACATCTCCTGTAGCAGATGCTATACCTGTAAAGACAACACTACTAATTCCAACACTAACGTCTTCTTCAATTTCAAAATTATTATCTGGATTATTTGCAGCAGATGGTTTCTGGAAGATATTACCAATAAGAACTAATCCACTACCACCAGTACTTCCTAGACCAACAGTATTTGCACCACCAACTCTTAATCTGAATTTTGTATCAAGTCCAGTAAATTCATCTGTTATATCATCATATATTTGGTTAGTATTATAATCATTCCTTAAGAATGCACGTCCAGTAAATGATGATGTTGGGAAAGGTAAATTACCTGCATCTTTCTCTACCTGAGGGTTTCCTCTAGGAGAATCTGTAAAGTATATTTCCTTACCAACAATTTGATATGAACCCCTATAAAGTTGAACAGTTGAGGTATTTGCATGAGCTGATGGTGGTGAACCAACGAATGATCGTTCAACTTGAATAAGAGATGTTGTTCCAATTCCAGTAATTGGGCCATCTGTTTCAGTACCTATTCCAAGATTGAGAATCTTCATATACTCTTCACCAACCTTCACAATATCATCAGGGCCAAGAGATGAAATACCACTAAGTGAGAACGTGGTTGCAGTAGTACCTATACCTAATGTTCCAGCACCATCAATATCTTCTGTATTATTCTGAAGACTGAATGCAATTGGATTATATGCTAATGGGGATTGTATTAAATTATCAATAGTAATGACTGCTTTTGTATTAGCAAGAGCCATTTGGAATTCATGTGCATTTCCTGTACCAATACCAACAAATGTAACACCAGTACCAGCAAGTGCTAATGTCTTAGTAGTTGCTATCTGGAATGAATCACTACCATCTCTAATAGCAAATACAGGACTTGTTAATGAATTAATTCCACCGCCACTATCTACATATTGCATTGGAGTAGATCCAACACCAACAAATGTTGAATTTGGTTTGTATATTAATTCTTCTGCGGTTCTAAACCAATGATTGGTAATGTTAAATGTACCTGATGTAAGATTAACTACATCTGTTAAAGAAGGATCAAATGTCTTAGCAAAAATTGGAGTACTTTCAGAGGTTAATGTAAAATTCTTTCTATTAATCCTATCACCATTAATTGCATTATAGAAGAATAGTTTAAGATTTTCTCTTCCACTACCAAAGTCAAGGTCTGTAGTAAGTAATTCATTAAGTGTATCTAATGGGCCATACATACAGAGATTTAATGAAGATACTTGAATTTCAGTAGCTGTATATGCAGAATCTGGAATAAACTCAAGTTGTAGTTGATTACCATTAAATTTACCGTTGAAGGATCCTATTCCCGACATAGAATCTGAAACAGATGTACTACCAACAGATATGAATGGTGATGGTTGTGTATAAACATCACCAGTATCATGCATTAAATATACTTGATGCAATGCTTTGGTTGATCCAGCACTAACTTCAATAACAGACTTAACTGCATTAAAGTCAGTGTTACGGATTGAGAATACATTTCTTGTTCCAGTACCAGTAGCATAATCAGACTGATAAAGAGCAGTTTGTTCAGATCCTGGAGGTTGACCAGGTGCTAAGAATCTATAAGTTCCAACTCCAACAGCTGTTGTACCAAATCCAACTATTTTAGATTTAAGTTGTATTTTGTCTGTTGAATCATTTTTATATTCAACTATTAACTCATTTCCATAACCAGAATCTGTTGAGAATCCTACTTCAAATTCACCCATCAAAGTATTTGAATACATTCCAACATCAGAATGTGTATCAACAAAATATTCAGAAGTATATGTATTTTCACCATCATGTGTAACATATAATTCTAAGTAATTTTGTTCATTTGTTGTTTCATTTAATAAATGATTTTGTAAATGTAATGAACTATATTTCTCAGAATTTAAACCAACAATTCTTGTAGTTGTTATTCCTGCTGAAAGAGTTGTAGCAATACCAACAGAACCAGTTATATTAACAAATCCTACTGCATATGTACCTACACCTGCAAGTTCATTGAATTGTGTTCTAATAACCTTAACATCATAGTCAGTGTTATATGCATCTGGTAAAGGAATAAATCTAAGGTAACTATCTCCAAGAGAAGTTTCTTGAACATCAAAAGTTCCAATAGATGTTTCATCATTTAATTTCTGCTTCTCTAATAATACAGATTCTGTCCCAAAATTATTCAATAGAACCAAATCTGATGTTTGAATATCAGTTTGATCTAGATTAGTAACTCTAACAAACAAAGATTCAAAAGTATTAACCTGAGAAGCTTCTATTTCAAATAAATTTAAAAACTCACTTGGTTCACCATCTAAGTTTGAGAATTGTCTATTAATATCATCTACTATCAAAACTTGATTACTCTTTCCAAGTAAGTAGGATGATAATCTCTTATTTTCAACTTCAACAAATTTAGATGCTTTACCAGTTAAAGCTAGATTACCAACAGTGCTATTATATTCCAAATCAAATGCAGTAGTCCAATTATAAAGTGTATCTACTCTTTCATCACCTGTTAGATCAATAATAGAAGTTGATTGATCTGTACTACCAACTCCAGATACTACTGTTGTTGATGTAATTCCTGTATCTGCAAAGTTCTTAAGGCCTGCAGTATGAAGTAATCCATTTACTGGACTTCTTAATGTGCTATATTCTTGACTACTCTTAACTGTATATGAAAGATTTTGGAAATAATCATTGTCAGGAAGTACTTGATTATCTAAATTTAATTTTCCAGTATCATTAGTCCAACCAATATCCTTTTTAGCCGCATAACTTACAGAATATTTTCCAAGGTTTTCAGTAAGACTAACAATAGCAGCTATTGTTCCAGAGTCCTTTCCAACAATAACTTCACCAGGACTTAATTCATAAGTTCCAAAAACTTTAATAAAGTCAGGATTTCTTGCATCATCTTCAGTTGAAGTAATAAATAAATCTCTTACAACCTCGTTTGAAACTATTTGTTCCCCAACAATAAATTGTGATGGATATTGATATGTTGTAAATGTTGGATAATTATTCCTATTAATGATTACTGCTAAAGATCCCTGATCAGTAACAGCAACACCACAATTTGTTGTGAATTCAGTTGCATCAAGGGTTACTGAATCTGTCGTACCTGTTGTATATGCTATAACTTTAGGGAATCTGTAACCTAATTCTATAGAGTTAAATCCAGTACCAGCAGTACCAACTTTAACCATATTTTCTATAAAGACCTCATCACCTACTTTAAATGGAAGTGGAGAGTATCCTACTGATGGAGTTGAGATATAGCAAGTAAATATTCCAGTATTATTACTAGTAACCGTTTTAATACCAATACCATTAGTATTATTAATTGTATATAATTCTACAGGTACTTCTGGTAATCCAGATGGAGCTACAACTACTTCAACATTTCCTATTGCAGGGCCTGTTAATGTTGCTTCTAATAAACCAGAATTAATTCTCTGCCTTGTAGTTGGATTTACCATTAATACATTTGGAGCAGATAGATAACCATCACCACCATTAGTAACAGTAACTACACCTATTGTATTTGAATTTTCAACAACAATTAAAGGTGAAATAAATGCATTTGGTTTTAAAGTTTTATCGGATGAATACTCAAACCCTTCATTAATTATTCTTACCTGATTTGCATTACCAATTGATTTTGAAGCAGGAATAATATATGCACCTGATCCTGTGGTAGTAGTACCAATTCCACTAAAACTAGGCAATCTCTTATACCCAAATCCACTAAAATTAACATCTGCCTTAGCAACACCACCAAATGCTGTTAAAGACGTTGTAGTATAATCTAAAGAACTAATTTCATATGAATAATCTAATCTTTCTGGAATTTGTTTTAAAGAAATATCAAATGTTGTAGATCCTGTAGCAATAACATTATAACTATCGTTATATAAACTATCTGAGAAATTAATTAATGAATGATCTTCAACTTGAGTATCTGCAGTACTAATAAATCCACCCTTCTCTAAGTTATAATATAACTCAGATGGAAGCATACTATCATAATTTAAAGTCTTAGTTGCAAGGGTACCAATACCAGCCGTTCCAACACCTGTTATAGTAAATGCAGATGCACCTGTATATCCAGTAGAAACAAATTCATTCTTAAACTGATTATCATAATAGAATTTAAGATTATATCCCTCTAAAGACGGATCAACTATATCAAATATTAAATTACTATTTCCAACAGTAAATAGGGATGGATTTATTAAGGAAAGAGATTGTGTGGATCCTCCAGTATCAGCCATTCCAACCACAATAGGTGGATTGGTATAAGCATCTTTAGATGATTCAGTTAATTTAATAACATCATCATTAACTTTAAATACAAAGTAACTACCAGTTGATAATCCACTAGCAACATCATTGGCCTCATAGAAAACTATATCTCCTGTTTTTAATCCATGCTCACTTAAAGTTATTTCATTAGTTATTGAATTAATTCCAGTATTATTAAAATTAATAGGATTAACTAAAATATGTCCAGTATCTGCATTTCTCTTAAGTCTTACACCTGTGGATGTTCCTATACCAACTGAAAGATTAGATTTAACTTCTAAATCAACCTGATCACCTACAACTAACCCATGAGTAAATGCTGTAGAAATAGAAACAGTTGAAATAATTTCTTGTGTCGTTGCTAATACTTGCTCAAATTTAGTAGTAATTAAATAATTATTATAGTTAGTACCACCACCAATGAAATATACATCTGAGAAACCTATACCAACACCAGTTTTTATACCAATATAATTAACACCTCTATTTGTAACAAATACTTCTTGTGGTAAATTATAACTAGAAGTATTAGAACTATTAGCAATAGATATTTGTGCTGCTCCACCAGGAACTGAAACAGTTACTGGTTCATTATTTGTAAACTTATGATTTGGTAAGTAAATTGTTTGAGTTGGAATATTTCTTGTAATTGTAGTACTTCCAAATCCAAAAGTTGATGAATGTGTAATACCAGATGTAGTACCAAAACCAACTTGCTGAATTGGGTTGAAATATGCAATATTGTTTAATTTTGACTCAAAATGAGGTACAACCTTAGGAATAGTAAATGAATCAGGTACTATATTAACTTTACTTCCTGCATCATGTGAAACACCTGCAGAAGCTCTATTTGCCTTTATTATTTTCTCAGTTGGGTATATTTCTAAAACTTGCATTGTTTCAGAACCAACTACAATGCTATTACCTATACCTAACGACGTAGGTACTGATGAGACATATAATTCACTTGCATTTGGTATAGATCCAACTGTAGGTACTTGTGCAATTAGTTGAGTACTTCCTGTTACTATACCAATTTGATATCTTCCATTTACTTCAGTTAAAACTGTAGATAGTCCAGAAATAACAACATTATCACCATTAACTAAAGAATGTTGAGGTAAAATATTAATCCGAACACTATCAGGATTCCAAGTTAATATTGAATTATTAAAAGAAGTAACGGCCGTTTGGACATCAATAATAGGTCTTCCTTTCAAAGAAGAAATTTTACTTATTAATCCTTCACCACTTGTTCCTTCCTCATTAAATATTAATCCTTGATTTATTTGATAATTATCACCAGAATCAACAATATTTAATTCATCAATGCTACCCAATGTAACTGATTCTATTACTGCCTTCTGATTGGAAATTTCATTGGTTTCAATAATGAAGTCATTATCAATATCTTTTTCAGCAACTCTATATGGAAATGTATTCCTAATAAGATTATTTGTTGCATAATCATAATCCTGAGTTAAAACCTGTTCTTGTGGAATAGATCTATAACTATCTCCTATAAAATATGGGAACGCTGGTTTATTTTGAGAACTACTATCTTTTATAGTTGCATAATAAGCATAAATTCCATCTGGAAACTCAGGAGTTTTTCCAAAACGACCATTATTTAAATCCAAATCACCAGAATCATCAAATTTATTATCTTCTACAAAGAATCCTTCTGGGAATACTGTAGTAGAAGGTCTATCAAACACACTAGAAGAATCTAATGAATAACCACTTAATAGTCTCTTTGGAGTTGAGTTAGAATCTTGAGGATCTGAATAACCAAAAGGCCCATAAATTGGATTTCCATCATAAGCCCATCCAATAATCTTAGATGCAATGGTTATACCTGTGCCAACTTCACCGAATGATGTTCTATAAGTTTCTCCATACCCAACAACTGTATATTTTAACTTATTATCACTTTCTACCAATACTTCATCTTCATCGTATTTTTGAATTATATCTATGGTTAATGGTCTAATAAAACAATCAATACTACCACTTTTACCTGCAGAAGTTACTTTTATATTAGTTGATGATGCAGAATATCCAATACCAGAACTAACAACCTCTACAGAGGATATTCTATTATCGGTTATAATTGGTCTTAATTTAGCACCAGATCCTGCTCCTGTTTCATCAGTTATTTCTAAATCAGGTACTGAATAATATTCTACACCACCATAGCTAATATCAACACTATCAAGTTTACCACCAATGATATTTGGTTTTAATGATGCATTTCTACCATTTTGGATAGTTATTACAGGTTTCTTTTCAAAGTTAATTATAGTTGTACCATAACCAGTACCAGGTTCATACAAATAAGCATCAATGATACTACCTGTAACAGTAGGGGTAAGTATCATCTCTTCGATAGATTGAGTAATAGTACCAAATCCGATAGGAGAATACTTCAATGATACTGAAATATCTGGATATTTGAAGACTTGGAATCCTTTACCTTCAGATTCAAACTTAACAAAGTTATCTCTATTGAAATTAGTTGGATCTGTTCCACCAAGGCCAGCATTAGTTAATCTAAATGAATCATTATCAACCTTAAGAACGTGATAATAATTTGCAGTTGTGGTTATTCCTGTACTTGTTGTTAATCCAGTAATGGCTTGTGGAACCGTTGTACCCACACCTACAGCAGTTGTATATTCAACTATATCACCACTACCAAATCCATGATCTTTATATACTACTTTATTGTATTGTGTAGATATACCAGTAGGTTTAACATGTAATTTTCTATTAGTTAATGTTCCACCATCTATAACTTCTATACCAATAACTGTTTTTTCATTAGGTAAAGTAGAAAACATATGTATTCCACTAGTATTAGAAATACCTAAACCAACTACATTAGTTCTATTAATTGCATCTATAGCACTGTCATATAATTTAATTGTTCTATTATTAATTACTTCAACAAAATAAGAAGCATTATTAACTAAAGTTTCTGTAACTACATCAAGACCAATACCTTCATTTCCATTAGACTTATAGATTACTTCTTGAGCATTCTGGAATGTATGATTAGTTAAAAATGAAATAGTATTAGCAGATTCATCAACACCACCAGAATAAACTGTTTGTCTACCATCAAATTCAACTATCCTTGACTGATTAGCAATTATTGGTTCTAAAACTGCAGTACCATTACCACCAATAACATTAATACTTTGAACTTCATTGATATTAAATCCTTGAGGATCAATATAAACTTTACTAATAGAACCCTGCAATACTGGTTGTATTAAAGCATTTGTACCAACACCAGCACTAACTTCTATATTTGGTGGATTAACAACATCATAACCAGTACCACTAGTAACAACATTTGCAGATTTTAATGGGCCATAATAAACATTATCTTCAGACTTGTAGTTAGTAATCTCTACACCGTTAATCAGCACACCAGTTGTTCCTGGATCTGTCTCTGTTTGATCTGCTCTATTTGAAGATGATGTTAATGCAAACTTCTTAAGTGATTTTTGTGGTGCTATTTCCTCTGATCTCTGGGAATTTAATATAAATTTATGTGTTCCACCAGTAGATTGCAATGGAATATAAGTAACACTCTCAATAGCTGCTCTAGATCCATATAGTCTAATCTTCTTTTTATCAGTAGAAACAATCTCACAAAAATATCTACCAGTCGCTAATCCAACATAATGAGCACCAGCTGGATCATAATATACTTCATCACCTGTAAAGAATGGAACTGCAGATGGAAATACAACAGTACTATATTGATCTAATGTATTTGTTATTAAA